>Ga0207748_1000032_pt1 | contig 153544 bp, 121 predicted proteins | sample HigsolmetaGSP13D_FD_184841 | JGI IMG/M metagenome (GOLD analysis project Ga0207748, IMG submission 184841) | High solid enriched microbial communities from the Joint BioEnergy Institute, USA - SP1-3-D (SPAdes) | ecosystem: Engineered > Bioreactor > SSF (Solid state fermentation) > Aerobic >...
CCCCCCCCGCGTCGTTGGATGGCGTCCGTCGTCCTCCTCTCTCGTCCGCTCCTCTCTCGTCCAGAACCGTCATCGCATCCCGGACCTGTCCACGACGCTGCGGCCTCGAGACGATGGGGACTTGCTCAGCATCTGAGATGGATCCGAACCTCGCCCGCGTGAGCACGCAGTAGACACTCGACCAGTCTGAATCCTGTCCCAAGGGCCCGGCGGTTGTCGCCCCGTTGTCGTTGAAGATGGAGGATCGCAGACCCCCCGTCCTGGTGGTCTCCATCACCATCTTCGTCGTGGCCACCGTCTTCGTCGCGCTGCGCTTCGTCTCGAGAATCGGAGTCGTCAAGAGAGTCGGGCTGCACGACTACTTCATGCTGCTGGCATGGGTATGGGATGCTTGCTTCCTGCGAGTTTACGTTGACCTGGCTGACCACCTTGGACTCTCCAGCTGATCGACTTTGGCTTCTCGTTCTCCCTCTTCTACGCGACTTCGAAAGGCCTGGGGCTCCACGAGTCCGACGTCAAGCCAGGGTTGAAGCCCGGTCTCCAGCAGGCCGAGTATGCCTTCACCGTGCTCTATGTGAGTTTCCCCCCGAAGGCATGTCGTCGTGGTCAGCATGCTGAACTCGTCCAGAACCCCGCGCTGATGGCGATCAAAACGTCGATCCTCGTCTTCTACCTGACCCTGACCAGCGGGGAAAGGGTCTTCCGCTGGGCAAACTATGCGACTCTCTTCGTGGTGGATGCGGCAGGACTGGGGCTGACGCTGGTCAACGCCTTCCAGTGTCGTCCAGCGCGGGCCGGATTCACCTACCCGCAGCCGCCGGGCTCCTCGTGTACAGACATCGTCACGCTGTATCTGTCCTCCGCGCCCGTCAACATCATCACGGATCTCGCGATCCTCTTCCTGCCCATGCCGATCCTCACGCGGATGCGCCTTCCACGAAAGCAAAAGATCATCCTGATCGTGACGTTCAGCTTCGGTTTCTTCGTCACCGTCGTTGATGTCATCAGGATCGCGTATCTTCAAAGCGCCTCCACATCTCGCATGCTGGCTTTCCATGGCTCCAAGTCCACTGCTGTGAATAATGCAGAACATGAAGACCTCTCTTGTATGTCTCTTGGAAGCATCCAGACCCCCGGTATCGACCATGTCACTGACGCTGTAAAGGGTATGCTTCGCTGTCGTTCATGTGGTCGGTGATAGAAGTCAACGTTGGTATCATCTGCGCGTGTGTCCCGAGCCTGAAACCCCTGGTTGCTCGGATCCTTCCCAGGATGATCAGGGACACGGATGACGCTACCCACGAGAGTCCACCTGGGCCGCAGATCCAGTCGGGGGAAGCGCCTGCAATCCTCCGTACTGAACTTGGCCTGACGACCCCGAGATTGAACCCGCAGAGTTCCCAGTCCGGTACCACAGGGACCAAGCGCTCGCAGAGTGGAAGCGGAAGCAGCGGCAACGGCACGGGGAATTCCTCGGGACAACAAGACCTGTTGGATTTCCTGACAACCCCAGACACGACGCCGCGTGATGTCGAGGCAAGCGCGGCGTTCACCAGCGATTCTTCCCCGCGGAATATCACGTTCTTTGATTTCGTGAACATGAAGACGCCGGAAAGCATGCTGAAGTTGAACAGCAGGGAGTCGATTCCTCCGATCGCGATCACCACCATCCTCTTCTTCCTGTGGGGCTTCGCCTATGGTCTGCTGGACATTTTGAACTCGCAGTTCCAGAGTATAGTGAATTTGAACTCCTGGGACTCCCTGGGGCTGCACGGCGCATATTATGGAGGCTACCTGGTCGGACCACTCGCGATAGGCCGTCCGGTCCTGAAAAAGTGGGGATTCAAGTCTACGTTCATCACGGGCCTCTGTATCTACGCCTGTGGCACTCTAATATTCTGGCCGTCCGCGGTGCTGACGTCCTTCTCTGCGTTCATTGTGTCCAACTTTATCGTAGGGTTCGGTCTCTCGGTCCTGGAGACGGCTGCGAACCCGTTTATCGCGCTCTGCGGGCCCCAGGAGTACTCGGAAGTGAGGCTGAATATCTCGCAGGGCGTCCAGGCCATAGGGACCGTGGTCTCGCCGCTTCTGGCCAAGAAGGTTCTCTTCAAAAAGGTCCACGATGCCCCGTCTCTTGTCGATGTGCAGTGGACCTACCTCGGCATTGCATTCTTCGACGTCCTCTTGGCCGTTGCGTTCTACTACCTGCCCATCCCTGAAGCGGCGGATGAGGATCTCAAGGCGCTGGCGGATCGTCGCCGGGACGACAACACCGCCAGAGTCGCCGGGGTTCCCGTTGTCTGGCTCACGCTGGGGCTGGGCGTGTTCTCGCAATTCTGCTATGTCGGTGGCCAGGAGGCGCTCTCGACGCATTTTGAGGCTCTTGTGGGTGAATTCAAGCCAAGGTATGTTTCCCGTGGTCAGCCTGAGTATGTGTGAGAACTTGCTGACAGCGCATGCGACAGCTCTAGCCTCGGTCCTTTCGAGTATCTGACGATCGGCCATACTGTGTTTGCCGTGGGTCGTTTTCTTGCCGCCTTTACCCAATTGTTTCTCAAACCGCGATGGATCCTCCTCGTCGCGTACGTTGGCATGATCGTGTTCTCGGTCCTCTGCATGAATACCACGGGATCCGCCGGCGTCGCGATGGGGCTCATGGTCTATCTCTTTGAAAGCGGCGCGTTCAGCATCATCTTCGCCATCTCCCTGCGCGGCACAGCACAGCACACCAAGACCGCCTCCGCCCTCATGGCCGCAGCCATCAGCGGCGGTGCCGTCTTCCCGTTCCCGCAGCAGAGCGCTGCAATCGCCCGCGGCACGCCCTACTCCTTCTGCGTCGTCGTGGCCGCATACAGCGCAGGCGCTATTTTCCCACTGTATCTGAATCTGGTCCCCGCGGCGAGGAAGCAGGTTGACCCTGTTCCCAACGAGTATCTCCGTCGCCACCCCCGCAAACGTCGCTACCGGCAGCAGGAGGTTGTCCACCGTGAGAAGGAGAATCCCGCTTCCGGTGGAGTCTTGTCGCGACGGCGCAGCGTGCTCTCGGATCCCTTGCCAACGATTCGGCTGCCGGAGGAGGCGTATACTCCGGATCGTCGCGACCTGCCCACTGGGGGGCAGTCCTGTTCATGATCCGACGTGCCGGCCTGATAACCACATATAATATGCCACCATCAAGGTCATGTTTTCTGATTACCCTTCGCTGACTCCCTTTTCCTCAAACCGACCACGCAATTTCCTCGAAATACCCACGTTTCGCACGGCTCTTTCCGGTCTGAGCGCTGCGCAACGAACTCACGATTGATACCCAACCCGCACGACACGTTTCCTTCTATCTGCCTACCTATCTATCTGCCTTACCTTGCCTCCATAAGCCTTTTAACTTGCTCAGCAACCGATAGCTACATCACCGATACCAACCGCCAGTGCGGGTTTTTTTCATTTTCTGTTCGTCTTTTTCTTTCCTTGTAAATATTTCCTTGACATACTTCTTTTATTTTATTTACTGCTATTCAACTTGACTTGCTGCTGGTGCTGTGTTCAAGCGAGGGCGTTTTTTCTTTTCCCCGGTGGCATCATTATCATCAGCGTCAAATATGGGATTTTTGATTTATTGCTGGGCTATCTATCTATTTATCTATTTTATTTCTGGGATATATATATATATATATATATGTGTGTGTGTGTGTTATTATGTATAAAAGGTAGATGGATATCTGCAGGAATGAAGGAACAAAAAGGATGAATGGATGGATGAAATGAAAAAAGGGAAACAGGGTTTTCAAAAGGTAGGGAAAACGGGGGGGCGGGGGGGACAAAGAAGCTAACTAGCGATTTACATATATGGGACAAAACAGGACCTGTGACTAACTCAGCTCATCTCAATATGAGATGGGTGTCTTGTCTTATCCTATGGACCTATATATGCTCTATACCAAGTCCTTATTGTCAGTTCTTGTCTTGTCTTGGCAGTCTTGTCTTATCTTGTCGGCCGATGCGGATTAGCCCGTTTGTTTGCACAGTGTAACATTAGCGTGCCACCGACCTTCCTCGGTGCCAGGCAAGAAGGGAGTCAGTTAGCTGTCTTGACCCAATGATATACACCTACTATAATTGTTGTTGGAGTCTTCAGCAGCAAAGGTGGGAGTGGATTGGTCTGTATAAAAAGATAGGATTGATGGATGGACGGATGGATATGTGATACCTACTTATTGTACTTTAGGCGCAGTACGTACAGTACATACATAGTCATGTTCAGTCTAAAGAACGAAACCAGGCAAGATTATATTAAATTTTAATAGATTAATTATATCAGAGGGTAGAGAGCATGTTCATTCATTACTTTTTTTTTTTTTTAATTTTCATTTTCATGAATTTGTTTTTTTCTCATTGCATCTAATCTAGGCAGATATAGTATAGATCTGTCTATCTATAACATGACTAGATTCATTTCATTTCATGATCGTTCGTCTCAAAACATCACGGGCCTTTTTCTGGAAACATCAAAAACAGCGCAGAATAGAACCGACAACCGACAGCGCTCAAGGACAGACACTCAAGAAAGAAAACGAGAAACAAACGCGAAACCGGCTAGACAAAAACCAGGACCATTCCGCGCCAACATAACGAGGTATAACAGTGTGATAGAAATAGGCAAGAAAAGGATACATGGCGAAATCAATCACCACCAGTCACCCTGCTCCTTCATGGCGGCAGCGACCTTCATGAAACCGGCAATGTTGCTGCCGGCGACGAGCGAAGGCAGGATGCCCTCGGCGGGAGTGACGTACTCCTTGGCGGTCTCGAGGCCGTTGTGGAAGCACGACTCCATGATGCCCTTGAGCCGGTTGTCGACCTCCTCGGCGGTCCAGCTCAGGCGGGCCGAGTTCTGCGCCATCTCGAGACCCGACACGGCGACACCGCCGGCGTTGGCGGCCTTGCCGGGCGCGTACCAGATGGCGTCGCCGCCCTTGTGGGCCTCGCGGTGCGCCTCGAAGATGTCGATGGCGGCCTGCGTGCAACCCATGTTGGAGCCCTCGGCGATGAACTTGCAGCCGGCGTCGATCAGGGCCTGCGCCTCCTCGCCCGAGACCTCATTCTGGGTCGCGCACGGAAGGGCGACGTCGACCTTGCCGACGTGCACCCACGGGCGCTCGCCCTCGAGGTACTGGAACTTGTTCTTGAAGGCATCGGTGTTGGCGATCGCGGACAGCTGCTTGCGCTCGACCTTGAGCTGGGCGATCTGGGCAATCTCCTCCGGGGTGAAGCTGCCCTCACCCTTGACGATGAGCGAGCCCTTGCTGTCGGACAGCGAGAGGACGGTACCGCCGAGCTCGATGACCTTGAGGGCGGCGTACTGGGCGACGTTGCCGGAGCCGGAGATGGCGACGCGCTTGCCGGCGAAGGACTCCTTGCCGCCGGAGGCGTACCTGATCATGTGGCTGACATAGTAGACGAGACCGTAGCCGGTGGCCTCGGGGCGGATCAAGCTGCCACCCCAGCTGCCACCCTTGCCGGTGAGGACACCCTCCCATTGGTTGCGGATCTTCTTGTACTGGCCGAACAGGTAGCCGATCTCACGGCCCGAGACACCGATGTCGCCGGCCGGCACGTCGGTGTCGGCGCCAATGTGCTTGCACAGCTCGGTCATGAAGGCAACGCAGAAGCGGCGGATCTCGTTGTCGGACTTGCCCTTGGGGTCGAAGTCAGAACCACCCTTACCACCACCCATGTTGACTGCCAAATCATGTCAGCGGAGTCCGGGAGAATCCACCGGGGAAAGCGGGCGACCCACGTCCGGTGAGGGCATTCTTGAAGATCTGCTCGAAACCCAGGAACTTCAGGATGGAGAGGTTGACTGTGGGGAACAGATTGTCAGCAAGAGGTCCTCACCATTGAGTGATGACTTGAAAAAGGCAGCTTACCAGAGGGGTGGAAGCGGAGACCACCCTTGTACGGGCCAAGGGCGGAGTTGAATTGGACACGGTAGCCCCGGTTGACTTGCAGCTGGTGGAACAGTCAATGCGCGATGTTCCGCGAGTCTCGATGCGGATGACGCATATATCTCATACCTCGCCCTTGTCATCCTCCCAGACGACGCGGAACTGGACGATACGCTCCGGGATGGAGCAGACCTTGAGGGCCTTGCGGTACTCGGGGTACTTCTGGAACAGGGTCGAGTTCTCGAGCGTCGAGGCCAGCTCTGTGAAACGGGCAATCGTCAGTCACTGCTCTCGTCTTCCAATGGCAAACGGAGGCGTCGGGAATGCCACGGCAACGCCAAGGCTTGGTGGTGGGAAAGACTCGCAAGCGGTCACACCTTTGTACGCCTGCTCGAACTCAGGCTCGTAAGGAAGGTTCGACATTTTCGCGATGGATCCCGAAGTCCTCTGGAAGATCTAGAAGTGGGAAAGAAGGAAGTCGTTCGAGGGGGTATCAAGCCCAGTTGGCCTGGAGGGCACGGGCGATGATGTCAAGGCGCGGGCACGGATGAAGATCGATACCGGGGTTCTCTTCAACCAGACCGGCAGGCAGGGCGGGCTGGACGGCGCTCGAGAAGAGGAGATGGACGGATGGGAAGAAGAAGGAGAAGGAGAAGAAGGGTGCCGGCGGGGGCGAGGGTATATTTATGGGGGAGGCCCCAGGCACGGGTCCGGCACCGAGGCCGGCGGAGGTTTCGCCTGCGTAAAAGATGGGATAACAGGATGGACGAGGGCCGGGCTCGGGCGGGAACGTCGGACGAGAGCGTGAGTCAAGCCCCGCGCCAGCCCCGCGCCTCCTGCCCTCTTCCTGGCTGCCGTCCTGCCGTCCTGCCGTCTCGCGGTGCCGGTCGCGGCTCGTCCTGCCGGCCGGGCCTGCGTTCTGCGCGTTGTTTTCTCTCTTTCTTTTTGAACGTTCCTGCCAGGCACGCGACCACTTGGACGGACAGACAGCGCGAGCTCGGGGCGCCGGGCCTGTGCGCGGGACGGGCCCGGGCCCCGATGTTCGGGGTCCTCAGCAGCGTCTCCGGCGCCCGGCCGGCCGATCGGCGTGGCGTCCGCGCCCGCAGCCAGTCACGCGTTCCCGTCCAGTAACGCTTTCCTGTCATCGATTCCCCTCCCCCCACCCGGCCCTGTTATCTGATCTGATCGTTTTACGCAGTCGATATCGCCGTCTCGGGATCGGAACGTCAACACCTGGCCTCTGCTCCATGACTCCGTGCTCACACGGAGTGCACCGGCAGAGGACCTCCCACGCAGGCTGTCCTCTGGGGTTCCGGAGTCTTGTCCTCCGTCCCGCCCCTCTCCTCCCCGCCGGCTTCCCCCCCGGGTCCCCGACCGATCTGGCTGATAGCGGGAAATCCCGGGTCGACTGATCTCTGCGTGGATCTCTCTTGCTCTCCCGAGTCTAGAACTCCCCACCCGACTGGCTTGTCCACGGGTCGTTCCTGCAGTTCGGCCAGTGACAGCCTGCCCTGCCTGCGGCTTGTCCTGCGGTCTGCGGTTGCTTGTCCCGCAGCCAAGCGCCACCAAGATCCCCTTATCAGCGCGTGTATCTAATTCAATCGCGTTAACCAGAAAGCTTAGTTGGATAGGTACCTGTCGCTGCGGTGACGTGCAGAAGCGTGCTGTCATATTCTTATTAGTCCATGCTCTATAGAGTCTCATCGTCTGTGTACCTACAGTAGTACGCAGTAGCAGGAGGTACCGAGGTAGTTAGTAACTGCACACAAATTATTCAAATTTGCTCAAACTAAATTAAACTAGACACGACCTAAATACGACCGACGCTGCAAGATGACGTCTTCTACTACTGACCTGAACCCGACTCCGAGCTCGAGTCCCGGTGAGCCGATTTTTATCCTTCTTCCACGTTGCTGCCACGTCGCTCTACGCCTGTTGAGATCCCCACACATCAGGCACCGGGCACTCGACGACCGGTCTGAACCTGCATGTACCTACAGTAGGTGCCTGCATAATAGTGATCATACCAGGAGAGAGAAAAAGTTAATTTTTCCCATCTTTCCATCTTCCCGCCTGGTGATGTTCTTTACGTTCATGGCAGGTAGTCGTGTGCTGTGTTGTATCACATGACGTGATATGTATGAGGAAGAGTACTCTCCTCTTTTTCCACGTAAAAGGTACAGAGTACCTAGGTAGCATGTACAGTGCGGTGCGGTGCACATCACGCAGGGAGGCACACAGGCAATGTGCACACACAGTCTGAAGTTGATGGTCCTCCGAATAGGCAAAGCAAGCACAGTCGCGTTACATCCAAGACTTTCAAATTTACCTAGGTAGACACAGCACGAAAAAAAAAATCTTACGCAAGACGCACCTGCCTATGGACATCCCTACCCATTGGCTGGCTAAGTTACTGTACATGCATATTAAACAAGCCATTGAAATCGATACCATCATCTACAGTACACGAACTCCAACTGCAGTTACTCGGAAAGACAGACATAGGAGGAGAACAGAGCAAAGCAGGACGGATCAGATCAGATCTGGTCGAAACTTCACTAGAAAGAAAAAGAGAGGGAAGAAATAAATAAAAGAAGATTTACAGATCACATCTGTTCTACTCTATGCCATCCTACTATCCTACTGTACAGTACAGTACATGAGCTGAGTATCTAGGCACTGTACCAGGTCCACTACTGCAGTGGATTACCAGACTTCCCAACTGACTGATAGCGACGATCGCATTGCGTCGTATCGCATCGCATCTAACATCGTCTCGTCATCTTATTGTATGGCAGTACTGGGATGTATCACAGATAAAAGACCAAAGGTGTGACAGATGGCGTATGCCCCTGGAGGAGTTTTATCCACAATGTTCAGTTCAAGCACCACAGGATAAGAACTGAAAGGAGCAATGGAGATGACATTAATTTTATGATTGACGTTCATAGTGCGTGGCATGCGTACAGACAGGACGGACAGCGAAGCGAGGAACGGAGGTCGCTGAGTCTCACTCTGTTTGGGCGGTTCGAGGAAGAGAGGCTTCCGTTTCTGGTTCAACGTAGGACTCGACAGGATGATCCCTCGGCCTTGAAAGCAACAGGACAAAGCAGCAGGGCGGTCTGATTCATATGGATCCTACATGTTGCATGCTTCTATCTATGTCTAGGTATATACACGTACAGATGTATGTATCCATTCCAAGTAACATCGATCGACAATTCCGATTGTCATAATACAAACCATGGCTGTCAGGCGAAAAGTCGACGGCGACGGTACATGCCCATTACGGCGCATCCACAGGGTCCCAGTCTACGACCGTCAGCGATGAAGACTAAATATATAGAGAAAGAACATAGGTCTGCTTACCCGTCACAAGATACTCATCCAGCCCGTCCATGGTCTTCATATCGGCCTCGTCAATCTCGAATCCACCAACCTGCGCGTTGGAGATGATGCGCTCCTTCTTCACGCTCTTTGGCAGCGGCACGTACCCGTGCTGCAGGCTCCACCGCACGAGCAGCTGCGCCGGCGTGCACCCGTACTTCTTCGACAGCGAGACGATGGTCGGGTGGTTCATGCGGTAGGCGCGCGCGAGTGGCGCGTACGCCTGGACCACGATGCCGTTCGCCTGGCAGAACGACGTGATCTCGGTGCGCGTGTTGAACGGGTGCACCTCGATCTGATTGACCGCGGGGCGGACACGCGGGTTCGATGCCAGAAGCTCCTGCAGGTGCTTGACCCCGTAGTTGCTCACACCGCCCGTGCGGACCTCGTTGTCGGCAATGGCGTCCTCGATCGCGCGCCAGCACTCCAGCCGCTTCGCCTTTCCGCCGTACGGCGCGTGGATGAGGAAGAGGTCGATGTAGCCGAGGCCGGAGACGCGGATGGATTCCTTGATGGAGCGCCGGGTCGCCTCATAACTGACGTTGGAGGCCAGCTTCGATGTGAAGAAGATGTCCTCCCGCTTGAGGCCGTTGGGCTTCTTCTTCTCGGCCTCGAGGAAGGCGAGAATCGCGCGTCCGACTTCCCTCTCATTGTGGTACATCTGAGCGCAGTCGATCCTGTCTCGGGCCCAGGAGTCGCATCCTTTGTGTCAGCTAGCTTGCTCCAGTGATGGTCCGCGGGTTTGATCGAGCGAGAACGGAGCATGGGTCGGGATCAATTACCCTCGGTACCCGGCCTGCAAGATCGTGACATTAGCGTCTCTTCCTGTCGAAATCGTGCGAAGTCATTGTCCTTCCTCCATCTGTCTAAACGAATGGCAGGACTTGCCTCCAGGGCCCATTTTACCGCGTTCTCCGTCTCTCTTCCCGACATCAGGTACACCCCCAGCTGAATCTGGGGCATTGAGAGTCCATTGGGAAGCTACATGACATGGTACGGGAGACACAACGTCAGCGACCGCGAAATCAGCTTGAGGTGATTCAAGGGATAGGAGCTTGCTGGTGTCTGGGAAAAGCGAAGAGCGGCAACCTTGATCTTTGTCGAGAGAGAGAAGGCGTTCCTCGAGGACGCCATGGCTGCCAATGGCGCTGCGGGGACGCAACTCTACTGAGGGCGAAGACAGGCAAAGAGATGGAATTTGTCAGCTCCTGACGATAAGGGAAATGGACAACGCGGCGCCCTGAGTAGGTGCGTAAAAGTGAAGACAGCGGAGAGGTTTCGAGGCGGGGATCGTCGCGTGCTTGGGCGACGGCGGAACGATGACGCCAGCGGGCGAACTGCCAAGGCTCCAGGGACGATCCGTCACTAGCCACTGGAGCTCGGCAGACATCTGCGGTTGGACCCACCTATATGTGGCTCAGCTGATATTGTGGCGCATGGTCTATGTGAAATCGGCGCCTCCGTGTCATCAGGCGTGTAATCGGCTATTATTGGTGTATACTTGCGTTCGTGTCCGTCTCTGTCTTGGTGGAAGGTGGAAAGTGGAAGGTCAACAAAGGGTAACCCTAACAAGAAAGCTGGAAAAGATTGCCACTCAAAGAGCTTTAAAGCTTTATGGTTCTTCTTTTCCTCTGACAAAGTCTGCAGCACGTTCGCACGTCTGCAGCGGTCGAAGGGAAATAACGCATCATTGCGGAGTAGTGAGGCTAGGGCTCATCCCTGCGTTGGTCACAAGAAACACATAACTAGCCGATGGCCAGGTTTGTAAGCAGTGCGCGCAGTTATACGTGGTACGAGCTCCCCAAACTGTCTACCCGCTGCCAGTGTCAAGAATACCAGACAAAGCGTAGCTGCATCCGGTGGCAAAGGGCGCCAGGAACTTCATCATGATATGCGCAGCAACTATGAGCAGCGGCTGGCCACGACGGGCCCGTGGCTGGCTGGGCTGGAGATGCTTCTGTTAGACAACCAAAACCATGTTCCCGGAAGCGCTGGCTCCCTCGGCCCGCGCGTCGAGACCGAGATCCAGGCAGATCAGAAAGCGAGCAGAGGCCGTGGACATGATGCGCGCTCTAGTCTGCCCAGTCACACCTGCACGGATCCTTCATCTTGGATCGGGATGCGATCCATGAGCCATACACTAGCCCGGCGATGGAGAACCTCACTTTTTGCCATCTACGATCCACCAGCCGATCTGAGATCGTACCCGGGCCCGTCGACCTTTGAGGTCCGATGCCATCCACTCCGGCTCAGCTGAACAAAGGCTCGTCGGGCTGCCAAACCGTGCCCTGCTTCATAAAGCCAGTGGGAACCCTTCCTGATGTCTCCCTTTTCTTCCCCGGCTGTCACCCTGCCTCCCTCACGCGATGTTCCCATCTGGACGGGCCTTGGATAGCAGATGCCCTTGAATGAGAGACGCTCTCGCAGAGGCCCAGGTTTCGTCCGTTCTCTCCTCCGCGTGTCTCCTTCCTCGTCCCCTCGGAGCAGGCTTGCGTCCCTGACCCGTCGAGGTAGGAGTTTTCTTTTCCAACAAGTAACTTGGACCCCATCCTCCTTGACCTTCATCCTCCCGTACAGCCATCCCCGCTTCCCTCCCCTCTCTCCTTCCTGCTTTATCTCCCGGTGGATCACCCGATGGATCACAGGCTGAGACCGTATCGAGCAGGCGTCGCGCAGACCACGATTCCCGTCGCGCCCCGGAATGAGTGACCGGCTTCACTTCTATCCCGCAACCATGGTCGGGCTCTCAGAGGCGTCCCAAGGCAGGGACGATACCGGCTTCGATATCTTCGAGTGGTACCCCCGTTATCAGAGCTGCCAGCGGTACTTTCTGGACCACGCTCAGCACAGCGTGCCGGTGCAGGCCCTTTCGGCCTTCCTGAACATCCGCCTCCCCTTTGAGAGGCAGCCCAACCCCGTCTTTATCTCTTCTTCCGCTCAGTCATCTTCCGCCTCCAGACAAGCATCACCCCTGCCACCTTCCGTCTCCTTGATTCCCTACATCCGTCGCCTTGTGGCAACGGGGATGGATTCCCCCGGTGTCCTACATGGCTTCTTTGGCGACGATTGGGCGCGCGGGGATTGGCCCACTTCACGAGCAGGAGCGTCGCAACTACCTCTTCGCTGCGAAAAGCGGCGGCTGGGCTTCTGTCAAGAAGGATTATGACATGACTCCCCTGGAGACGGTTCCGTTCTTACGTCCTCTCCAAGGGCCGGTGGATGCGGAAATCGAGGCCGCTGAGAGGAGCTGGAGTGAGTGGCTTGCGATGGAGGACTGAATGATCGGGCCCAGGGCACCGGATGTCCTTCGTGATTTCTCTTCCCAAGCTTCTCGGTCACGGAGTACGAGGGCATGAGGGCGGCCATCCAATTTGCTTTTCCTTACTATATCGGTCTATAGCCATAAAACGGGTGGAAGTTATGGAGTCAGTCTATGTGAGCACGATGGGTTTCTTTTCCCCTTTTCTTTGTTTATCCTCTTGGGTACGAGATAATGAGGATACGGAGTTAGTGAACAGCGAGACTACATATATATATATATATATTTCGTAGTGATTCAGCAGAGGTGGAGTGTTTTTTGGCCTTTGAAGAGGCGCCGGACTGTCTTGTTCTGTATTCGAGCTGCTTCCTCCCTTGGGGTGGCCAAAGTCCACACTTATTATACAGCAATTTCATCTGTTCTTAAAATTTCCGTCTCCACTGCGTTCAAAAAACATGGATTCTATGGTTAGAATTGCTGTTTCAACTGTTACCGAGAAGCACATCTTTATATCCATTCCGTTTGCCATGACGCTACGACTCTTTCCCTCGATTCTTGTTAGAGCATTACCACCCACGTGAGCAAACTCTTTTTGCTTCACTCGAGCAAACAGTTGAATCAGGTCCATATTTTGGGGCTTTACCTCATAGAGGCGAACGGGCTCCGATCGCGGACCTCCTGGATGTTGGATCAAAGGTGACAAATTCCAATCAGCGCACTTTGGTACACCGGTGACCAGTTATAAACCACTATAGAAAGCTCCACAGCCTGTCCTTGCGTCACCGTGAGACTCTCCGATGTTGGGACGCCCGCTCAATGGTGTCATACCGCTTGAACGTGGTGGCAAAGAAGACTCGGGAGAATCTGCTGGAAGGAACTTTTCCGTACAATCTGACTGAGAGTCTGAGTCTGGCTTTCAAAGGGGAAAACATATACATCTCAATAAATACGTGGGTTCGAGGCCCAAACCAGCAGAACAACACCATGGTTGAGTGGTCCAGTACGTTCGGTTGTCATCTTGCACGTCAACGATTTCGGATATGGGGTATATGGATGAGGACGACAAGAATCAGCCCTGTTCCGCCGCCGAGTCCTACGATCGTAGATGGCGCTATCACTCACGGACGACACAAGATCGGCGAAGAATTGCTACGGAGTTTAAGCGACGGGCCAACGGGCCCGCGAGCAGTGGAGATGGCGATGCGGCAGTCCTAGGGACTTTCACTTTCAGGAGAGAGACGGTCGAGACGCAGGTTGGACGGCGTGCCCTCTCCGCGGACCCTCCGGATGCGGAAAGGGAACTGGATGCTAAAGTCAATCTTCGGCTGGGACAGGTCACAAGGGGCGGTAATAATTAATAGAAGACGGGAGTACATACGGCGTTCTTGGGCAAGCCACTGTAGTAGGATACTGTACAGTTGGACTTCGAAGATGTGTGATACATTCCATGTGCGAAGTATATGCATTGCCTAGGGTGTATGCTCCATGGAGATGGTAACCAGTTGACAGCCGTCACTCGACCTTTTTCGCAGTACCATGAACAGCTGCCATTGTGTTTCTGCTTTAAAATGGACGACTCGCTATGAATTTCTTGGGGCGGCCTCATGGTAGAAAGAAGTAGACCGGCGGCATTCTGAAAAGGGGTTATTCGCGCCTCACGAAAAGTTCCTCTGCGGCGTTTAATGCTGTGATAGTATAAAATAACCTCATTGACAACTGTCCGGTAGGTATTTAGTATATACCCTTGGCCGCTGCCCCCTATGGCATTGTTGAGTCGAGCCTTGTAGTAATGGAGATCAACCACCTGATTGGCCGAGATCTAATAATGAGAAATTTGCCATTCACGGTGCAACACATGCCGTCCAGGATATAAATTATCATTGCACCTTGAGAAAGAAAAAAAGAGGAATCGTCCAGTCATTATTTGACCCCATTCTGCGCTGCGGATTTCGATAAATATGATCAGGACTTTGATAATCACAAGGGACTAACTTTCACCGTTCCCGTCACTGAAGTTGCCAATGATTCTATGCATGCACTGCATGTCATGACATCCATCTATCTCAAAACAGAGTAGCCAAGACTACTTAGGAATTAAATTCAAGTAATGCAGGTATGAACGTTGTTCATACATGCCTGAGCAGTCAAATGCGAGATGCGTCAAAGTCGGGCGGTGGGCCTGTCCGGGATGCATTGATTATGTCATCAAATTATCACATGACCTAAGACCAACCGTCTCGCCCAGTCACCCAAACAAGACGTCGGACAGGCCAGTAGATGCTCGTCGTTGGGCTAGATGCATGACAACGACGTTTTTTGAGACCTGTCTCTTGAGTATTATTCTGTTTATCTGACTCTATGATTTGGTTCTTTGCTGCCTTTTGTCGCCCATTATTTTTACGGAAGGCTGTTTTCCGAGTCCTGTCTCTCACAAGTTTCAATTGAAAGCGGGTGGGCATCCTATCCTTAGCATGCGCTCGCCCAGCAAATGGGATCATCATCCGTGGAGCAATGGAGGAAACTCCTCCACCAGTGTCTGATTCATCGGATAGACGCCAATGAATTTAGAGACCTGGCGAAGCTCCTATTTCGCCGCTGCCCCTTGCCCGAGTCGACGCTGCTGGACGTGGTCCTGGAGGAGGCCCGGACGGTCACCAATAATGTCCAGTGGGACCCTCTGCTGCCGCTCTACGTCGACGCCCTGGGCAAGCTGGGCAAGGTCAAGATCTCCACCGTGCTGCAGGTCTTGCTGAGGCACTCGTCTGTCGTCGAGTCATCGTCGGGGACGTCGTCGAAACCGCAGACGCCGACGGCGGCGGCGGCGGCGGCGGAGCTGCCGGAGAAAGAGAAGGAGAGGGAGAAAGAGAAGGGCAAGGAGAAGACGAGGAAGGGGAAGAAGGTCTGCACGTTCATGACGGATATCCGGATCATTCAGGATGCGGTCATGGCCATCTCCGCTGGGAATGCTCCCAAGACCACGGGAGAAGCTGTCCAGATCTTTACCGCCATCGCGGAGTGGATCATGGCTGTTGTTGCCTGGCATAACAACAACATGGACGAGGACCGCCAGGGCGGTGGGTTGATGAACTCTCCGGACGCGGTATCGCTGTTTGAGTCACTGGGGATACTCCTCGCGGCCCTCTCGGGCACCGAAAAGGCTCTGGAAGCCCTTTCCGCTGAAAACTCCGAAGGTACCTTTTGTGCTTCGTCCTTTCCCCTTTCTTTTTCCCTTTCCGATTGATTTACTATCGTCTTTGTCTTCTCTTACATGTTGACAGTTTGAATAGCTTTCAAGATCAAGTTGGGACAGGCTCTGTCGGCATATCTACCGCTGTGCGCGGGTGTGTCGATGCCGCTCCGGAACAGGCTGGACAGCCTGCAGAAGGACTTCAACCTCTACGGAGAACCGGCCTCGAAGTCGCTCGAGGTGTCCATGATGGACGGTGTCAATGTGAACGCCCTGCAGTTCGAGGCTTCCGTGATCGACGGTCCTGTTATAAACTCGAGAGCTGGTCTCTACATCTACCTCAATGCGATGGTAATCCCCCCATCAATCTTTTACTTGATCCGCTGGAACACTTCATGCTGATGATTTCAGCTTGTTGGGCGTCCTCTTGTCGACGATAGTATGTTCATGAATTATCTGACTAACCGCTACGGAGTGAGTCGCTATGCACTGGCGTGTTTTATGATAGACTTGTATTGATGATTTCCAGGGCCACCTTGTGGTGCTCATCGAGGAGCTTATCACATCCGCCTTTGATGTCTTATCGAACGCGATGTATCGGAATGAATCTAGTCGGACAATGTTTTTGTTCCGGTCGTTCCTCGTCAACAAACTGCCGGCGTTTCTTGCGAGCATGTCCTCAGCGTCCATGGAACCCTTACCAATGGAGCTCTACATCAGCCACGCTCTTAGTCGCGTCGATCCGAATGCTTTTCCCTCGTTCTCTGAGATGTTTGCCATGCAGGGCAGTTCTGTCCTGTCGGACGTGAGGCAGGAGTTTCTGTTTTCCTGTGCTGCGCACAGGCTTATTCCAGAGTCCAGCATTGAGCGTCTGCTGGGGGAAAATCCCATGCAGACTCTTCCAACCGGTGGTCCATACGTGAAGGATGAGCTTGTGTCTCAGATTACCGCCAATCCCGAACGAGCCGAACAGCTCATCAATGGGCTGGAGGCGATGGAGGGAAATGCTGGAGCCATAGTCGGAGCCATAACGGAGGTATGTCACTGAATCGACCCCTAAGGGTAGTGAATAATTGTCTAACGTGAACAAGGTAATGCATAATCTTTGCAGTCAGAAGGAAACGATGACATTGAAAACCATTTGCAATTCCCTGTCACGACGGCCGCAAGCGTTGGATGTGATTTTGCTTTTCCGCAGCCCGAAGACGGTCCTGCAGCCCCTTTGCTCTCTGCTGGACAATTGGCGATGGGACGAGGATCAAGGTAAGACAGCGCAATGTGTATAACGGGGTGCGTTCCTCGACAGCTAAGACATCACCAGGTGAGAATCAACCCGTTTACGACGAGTTCGGAAGTATCCTGTTATTGGTTTTCGCCTTCAAGTACCGATACGAGTTGAGCCAATACGACCTTGGAATCTCGAGCAGCGAATCCTTTGTGTTGAAGCTTCTGGACCGCGGTGCGTACAGCCAGAAGCTTGACGACCTGAGCGAGAAGCAGCATAAGAATCTGGGCGCCTGGATCTCAGCGCTTTTCATTGCGGAGGGGATCAGCGAGGAGTCAATGTCGTCATGCAGTCCGCAGGAGTTCTATCTCCTCGTGGCTACCCTGTTCCAGCAAAGCTTGGGGGCTTGTGAGGCGGGGAAACTGGAGTTTGATACTCTGAAAGGCGGCTTCGAATGTAAGATGCGCTCATCTTGTTTGGCGGAGAACATAATGGCGGAGCATATCACTGACAGTTGCAGATCTCCTCGAGCCGTTTCTCCTGCCATCGTTGGTTGTGGCGCTGACTTGGTTGGGTAACTACATCTGGGAGTCAGAGAGCGAGCCCACAATTCCACTGAAGGTATTGTATTCTCTGGTGAAACCCAGCTCCATCTCAGGCGAGGCAGAAGCCATTCATCGCACGGTCCTATACATCACCGCGCGAACGCTGGAGGAGCAACTGAAGGATGTTCGAACCCGTCATCCCTCTCGTCCAGACATCAAGCCTATCCTTGACGCTCTCGAGCCGTATCTCTCTTTCCAGCGGACGGGGAGCTGCCATCGCTCGGAGCTCGAGAGTTGGACAAACCACAACTCAGGCGGTCTGCTGGGCAGCATCCGTAGCACCTTCCAATCTCTTGTCCTCTGGAGCACCAATCCAGAGATAAGTATGACGCCTCCTTCTTACACGCATCGCCAACTCCTGGCCGGCATTCGGATCTTGGGCGCGACCCGGGTGCTTCCCGCTCTGATCGAAGAGTTGAAGCTGCAGACCGAAGCCGGCAGCGGTGACCTCGCCCTGGACATCGCAGCAACATATGTCTGCGCACCCCTAGCCGAGTGTTTTGCCGTCGACCAGAGCATCTACCATCCCATCGATGCAAGCAAGGAGGCGCTGCCTCGATGCCCAATCCTCACTCTCCGGGACGCCCTTGCCATCCAGCGCGACAACGTTCCCAAAATCGCAGAAAAGGACCCGCTGCGCGCGGAGGTCATCGTCCGGCTCTCCAGACGCGTCAACGCCCTGATGGCGCCGCCGTCGCAGGTCTCCAACCTCGACGTGAGCAACATCATCCAGAACATGAACATGAACCTCGAAGGCGTCGCCGGCCACGACGGACAGATGGATCTGGGCGCGACGGAGCAGGGAGTCGCGGGCGGAGGAAACCACCAGGGGCCGGAGAACATCAGCCAGATGCTCGACGCTGCGGCGGCCGGTGTCGACGGCGGCGCTGCTGCTGGCCAACATCAGAGCATGAATCTCGGTGGCGGCGGCGGTGGTGCTATGGACACGAGCATCGACGATATGCTGAACGCGGCGGATATGGGAGTTGGGAATCCGGAGTTTCTCGACTTGGATATGGAAGGGATGTTTTAGGAGTGCTAATACCTAGGTACTGTACCTCTTTGGAGATGTGTTTGCTTATCTTGGCTCGAGACGGTCTATTTTATATAATATAATACACACTTAATAGCACGCGCTTAGGGCTTTCTGCTGCTTTTGCTTCTGGAACAATGTAAGGTAAGATATTAATTGTGGATGTAATAATAGAACCCACTATCAGGAATGTAATCAAGTACCGGCTTGAAGAATGTTTCGATAGATCAAAAATAATCTTTCTATCAGTGGAAATGGCATCATGCCTCTTCCATCACGAAATACAAAATCGAAAAGAAACAGAGTAAGCAAACCGGCCCCCATGCAAGTCGAACAAGATCTCCGCACCGCTCATGTCCATCGCTTGTAGATTCTTTCTTTTTCTCTTTATTTCGTCTATAAAAAAAGATGGTTGAAAAAGAAAATCCAGCCGGGATAAATTCATTTCAATAAAATAATCAGTCAGATAGATATTACGCGGCCCCTCGACCCCATTCTGGGGGTGATGCACGCCCCGCCCGGGCTTAGATTCGTGCTTGACTATATAAATAAAAAAAGGAGCAGCACTTCATCAGCGTACTCCATCCAAACTACTCAGAGGGCGACTAACCCAAGGGATGCCCTTAACCGATCGATATATATATATATATATATTTGTCATCGTTACTTACCCTTCTCCAGAACACCATTGCTTACTTTTCCAAGTGCCTCATCGAGCCCGAGCCCGCTGTTCTTCTTCACCAGGTATACGGGGAGTATGTTGCTGCCCACGACGTCCGCCACAGGAAGCTTCGGGCAGACTGCGCCAGGAGAGCGGTGCCCAGGTCGAAGTCGCCCTTTCTGGGTGCCATCGACTTGTTCCTTCCTGGAGCATTGAACGTTCTTTTCATGGTATTGTACTGTACAAATTCAGACGCTCAAGAGTTTTTTTTTTTTTTTTTTTTTTTTTTTTTTTTTTTATTTTTTTGTTAATGATGCTACTTGACGCAAATGCATCTTCGAGGCCTTACATACATACAGGGAAAAGAAGCTATATGTATATGCACCCTCAAGCTGTGAAGTATTCATACCGTGTACCCTACCAAGGACGGACATAACAGCAACCAAACACTCCTGGATGCCGTGGAGACGTGCGAAACGGGTGTCAGCACTCGAATTATGCGAGGAAGATCTTGGATAAGCTAAGTTAGCGACTCATCATCATGCAAGTGTGTGTGCGTGTGTGTGCGCCCACTACTGCCCACTACCCACTTGCCCAGAAGAATCTGAAGCGCGAATCCACATGGGACGACACGTGCTAATGACGATGACGATGATGTCATCCTCGATGATCATCTGATTGATCCTCAATCCTCGGGACATCCCTTAATTTCCGATTATCATTAGTATTATCATATTAACCAGCGTAGTTTTTGTTCTGCTGCCACCTCGTCTCTCGAGCCGGGTAGACGGCATCGTTAATAATTAATGACTTTTTGATTTTAAAGAAATGAGTAATATTTCTCCGAAATGAGATGAACGACGGAGAGTGGCCGAGGACAGGAGTACGGAGTACTTCCGTACTTTGCAAGACTTATTTTATTTCCGAGAGAACAAACCTAATAATTATTGCCCTGCAACAGCATAGGAACTTTAGGAAGAGGCCTTGTGAGATTCGAATCCGATCCAGCTTGGATGGACATCGAAGCGATGTTCGCGCAATGCGCATGGTCGAAAAGGCCGGGGGAACCTTATCAGCCGGGAACGTCAACCCGTGCGGTCGACCGTATCGATGGGTCTGGCGAGTCCAAACTAGCTAACGGTTAGGGTACCACGCTTTCGATTTCGAAGCAGTTTTAACTTGAAACTATCAAGAGGATCAGAGCGCAAGAGTTTGGGGCTGATAGTTAGTAATGAGAACCTGAAACACCGACTTTCGGGAACTTCGAGTTCCAGGGGTTCTAGCGCAAGATTCCAAGAGTCCAGGTACCTGGTATACGGTGTGGATGAGCTCTGATTTAGTGATCACTGATGGGGTCCACTCTGTTGATCTCATTCCCCTGAACTCGTACGCAGGGTAGGACTGACAGGTCCAGCAGGCAAGGTTAACCCCGGTTCGTTCGGGAAGGACTAAGAACTTGGAAAACCATTCATTATTACAAGGAGCCTCTTATTCCCTGTCGACTCCACCAAACAGTATACTCCGTAATCTCAAAAAAGTCGAAGGAAGCGTGCAAAAGAGAGCTCTGCGCGGATCTGGTCCGATATGTGGACAGTAGTGAAAAAAGGAGTACGGCATACCGTGTACGGAGTACTATAGGGAACCAGGCGTCTGCCGCGGGCAGGCGATCAGTGGGGACAACCGGACGGGTGGTGAAGCTAGCTTGCCAACCCGCGTATGTTGTGCGTCTGGACAAACCAGGTTGGTTGACCGTTGTGGACTCACCTGTTCGATTTGGGGGTCCCATCTGGAGCTCTCCAGTACACCAGAGAGGAAGGTGTCGATTCGTGCCATAATAGTAACGGCCTGTTGCCGCCTATAGCTCTATTTTCGTGAATATCGATCTTTGGCGAAAGATCATGGAGCTCTAAACAGTCCGATTTCGTGGTATCCGGAGCACTATTGACGTCCGGAGACCGTCCTTCTTTGGCAGAGCATTTCCGCTGGAGAAGCAACTCGGCCATTACTACGCATCATACAGGACGATGAGGGACCCTGCAGGATAGTGATATCGTCCGACATGGATGGACCCTGATATTCCTTCGGAAGTTTGGCGCCAGTCCCAGACTTCAGAAAGTGAACTGTGAGTCGAGCGCCCAAAGCAAAACACAACCGATCGCTCATAGAAGCTTCGTGTCCATGAAGCGCTGACAGCGCGATTAGTACGTCAAGTCCGTGGATCTTCCGAAGGGTTTTTGTGCTGAAAATCATCCCAAGAAAGGTAGATCCGTACGCGCCGACAGCTGGCGCGTCCCCTGGAGGCGGTGGAAACCTCGACCTAGGGGTCCACGGTCCGCCAGATCGGACGGAATAGTGCACTAAAAACAGCATGGAGCTGAGGCCTGATAAAGCAAGAGGTGATGCGCCACGACGGGCAATAGTCGAGTCTAGAGCTCCCAGGGGCCAGAGCTCCGGAGAAGGACGAAAGTGATCCAGGGCTGCCGGAATCGCTTCCCCGGTAAACTAATGCTTTCTAGAATCTGAGGCCGGTAGCCGCCGCTTCCTGCACGTGTTTTGCCAGGGACCCAGTTGCTACACTTGGCAGGGAGTATTGCTAAAAAAGCCGATCGTTCATGGAGAATTGCGCTATTGCGCTTCAAAGACTCAGCTGTTAAGTCATTCTCCGAAGTTGTGACCGGGAAGCAGAACACAACAAAGAAAGGATTAGGAGGCATCAGGAGTACTGGGTATGGTAATATATTTCAAGCCATGATACGGAGTACTCGGAACCAATACATATGTGGCTGAGGTCCAGACAGTGGCTCGTAGTCTCGGAGTTGATACATGTCAGCATTCCGGACGGCAAAATGTCATGGCACAAAGCATCTGTGCACATGCTCCTGGAACATGGCGCCCAATACCAAAGCAGGACTGTGTTATACTGTACACTGCAATGAGATGTGGCGCTTTGGAAAAAAAAATTCATAATGCACAACGACACAAGAATTGAAATGATGACACTTCACATAGTACTCCGTGTGGAGCACTCCGCAGAGCTTTCCAGACGGTGAACATGTCGCCGTTGGCTCGATGTCCTGACACAACTGTCCTCAGTTGAAGACAGAACCCTTGTTGTTCTAATATTGACAACAGGAGTTTGACGAGTTCAGATACAGCCAGAGATACAAGTTACTACGCATTTGAGCAACGTCATAACAATAGGAGAATAGAAGGGGAAAGTCTCCTGCCTTGGCAAGGGCAGAGCAGAATGACATGGGTTAGATAAAGCGGTGGACCCGGAAAACCGGGAAGTGAAAGAAGAGGCCATCTCGGACTGTTGCCATGCTCTGAAAGAAGCAACGTGGTCCTGCTCGTTCTTTTTCCCGCGTCCTTAGGACGCCGTAGGCAACTTGGTCCTTTTTGGGACAACCACTATCCTAAAAGCACGTTAGTACTCGCACCCGGCAACGCGGCTGCTTAAAAGCACCTAAAACATCCCCTTGTCAGGTCCGGAGTACTCCGTACGTATGATATATCCCAGCAAGATGGCTCACTAGGTCCCAGGGCGCATCCGCCACAGGACCCGTCGAAATGGAAAGTCGTGACTCGCCATCACTGCAAACAGCCGTGGCCGGTGGGTATCTGACATCAGTGTCCTGGCTTCATGGGCAGCTGGGGGCTCGAGGCTCGAGCCCCAACATCCAGGGTCTTTGCAGCAGTTGGTCGTGCACGACCCCGAACGCTTCGCACCAGCAGCCCCGTCGCGGCGTCAACGAAGCCGCTGACGCTAAGGATGCTTGGGCTGGAGAGCCTTGTAAACTGCACTCCGCTCGGTGGACTCGAGGGATCTGGTTGTGCGAGAACTGACTCGCAACAAAGATTGTTATTGCCATGGCCAGGGTGACCGGAGGCCGAGGCAACGAGGCCGCCGCAGACATGGTCGGGCACGTGCCCGGATGCGGATGTTCCCACCTGCCTCGTGCCTGTTCGCGCAGGTCGACGTCGGCTCGCCAACTCCTCCCTCTCTGCCGGCTTGCCCCTCATGTATTATTGTATTGGGCACTCAGTTCGTCAAAATCCGTTCAGTTTCAGAGAATATTTGTCATTCGTCACATTTCACGTCGTACACCTGCCAGGTACGGAGTACTCCATATAGCGAACTGGGCCGCGATCTTGGCGATGCCGTGATGGTGCCGCGCACGGTACAGCTTGCAAGGCCGTCAGTGCGGGATATCCCGCTCATCGTGGACGAGGTGGCCTGGTCTCTGGGGGCCGTTCATGCTTGGGACTTGGGACCCTGCACGGCTTTGTGCTAAGCAGTGGCCCAGAGCCCGCGCGAGCCAGTCGTGGGACTCGCGCGAGCGCTGTTGCCGGGTCCACGCTGCTCTCTTCCGTGCTCCTCTCCTCAACCCCCGTCTCTGCTCCCCTGAACATGGTCGCTTGGGCGTCAGGCGTCTACAAAGACAACTCCGTGCCTGCTCCGCGAGGCAGACCCGGGATCGGCGTGCAGAGCATCTGAATTTCCACTCTGGCCTTGCTCCCGGCGGGCGGCGCGCCGGCCGCACATGTGATTGATAAGTCAACCCAGGGGTGGAGGCGACCCCATCGACGATCCCTTTGTTTTGACGATCGTGCTCTCTCGGACATTCGTGGATCCCGGCAACCGTTCCTAGAGCAGCAAGAGTGTACGGAGTACCTTAAGTGATCCGATAGGGAACCCGTCTGGCTATCTACCTATCAATGGTCACGGCAAAAAAGCACATCGCAGTAATTGTACATACACGGATTGGAGTCGAACACAGCATCGGATCCTTCAGTGGTAAGCCACGACCGGTGTGACCGCAAGCTGTGATGCAATTTGGGTCACAACCAGTCGTCGTCACTATCACAAACCGGGTTAATAATATCCGTACGGGACTGTGCCAAAATTTTCATCACCACGGGTCCCTGCCCAAGCCACCTACCGTGCTGCTTTTGCTATATTATGATCTGGGCTGGGCTCAGTCAGGACAAATTACCTATCATAATAATTATATAATCTTTAATTACCTTTGAAATAACTTCATCAAAATCATGTGGGTATAGAATAGCAATCTGCCAAAGCCGTTAGGCAGGGGACCCCTGATAAGAAAATTTTTGGTACTGCCCTGTAAGGTCAGGGCTGGGCAGACCGGTCGTGTGGGGGCCTGAATTGTATATCATTTTTCTGTCTGCCCCCCGTGAACTTCCTCGGTAGATAGCGCGATGCGTTTTCGCATACCTTGGACGGAGGAAAGCACTCATCGTACCATTAGAGTACCGCGAGGTAGGACGGGTCGTGGTCGGCTCCCATGAGCCTTATCGAATACGTACAGAAGGAGGCCTATGTGTTTTCATGCCTGCCAGTACCTTGCTTGAAGGCTGCGATATCGTATTTTTTTGTCATGAATCTGCTTCCCGGTCTCTAGGGCTGAGATGCCCGTCCGGGATCGAGCTTCAGCAAAGGTGATTAGCGATAAGGTGCCGGACCGTATCAGTTAGGCCGTTAGCAGTTAATATCGGAAGGGGAGACACCCGAAATTTGACAGCTTAATCTGAAGCTGGCAGATAGTAGTATGGGCCTGCTGTAACAAATAATATCCCATCCTTAATCAATCTTACTGCTCTGCTCTCACGAGTATTCCGAGAGCACAAAATATCGGCTTCAACTGCCTGAACAAGCCCCGACATGAGTATGACTTCATCCGGGCCCAGTTGTGATGTCCAATCCCCACTGCTTTTTGCGCTAATTCAAGGCCTTTAAGTTGCATACGCATCAGGCATAAACCGCGGTACTCCGTAGTAATATACTGCGGAGGTTCACTAGTGAGATGCAAGGTTGTGATTGGCGGTCTGATGCATGCCATGGGCTCTCCAGGAATAATGCTCGAAAGTTGTTCCTTATTGGAAGCCTGGCACGTCGTTTTTTTTTTCTGAGAGAAAGCAAAAAGGAGATTTGTGCAAGCATTGTAAAATTCCCCGGACCTGTTCCTGATCAACGACTCGATCTGTCGAATTCCATGTGATACACATTGCGTGACACCGCGTCCCACAATCAACAGGCACCTCTACTGGCAAACTTATATCTTTGTGCTTCTCTTTGCCTGCCGCTCGCATAGATTGACGAGCCATAGGAGTATATTGAGGTTTCAGAAGAGTCATTTGACATGCACTTTCTGCTTCATGCTATTGTCTACGTTTGAGCTTTCGGAACGTGTCCGAGGACCGGATTGACAGGTATCGCAACGGTAATGATATGCCAAAAGGCAGTATTCCAGAGGCGCTAGCAGTGGATATATCGTCTACCGCGTAGTAAAAATGATATCAGAGTCCAGAGGAACCGGGTGTTTTCTTGCCAAAACCAGCAAACTCCGCAAGCGGAATGGCACGCCAAGCGGCCTCCTGAGAACGATCTTCATCGTTCGGGGTAGGTTGACTGGTTAGGCCACGGGTGGGCCGCCGGACCCCTGGGGCCTGGCCCGTGGTGCTCCCCGGCACACCGTGTGCGCTACGGAGCGCTATCATCGCTAACGTGCCAGGGCTTCACGCCTCCAGGTTTTGGCGTTCTCCAGCACCGTGCCGCGGTGTGCTGGTCGCTGGGTTGCCGGGTTGCTGTGAGCATCGTTCCCTGGAACAGCCTAAGGTCAGCACTGAATCCCCGTCCACGAGTACTGCGTAAACAACTCGAGGATATACAGACGCAAGCCTGTAAAGAATGGTCATTGGCTATCGTCGGATCACAGGAGATCATCAACATCGGGTAGATGCATTGACAAGTGACAAGAAAAAAAGGTCTCAACCAATACGCTGCCAGAGTTGTGAAAAAAGCAGGTAAAAGGAAAAAAAAAAGTAAACCATAAGTGACAAGGTTGCATTGGAGAAAGTATACAACCGTGCATTGAGCTCCGAGTCCTGTCTGCGCTGTAGATCACATCCACCGCGACTCAATATTCGCATCGGCCGGCCCAAGTGGGCGGCCGAAATGAGGGGCCGCCCGCCACAAGGCACCATCATGCTGCTAGTGCCATCACGATCACAGCGAGTCGAGACGCAGAGTCCCTGGATTGACGCTGGCGCAAACAGTGCTAGCACTCGATGGTCCCCAGCACAGGCCGGCTGGTGGACCTTGGAGAGGTTCAAGGGTGGACCGTTAGTCCCTGGGCGCGAAAGGCTGAAGAACGGGGCCGTCTCACGGCCGTGCGGAATTGAGACATGGGGCGGGCGTGTTCGCTCGACTCGTAAACTCGGCATCAGGGGGGCTGGACCTCGAACGGGGCCGTACTCTTTTCACGCGCTCTAGTCGAGCGTTGTCGTGGGGAGAAGGGGACGGAGCTGGGAGGTCGATCGCAGCTCCACGAGGTCGTCGCGCGGGACCCTTCTTGACGTCCGCCTTCTCCCCTCTCCATCCCTCTCCCCTCTGGCGTCGTCCTGGTTCAGCGGTCGTGGGCCCTTTTTTTACCCCTCCCTCTTCTTGTCTGTCTCGAGCATCCTGGATCTTGATCCATTGCTGCCGGTGGCAAGTGCTCGCTGGTGTAGACCGTCGATTCATTCCTCCCCTTCTCAGCCCCTCTGGTGGCCCTTGCGTACCCTCTTGAGACTGGCACCAGCCTTGCGGATACGCCGCGGTGCTTCCCTTCGCTGTGTTCTCACCATTATTGAGTTCTTGAGAGCTCGTCCTTGCTGCTACTTGCTCGTGTGCTGGTTGAATCGAGGGGCAAGATTACACTCCTTCACAGGCAGAGCAGGCTGACATCTCTGTCATATCGCATCATCATCGTCATCACCACCATCGTCACGGGAAGACCGATTGACTGGAACTGGCTTTCTTGATATTAAATCAGTCGTTTGCTGAGAGGGCCTTGCACGCGCATCCATCCGTGCAGACAGCTAATCTTCTCTTTTTTTCTGGCAGCTTCTTGGAGTCTGCTTGCCCAGAATATTGTTTACGTCGGAACTACGGTATGTCCCGAGCGGCGTGTCGCGTATCAACATTCCTGCGCCGCCCCCTTGGAGTCGGGCATTCCCCGCCCGCCTGTCATCCCCTACAGATACCCATTACAGAGGCCATAGGGCTATCTATTTATTCATAGAAGGCGGTGCGACTGATGCGCATGCAGGGCATCAACATTAATCGGACGGGGGCCCATTACCACCCATACTGACTCTTTCTGCATCTTTACTGTTCGGCCCATACGATCTACTCGCGCAATCATACAGACCACTTGCGGAGCTTTCCTCAAGTGTCTTGATCCGGGCCTTCCCACTCAGATGATGTTTGTTTGGTTCACAGTCGCGTAGAACCGCCTGGGTCAACGACCACCGAGCTTATCGTTTACACCCGGACACCTGGAGAGCTCGAATGAATGAGCATGGGACCAATTGAGCGACCCATTGCACCTCTGAACATCGTGAAGGGCGAAGCCGGACTGCCGAATACCAACAACCACACCGCACTGCGTCAAGGGACGCAAGCCCAAATGACCCCGCCGTTGACACCGCACAGCTCGAGAGAGGACATGGCGGATCGAACAGAACCTCCCAGGGCAGTCTTTCACAATTACCTCCGCGCCTTCTATCCATTCCAACCCTCTGGGGATCTCTCGCCGTCGACCATAACTCTTCCTCTGGACCAAGGGGACGTCGTCCTGGTTCACTCTGTCCACACAAATGGCTGGGCAGACGGCACTCTTCTGGAAAATGGGGCGCGGGGATGGCTGCCAACGAACTATTGCGAAGCCTACGACCCGCTGCCAATGCGGCCACTGCTCAAGGCCTTGATGGATTTTTGGGATATTATACGCGGGGGCTGCGAATCGTTATTAAAGGATTTTGGGAACCAGGATATGATGCGAGGATTGATCGCTGGTGTGAGGTTTCTGCTGGTAAGTTAGGTGTGATCCAAAGGCTAGAGGACCGGAATGGTTGACAATACTAGGAAAAATCTGAATGCCTTACAAGGGAGGCGCCCCTTGTGCAGCAGTACGATGGATTGCGGAGAAACAGAAAGGCGCTGCTTTCTGACCTGTCGTCCTTGGTCAAGACAGCCAAGAAGCTGCAGGATGTGGCGAACGGTGCTCCTTTGGAAGGTGAAGGTGCACTGGAGAACATACTCGACGAGATGCTTCTCAAGGCATTCAAGATCGTGACACGAGGAGTCCGATTCCTGGACGTGTGGAACGAAGAAGTTGGCCTCACCAGAGCGATGGAAGCACTGGAGCGCCCGATAATTGAAGCCCGAGACAATTACGATGCGCCGCTAACCCCGCCGTCTGACAGAGAAGTCTCCGGACCTTCGATACCGTCCTGCGCGGAGCGAACAGAGTCGAGAGAGCCGAACCGGTGCCATTTGACCGTGAGCCGGGCTTCCTCGACACGTGCGGATTCGTATGATCTCCCTGGCCAGCAACCTAGATCAGTTTCAGTTCAGTCAAAGAGGATATCCGTTTCTCATCGCGTATCCTACACTGGTCCAGGTTCAGCTGCGCGCAATCCCAATCTTGCCTCGGAGAGGCTCAGCGCTGCATATGATGCTTTCCTCGGAGTCCTTGGTTCATTCATAGGCTTGCATCTGCAGTCGCGCTCGTCTACAGAGCTGATCCTCACGACCCAGCAATCCGTGCAGTCTTGTCGAGCCTTACTATCTGTCGTGGAGGCAGTATGCGAGCATGGCCTCCATCGCTCAGCGGCGCTGGAGGAGGCAAAGGATGCGATGTATGAGCGGATCACCGAGCTAGTTCACGCAGCGCGTGACGCTTTCCGGCCGGCAAATGCCACGGATGATGAGATTGTCTTCATGCCAGACGAAGGCAAGCGCCTTGTCGACGCAGCTACAGACTGCGTCAGGGGCGCTGGAAACTGCGTGGCCAAGGCGCGCCTTGTGCTGGAGCAGATTGGCGATTTCGAAATCGAACCCCTGCATCAGGGCGTTTCATCTCAGGAACCCAAGTCTGCTGATGTGAAAACGCCGCAACCTCAACATGAAAGCACCTCTGAACAGGACCGGGAGAAGCCATCCGAGCCGGCAATGCGCCTTCCGCCACCGCCGCTTCGGATTCCAAACAGAGACCCTGCGCCAGCAACCCCCAGCCTTACTGATGGCGCTACTCCGTCATCTCTCCATTCACGGTTGACCGTGAACAGCCCAGCAAACACTTTTGATGGATCGTCGGTCCATTCGATGGCAACCCCGTTGTCGAGTGTGACTCCGTTGTCCAGTGTGGACAACCCGCTTGCCGCGAGCGACGCCAATCCAGCAGATGCCCCGTGTCAGGATGGTGCTTCGAAATCCGACTCCCAGGATCCGTGTCGATCCGAGGGCAGAGGAGTCACCAGCACAGGAAGCAACCTCACGTACAATAGCAATGTTCGTGATTCGGAGATGAGCGGGGTTTCCCAGACCTCAACTCGAGCGACCTCCCCTGACCTCGACAACCAGCATCCGGAGCCGTCTCTGAAGGGCAGTGAGAGCCATTCAACCCTGGCAGAGGAAAGCGACGAGACGGAGGCGAACATCCTGGAGAAAACATATGCCCATGAACTCCTGTTCAAAGACGGTCAGGTCGTAGGCGGCAGTCTTCGTGCCTTGATTGAAAAGCTCACGGCTCATCAGTCGACGCCGGATGCCATGTTTGTTTCGACTTTCTACCTCACATTCCGCCTTTTTGCGACGCCCTTGGAGTTCGCGCAGGCGCTTGCTGACCGGTACGACTATATTGGTGATACGCCCCATGCCGCTGGTCCTGTTCGCCTGCGTGTCTACAATGTTTTCAAAGGCTGGCTCGAGTCTCACTGGCGTCATGATTGTGATAACGTGGCTCTGGACTTTATTCTGAACTTCGCTAGGACGAAGCTGATGGTTAACCTACCCTCTGCTGGAAAGCGTCTTATTGAGCTTGCGGAGAAGGTGTCGAGTCTGCACGGCCCGGTTGTGCCGCGCCTTGTGTCTTCAATGGGGAAGACGAACACCGCCATTGCACAGTATGTGCATCCGGATACTCCCATGCCCCCTCCGATCATCACGAAAGCCCAGCTCAACCTCCTGAAACAATGGAAGAACGGTACAGCGACCGTCAGCATACTCGACTTTGACCCGTTGGAGTTGGCAAGACAGTTCACAATCAAAGAGTCGAGAATCTTTTGTTCCATTCTTCCGGAGGAGCTTCTTGCTACAGAATGGATGAAAAAATCCGGTTCTTTGGCTGTGAACGTCAGGGCCATGTCGACACTTTCTACTGATCTGGCAAACCTGGTCGCCGACTCGATTCTCCAGTTGGAGGAGCCAAAGAAGAGAGCCGTCGTTATAAAACAGTGGGTCAAAATCGCCAACAAATGCCTGGAGCTCAACAACTACGATTCCCTCATGGCTATTATCTGCTCGCTGAACTCGTCTACTATCTCTCGGCTCAAGCGTACATGGGAATTGGTTTCGCAGAAGACCAAGTCCACCCTGGAGCATCTCAGAAGTATCGTCGATGTCTCCCGGAACTATGCAGTTCTGCGTCAGCGTCTGCAGAATCACGTTCCCCCGTGCTTGCCCTTCGTCGGGACATATCTTACAGACCTGACCTTCGTCGACCATGGGAACCAGCCTCTGAGAAGCCTTCCGACCGAGGACGGTGAAATAGAAGTCATCAATTTCGACAAGCACATGAAAACAGCCAAGATCATCAGCGAACTCCAACGCTTTCAGATACCCTATCGACTCACGGAGGTGCCGGAATTGCAAACGTGGATGCAGGATCAGCTCGTTCGCGTCCGCTCCAACGGGGAGAAGAGTTTCCAGAACTACTACCGGCGGTCACTTATCCTCGAACCGAGGGAGACCCAGCGTGGTGCTGCCGACTCGAACCAGCCTATGCCCTCTCGGGACAACGCCAAGGAAAGATTCGATTTTCTTTCCTGGACTCATGGTTCTAAAACAAAAGTCGCAACGACCGGCTGAACAGATGTTCTACCACGGCGCTCATGTCTAGCCGTGTGTGTGAGTGTGAGTTATGAACGTGCCAAATGTGTGGTGCCATTCATTTTCCCGACAAGGGAGCGATGTTATGACCTTATGACTTTGCTGCGTGATGGTTTCATTCAATCTGGTTTATGCATCATACCCCTCTGGTCATATTTGTGGTTTTGTGTGAATTGTGAATTTTGTGTTTCTGCTGGGTGGTATCTTTCTGGCTTTTTACCTTGGGATGATTGTGGCATTGGGATTCAGATTGGAATCAGGGAATTTTGAGAAAAAAGTGTTTCGGAAGAGAAACAAAGGAGAACATGCCGCGCCACGCGGCCCCGGGACTGCAAAAGGAGAAAACAAAAGAATCAAAATAGAAAACAAATGGCCTGATCAACACACAGTCTTTGTGTCAGTTCAGTCATTATGGCTGCTTTCTTCAACATCTTCATCTTCCTTTTTTTCGTTGACATTTTTTTGCTTCGTTGCAATCTTTTGTTTACTTTTGACTGATGCTGTTTCAAACTCTGACCATTACGGACTCTGGAAGAACGGTACCCTATGAGGGCAGGCTGGGAAGGGAATTCGAAACGGTAAATGGCTCTGTGGGCTTTCTTTTTGTTTTTTGCCACCCTATCACTTCTTCTTGTATGTAGGGATATTTTGAATGTTCTTTCTAGGCCTCTTCTGGTCTGATCTGGTCTGGTGCCTTGTGTCTGTCAAGCCAAGTCAGAAGAGTTTTGCCTGCCTTCTCCTTCTTGTACTGTACATAGTTGAATGCAAACACAGTTGGTGACTGGCCACGCATGTTGAGGGATCAGATCTGTCATGATGATATTGAAAATAATTCTGGAATGTGCTTCTTTTGACCTTGAATTTTTTTTTATCTATCATTCCATCCTCTTGCTGTGTCTTCTGTGTAGGAGTTTCAAAAGGGAAATCCTGTGTCTACATACATTTACATCGCAGATAGCCTCCATTGTTTTATGTAATTCAGTAAGCCCTAGCTCATCATGATACATACAGGGTCTGTCTGACTTCTGTCTTGTCTTACTGTGCCCAACACACACAAAGTCTGCTGTACATTCACACCTTGGAAAGAAGTCTGATCGATGGCAGGAAATATCCTCATCCCCTGTCATCAACAAAGACAACACTTGAAGCAGTGTGACAGTCATGACACAAACGGCTTGATAGCATCACAGCATGTATGGGATTGGATGTACTGTACTGTACAGAGTACTCCGTACATAGAAGTTCTATCTACCATGATCCATCCATTTCCCTGCTGAAGGTGCAACAGCGGCATGTGACATGACATGTGACAGACAGGGCTTTGATTTGACACAGACAGATGCTCCTTCCCTCCTTCCCCCCCTCCCCCCTAGCCACTCCGACACCCGGAGGAAGTGATGACTTTCCATTGGGCACCCCTGTCTGGATCAGGATGCTCTTTCTTTCCCTTTTATATAGGACGGATGTCGTTGTGGGCACCTTCCTTACTTCTTGGCAGGGTACCCGTACCCTACCTCACAGTAGGCAAGGTAGTCGATATCTATCGATTTGACACGATACGAGACGAGAGCGACATCTGGTCAGAATGAGACATCTTACCTCCGTCCTTTCGTCTCTCCTACTTTCTCTCCGCCTTGACATCACTTGGTTTTTTTTTTCGAACTTCACGGAGACCTTACGGAAGTAATCCTAATAATAATAATAATTCTAATTGATGCTTATGTCTCTGCTTATGCTTACTTACGCTTATGCTTATGTACCGCACTGACGTCTGGACTCTGGACCCTGCTTACCACTGCATTGCAATGCTAACTAGCTGGTTCTATCCATCTACATCTACATAGGTATGTTCCTTTTCTAAAAATAGATAAAAAAAGACTCTGGGTCTGGATTCTAGAACCTCGGACCCGATCGGAGTCGAACGGCCGAGACGAGTCCGAGACCCGACCCGACTCGACTCAACTCGGTCCGAGAAGAATCTCGAATATGTCTCAAGAAGGGGGGGGGGGGGGGGGATGGGGATGTGGAGGTAGGTAGTATAGTAGTTAGTAGTAGTACTATAAATAGGCCATGATATTGATAGTAATACATATATCAATAATGCCGATGATATTGATACTATTCCGACCCTTACTGACCCTGAGACAGTGGGACAAGACAACCCCGCATCGGTTGATTGCCCCTAATATAGAAGGCGTCATGTGATATGGCGTAGCACAAGTCATGGCCCATACATAAGCAGGGGCAGATCAGTAGTTTTCAGGGTCTTGTTCGAGATCGGGGACGCAGGGCCTGGTCGTCGACTGTGGCTGTGGCTATGTGAGACAAGTGATGGAGTACATGTGATTCGTAGGTCGGGTGGTTTCCAATGTGCGAGTCTATAAGGCAGTACTCGTACACGGTATACAACTATACAACTACCGCGGCAAAGACATCGGATAGCACGGATAACCCAAAGCAAAGCAGCATTACCAGAACTCCGACTGTCTGCAAGAAAAGTACACACAAAAATCCATAGGACTTCCAACAAAGGAAAGCAAACAAACCTCAGGTTCCAATGGATCTATCCGGGTATCTCCCAAGCCCTAAACGCCTCGACAAAACCGAGCCCTGAATCCGTCTCCTCACGTCCAAATCCAAACCCACCCTGCACATCATGCAACAGGCCGAAACTTTTGTCTGATGCATCAGCGGCAGCCGACTGGAGATCCAAAATGGGAATCATCGACGGCCGTCCATGCGCGCACTGAAACGGAAAAACACACCGAGCCAGACGGGAGATGAGGCTCCGGCACTCGTCGACGGTCAAGACGTCGTTGAACATGATCGCGCTCCTGCAGGCGCGGGAGTTGAGGAGGTCGATGATGCCCTGGGGACAGTCATCTATGCGCTCGACCCAGGAGGGACGTGTGTGGACGCCCTCCGGCTGGTCAAGAGACTGCGGTTGAATTGGTCTCTTCGTAGGATGCGGGCCCCTGCCGCTCTCTTCACGCTTCCATATCTCCCCACGGAGCAGATCGATGGCCAGGTTTGGCTCCGTCCTGCAGCGTTCTGCGATGACGGTTGGTAGCGCGCCTACAAGCACCGTGCCGCCTGCGGCTCCGGGTTTCTGAATGACCTCGTAGTGGCAGCCCCAGGAAGAGAAAAATTCAGAATACGTCCTGAACAGTCCAACTTCGTGTGCCGCGACATCAAACACGATGGACGGCGAGAGAGCAGTCGTCTGGACCTCGACGGATGGACACTGACTGTCTGTAAACATGTCTTCAAAAAGCTGTTCGATGCGACATCTCTCGTCAGCTGCATGCTGATCAACAATGGCCAGGATGCTTCCGGGATTTCCACGGTCATCAACGGTATCCGCGGCCATTTTGATAAGAATAAACTTGCAGTCAACCTGCGCAATGATATCGGCCTGTTCAAGACCGCGCCTGGACAGTTTCCCACTGAACTTGGTAAAACGGGCCGCTTCCAGACAAGACAGAATCGAGGAACAGTGATGCTTGCCAAATGTGAACTTGTCCTCAGCATCTTCACGGCTGGCAGGATCAATTGACGGTATTGGCTTCTCTAGACGGCCAAAAGTTGGGTTGTCCCATCTCTTCATGATACTATCTAGCCAGAAACCTTGCGTCCTCGGGAGAGCTGACCTCGGACGCCTAGCACTTTGCACATTTCGAACGGTTTCGAGAGCGCCGGCGGAACGGGGTCTCGCGATAGACTTTAAATCAGACATCGAGCGATTGGGAGGCACAACTTGGCCCGTTCGCGCGTTAATCAAGACAACGGCCTTTGTGAAGGGGTCCGTCCAAGAAATAATGTCATCCGTTCTATGAATACTCTCCCTACCAGCTATTTTATCGCTTCTTAGCTCTTGCGGCGATTCTGAATAAGCTGGATTTGTGGCCTTGGACGCTAGGGCTTTTGTTACTTCATTTTCCGCTGTATCCTGACAGGGTTCCTGAACCGGTTGATGGGGTAGGGCCGTTTGCCTAGACGATTCCGACCTCCCACGAGGCAGACCGGCACAGATTGCATCTAGTGTACTCTCCTTCCCACTCTTGACTCTTGACCAGTTGCCAAAGTCCTGGGTGCAGCAGGTCAACGACCTATTTTGAAACCGCGGAATCCTGATCCGCCTATCCAGAGTCTCCTCCGTGCTGGGAAGGGAACCATGCGCTTTGTGTAATCGAGCAGACGGTGAGCCATGGCTCGGGGTGTCTTCCACCTTCTTGGATACCTGTCGACTCTTCCTATCCGGTTCCGGAGACATCTCTGCTGCCTTTCTTTTGCGCCTTCCGGATCGCGGACGAAAACCATGTTGCTGCAGGAACTGATGGATCATCTCTCCAAGTACGTCGAGGATGCGTTGAATAGACTTTTCAGACTCGGGTGCACCATCCTCGTCGGCCAGTCCTCGTGAATGCCCTGCGGTTATGCGGATGTAGAACATGGGCCATCGATTAACGACCTTGCCCGCGCCTTTGATATTTGTACTGGTGTGTCTTTTTGACGGGCTCGTAGATTGTGGATGGTCCGTCGAGCCTGCGGACTCAGCAGTACCGAAGTCTGAAGCAGCAAACATCCGATTAACCTCATTGTGAAGAACGTTCGCATTGTTGTGCGCAAAGACAGGTTCGATCCCCATGGAAATGAACTGGACCTGTTTCGTGGGACTGGGGACCAGCGAGATAGCCGAATGGATGGAGATCTCCCGGGTGCGAGCAGAGACGGTAGTCCAGAATCTGAGGTCCTGCAGCGAGATAAACCCAGCCTGTGCGAGAATCGATCCTGTTCGCGTGATATCAACGGCGGCCGTGGCAGGATCTGAGCTCGAATGGGACGAGGTTCTGTCCTGAATTGTGAGTTTCCTGCTCTTGTCTGCATCCGAGACGACCACTTTGACGGGTCTCGCGATTGCCAGAAGCACAGCAGTCAGCATTCGCCTGAGATCATCCCACTCTCTGCCCACCTCGTCCGGTTTCTGGAGGGCCAGAGCGCGGCTCTTGACGCGGACAGGCATGTTGCCAAAAAGATCGTTGACGGTGACGCGGGTGCCATGGCTGAACTCCAGGGTCTGCTGTGGTGGAGCGGGGATCAGCCTGGCGACCGGTTTCGAGTGGTGGAAGATGACCGTGCTGGTTGTCCCGTGTAGCGTGTGACGGGAGGTGACGGTCATCAACGACAGGGCTGCCAGGGACGCGAGGAACAGGCCCTTGCGGCCATAGACCTCTTCCCTTGCATGCAGCTTCGAAGTATCTGTAGATTGCGTAAGTGACAAGGCTGGTCAAAAGCTAGATATCGACGACATACGGTGCGGCTTCCCGAGACCCCCGCCCTGCCCGAACTCGGCGGGCGGAATCCCATGACCGTCATCTTCGACGACACAGCCGCCTCGTCGGTAGTCGATGGTGATGTGGATTGTGTGAGCGTCGGCGTCCAGGGCGTTCTTGACCAGCTCCACGACGACCCCGTTGAGATGCGTGACGGAGATGGAGGATTTGATCTTGGCCGCCACGTCCGCGGGGAGGGGCTGGATGGCCGCATCCTGCGACGTCATGGCCGAACTCTAGCAGTTTTGGTGATCTCTCATTCCGGGATCTCCAAGTCCCACATGGTCCTGTCAAGTGTCTACGGGCAGGCTGCCACTCCGTCATGGCAGGCGGACCTGCAGGATTTGGAGGTCAGGGCCTGGAGAAACCAGATGAGCTTAACTGCCGGTACTCGACGTCGCTGTAGGTGCCTACCGATGATAGAGGGTATCCTCAGGTGGAGGGAGATCGGCGGTCCATCGCAGAGAAGATCTCGAGGCGATCATGATGCGTGCCTGGACGTCGAGATGATCGCACGTGATAAGCCCCACAGCCAATCGGAAGGCACGTGCGCTATCGATAGCGCCGTGCCTGTGACGACAGGCACGACGTTGCTGGAGACAGCCAATGGGACCGCAGCGCCCGGCCTCCGCAGCCGGTGCTAGGTACGGAGGCAAAAAGAAGCGATCTGTAGCTCGTCCAGGACCCACGTGCGATAACTCTCTTTCAACAACGATCCGTCAAGCTGCCTGCGAGACTGGGCATTGGACCAGACAGACAAACGGCCGTCAGGACGAATTGCAGGGCGCATGCCGGCACTCAGGGGTCGTCGAGGGCGAGACGTCAGAAAGGGGCAGCCCGCAGCGACCGCAGGCGCGCAGCATCACGTGAGGTCACGCCGAGGGAGCCGCGGCCCCGGGCGGGACGCCGACGCCTCAACGCCGCGACGCTCAGAGGCTCTTTATCCACGCCCCTGTCCGCCGCTGCGTTTGCCATCATCCAGCCAGATCCCAAGCCTCACGTCTGTCTCCATAGCCCTCTGCTCCCGTCGTCACAATCCCTCTCCGTCTGGCCCTCGACTCCTGGACCGGCTGGCTTCGTCGCGGAGGAAGGAGGAACAGTCGATACGTCCGGATCCCCGAACAGGGAGAACCCAAGATGGCTACCACGGAGGGGCCTGCCAGGGCTCACGGTACGCTCTTCCCTGCTGCTATAGAGGCATGTCTGTTGACGAAGAGTGAGTGAATAGACCGCCATGGCCGCCGCCGCCCCTTTGCCAACTGGATGAAGCGCCTCGCGAACCTCAAGAACTCCAACTCGAGCTCGTCGAGCCCTGCCGGTACGTCCTCATCAAGCAGCAATAAGCGTGGCGGCGCCAGCAGCAAGAAGAACTCCAAATTGAACAACCCCTATCCGCTCTCCGGCACCGTGAGGGAGGCCAGCCATCATCATACATCGAGTAGGAATGACCAGGACTCGCTTTCAGGAGCTCACGGCCGCCCCCAGAGCCCGGATCCGTCCCTGACGGACCTTTCGGCCTACGACAACCAGGTGCCCCCCGCGACGAGCGCAAAGTCGACCGCCCCGACGCTCTCTACCACCGGAGAAACGGCACTCTCCGACGCGGCATACTCCAAGGCAGGGACAATGGCGACGACGGCGGGCGGCGGCATCAGCTCCGCCGGCGGCGGGGAGGGCAGCACCTTCTCCTCCCCCGCGCCCTCGGTGCGGTCGTTGACGACGACCCTGACGACGGTGCAGTCGACTGCTCCTTCAGCCCACATCTACGGCACACACAATAACAACAATGCCCACCACCACGGACTGTCGCACGTCAACTCCACCCACAGCGCCGCCAGCCAGCAAACGGGCGTTCAGTTCACCCACCAGTTCCCCTCGTCCCCCGTGAGCGCCGTGCCATCCCATCTGGCCCCGCACGGCCACCCCATGACCTACAGCACCGCGACGGCGAACAACCTGCTGACCGACAACGCCTCCATCCTGACGCTGGCCTCGTCGTCGAAGCGCCGCCGCAGAAACTCGCTCGACACGAACGCGTCCATCCGCGCCCTGGCGCCTTCGTCCATCTTCGGCGGCAGCCGCGAGAGCCTGCCGCTGAGCGTGCTCAGCGGGAACGTCGGAGGCGACAACCGTGGCCTCGCCAGCGCGGAGCGCAGCAGCGTCTACTCGTCGACCGGCGGCGGCGCGGCCGGGACCGGGCTGAGCAGCAGCGCGGGCGGCGACCGCGGCAGCTTCTACGCCGCGAACAGCATCAACAATATCATCGATAATAAGAGCTCTGGGGGAGGAGGTGCGGCAACAGCAACAACAGACGGCAGCAGCGTCCGGTCATCGTCGCACGTCCGCAACGACAGCGCCGGCGGGAGCATCGCGGGAAACGCGGCCGGACCGCCGAGCGCGACGACGGGCCGGGCCAGCAGCCGCCGGAACTCGGGATGGGGCGAACAGACTGCGGTTGACGACTCCGATGGGGAGCTGGAGGGCGAGACCAACCATGATAAACGACACTAAGTCCGGAATATTCGATAATGAACATTCAGGAAACGAAGCTTGGATTCGAATTCGAATCCTGAACACTTTGAAACGAACGGCGGGACTGGACAGTACGCGATCCGCCTCGATCGATAATCTCAGATGAACGTACCGTACCGTACCATGGCAGTGTATGTGCTGTACGGCGTATGTACATTTTTTTTTCTCTTTCTGTATGACGGACTGGAATGCAACTGGAAACTGGAAACTGGGACTAGGGACTGGAGCTAGGTGGATCAAGTACGGAAATGAATTGTCTCTTTTCTGTCTTCTTTCACGGGCAACTGCCCTAGGTATTAACTACTTACTTGCTTACTACTGCAGTGTGGAGGGGAGTTCCGGTTCAGTTTGTTTTTTTATCGACTTTATGCTGTTGCGTTGCTTTGCTTTTCGTTCCCCTGGCTTGGCTCGGCTTTGCCTAATGATTACTTGATTGATAGCTCGATTGATATCCCGCGCGGCAGTTGTGCTTGCTTGCAAGTCATTTTTATTCTTATGCTAGCTACCACATAAGGTAGATAGATGGCTATGCTATGCTATGGAGCCTTTTTTTTCTTAACTCTGTACACCACATGCTATGATCAAAACCTATATCTACAAATCATCCTATCAAGTAAGCAGCAGCGAGAGATGAAGCCGTAAATAACATCAGTTTCGTTCGATTCATCCATTGCCAGCCCATACTGTTCATCTGGAGTCTGGTCAAATAGAATACATAAAAAGCACATTTACGACATGCAGTCAACCAACCCATTTCATTTCCCTCATCCATTTCATTTTCATCAGATCAGATCAGACCAAGTCGTTTGCGCTCCACAGCTCCGTCCGCCCCCTTCCCCCGCACCCCGCCACCCCCGCCTGCCCCATATACGCCTACCGCCAGCCTGGCTGCTGTTGTCATAATCCCATTCCCATTCCAATACATGATGAATCTGGATATGGACCCCTAGGCAGGTATGACAACTCCGGCCACGCCAATACCGGACTGGCGGATTGTATTAAGAAAGATAAAAGGCACAAAGACCACCCGTGGGAACCCTTAAAACCAACCACCCGCCGGTAACTCGATGGTAGCCCCCGGATAATATGCGGGTTAAGACGAAAGAAATATGCACGATAATGTAAAAAGGTGAACTGGAAAAAAAATGCCGCGCGTAACTTTTTCAGCCCGCTTTAAAAGGAGAAAAAAAAAGAATTGACAAGAATGGAAATGTTAAAAAAAAACACCGATTTTGCTTTCTTTTCCAGCTCACGCGCTCGTCCCGACGCCTTGCTTGGACTGTGAAGCATTCCGCTCGCTCTCGGCCTTCTGCTGCGTGGCCAGGAACTTCTTGAACAGCTGCGCAATCTCCTCCTTATCGGCCTCGGAGGAGGTGCCGCCGTTCTTCTCCGTGATCAGGTTCTTCAGCCACTGGTTCTCCAGCTCCAGCTGCGAAACGCGGGCCTCCAGCGCGGCGTTCTTCTCGGTCGTCTCCTTGACGGTGCGCTCGAGCGCCTGCTCGCGCAGCTTCTTCTTGATGCGGAAGCGGGCGCTGGCGGCGGTGTTGCGCCGGCGCTTGTCCTCCTCGGCCGCCAGACGGGCGGCCTCCTCCGGGGTCAGGGGACCGTCGTGCTGGGGAGGCTGCTTGCGCTTGGTTCCCGCCACCGGAGCCGGGGTGGGCGCGGCGGTGCGGGCGGGAGCCGGGCCCGCAGGAGCCTGGGAGGTGATCGGGGTCGACCGAGTCGACTGGCCCGTGGGAGACGAGGTGCCGTTGTTGCTGATGGGGCCACTAGGAACTTGCGGAACGGGCGTGAAGGCAGAGCCCTGCATGTGCAGCATCTGCGGGTCGGAGGGGTTGAAGTCGGCGGACGAGTAGTCGGGGAGGTTGCTGAAATCTGCTGCACGCGCACAGTTAGAGACACCGCTCACACCGGACACGACCAGTTCAGCCATGGAGGCGAGCACGTCGAGGGCGCCCCGCGAGACAGGAGAGAGAGACATGGAAGTGCGACCGGCCCGGACGACCGCCACACCAACGAACGCAACGGACAGAGATAAAGGAGCGAGATAATCCTGGGAACACACAGCGCGGCCCCGGTGCATCGAGATAAGAGCAGCGCTTGGCCGCGGGCACGCTGGACAACATGGCAGGTCACGTGCAATGGCGCAATAGAGCACGCCGGGCACGTGTGACGGCGCCAATCGCGATCGATCCAGCACGCACCAATGGCACGACGGGGTCGCGGCCGGCTCGTGCGAGGCCGACGAGAGACCGCGCTGGCGTTTCTGCGGGAGGGAACAGGAGAAAAAAAGGGAGAAAACGATACATGGACATGCACAGAGACGTGGAAGACGGGCCCCACGTAGGCTGGGGAAAAGAACGAGCATGCAGAAAGATACACACGAAAGAGGAAATATAGGCAAGTAGATCGCTCCGTGCAGCCGAGTCTCCAGCCGGAAGCATGCGGACAACCGAGGCCATGTCTCACAAGAGGAACAGAAAAACATATATAGTATAAAACGTATAAAAGTACAACATTCCTACTCACCATTCAACAGATCCAGGTACTTGAACTCCTTGTCCTCCGCGCCGGCAGCGCCGTGATGATCCTGCTGCTGTTGCTGCTGCTGGTGCTGGTCCTCATACTTGAGCGGCGGCACGTTCATGTCGCCGAAGCCGCCGCCGTTGTCGAAGCTGTCAAAGTCGAGGAACTCGGCATTGGTGAAGAGGGCGAGCTCCGCATCGAGGTTGAACGAGTCCTGCTGCTGCTGCAGGGCCTGGTCGTAGGGCGAGGGGATGGCGTTGAGGTCCTCGAGGTACTGGGAGAAATTGGGCGCGCGGCGCCCGTTGTAGCCGGACATGGTGGTCGTGCGATGTCCTTTCTCTAATCGACCGAATTATCGTTCCTCACAGAGCAATTAATCAAGAGGACGTCTTGTCCGGCGTGTCTGGTGGGAAACGGTACGGTGTTGGATGACCGCAGTCGGTGGCCGGAAACGACAGGAAGAGACACCCCGCACGACCGAGGGACGGCAGCTGGCGATGGGCTGGCCGTCAAGGGAGCGTCCGCACACTTGCTCTCGGGATCAGCCAGCAAGCGCGCGCGAGAGTCGAAGGAGGTCTGGAGGGGACAAGAGGTCAAGAGAGAGAGAGGAAGAAAGAGAGATGGGATGGTGGAGAGAGGCAGAGAAAACCGGGCGGCGCCGGGGCCCGGGCGAGTCTGCGGCGCTGACGGTGGGGGTCGGCGCTGCTCCTCCCGCGCCGTGACTAACACGATCGTGTCAGCGCAGTCGGTCCTCTACCTGACCTAGATCTCTGGGATCTCGGTAGGTACAGTATATCGCACAGTAATTATTATTTGCATCTGACAGACAGACTGCTCAGGATCTTTCTGTCCTTCTCGTGTCCTCCACGACCGCTTGAGATACTGTACTTGCCACATATGACATCGACCCGCGCCCGCGGCTCGCACAGCCGATGTTCGGCGCCCGACAGCCGCGGCCAGATCCCGACGTCGATGTGATGTCGTCTGCCAGATCCCTAGTCTGACATCACATTTTTTTTCCACCATACTACACACTTTATATTCTTCTTCTTCTTCTTCCTCTTGTCCCTTTTTTTTACAAACCTAGGACATCCACGCACAGCTGTTCTCCGTTCCGTACAGAAGGAACACGAATAACCGTGGCAAACTACCCGGGCTGCCTTTTCCGGTGGGCTACGATACGATACGAGACGAGCCTTTTCCCACGGATCGCCTGCTCGCCAGGGGCGGCTGCTGATTAATTCCCCCTGTCCGACACCCCTCCCTTTTCAGGATTTAAGCGCGATCTCGTGCAGCGCCGCTAGACCGCGTCCGGCGTAGTTGCTCCGTAAGCTCTCGCACGGCCCCTCGCGCGCACAACGGTCGGGGTTGAGGTTAGGCCGCTGAGCTGCAAAAAAAGAGCAAGGGCCACGCTGGATTTGTAAGCTCTGCTTACGGTCTACACCGCAGTGTCGCCGACTCTTGTTCAGCAGTACTTCACGCAGTAGATGTCGTGCATCGATCTAGATGGCAGCAGGACGGGCAGGCTGGACCCGACGTCGCTCTCGTATCCCTCGTATCCCGCCCGAGGTCTTGTCTATGTCCGTTGTGGGATGCCTGGGGTGGCCAGGTCCATTGTCGACATTGGCCGACCGATGCTGTGTGATCCCTGCACCGTCCACTCCACTCCCACCAGAGTGGGGGTGGGGAAGGCGTTCAGTAATCAAGATTATTAATGTGCTCCCTGCGGATGCGGGATAGCAAGCATTCTATACGTACATAGGTGTGTATTAATCATTCCCCGAAATGGTATGACATCAGCACGAGTAGCGTGCAAGTAACGGTAGATGTACGGTACAAAGCTCTCAAGACAAGACAACATACACAACTTGCTACCTCCGTCGCTCCTCTCGGATCATGTCCGCCGCCTTCTCCGCCACGGCATACACGCTCGTCTGGATGTTCCCCCGCGGCAGCAGCGGGAAGACGCTGGCGTCCACCACCCGCAGGTTCGCCGTCCCGTACACCCTCAGCCGGCTGTCGACGACGCCCCCTTCCTCCCGCGACATCATCGCCGCCGTGCCCGCGACATGGTAGTGCGCGACGATCCGCTCCCGCGTCAGCTTGCGCGCCGTGCCCAGGTCGTCGACGCGCCGCTCGCTGTGCAGCCGGCGCCCGCCTGGCTTGAGCAGCAAGGCCATCGGCTCCGTCCACGCCAGCGTCTCCAGCCACCGCGTGTGTCGTGCGTGCAGCTCCAGGTCCAGCGGGTGCGAGAGCAGCCGCGGGTCAAAGGTCGGGTTCGCGTACGGGTCCCTGGAGGCCAGGTGGACGCTGCCGCGCGAGAAGGGCCGGTTCAGCACGGACACGATGCTCATATAGCTGCCCGGCTCGCTCATGGCGTAGATGCCCTTCGGGTTGGGGCCCTTCTCGGGAGTGATCTGGAAGGGCGCCAGGGTGTACTGCCCCGTGGGCTCGTTCTCGTCCTCCAGGATCCGCCGCAGGACGCGGTACTGCGCCTCCTGGCCCGGGAAGTTGCTGGGGTATTTGTACTCGTCCAGGTACTTGCGGATGAGGCCCTGGAGCTCCCCATCCTGGATCTCGGGCAGCGGCATGTAGCTCGAGGCAATGGCACACAGGCCCAGCGGCCCGGCGCCAGAGTGCTGCTGCCAGGCCGCCATCGCAGCCTGTGCGACTTCCGGGGCGCGCAGGGCGTCGCCGGACTGTTGGTCGTCGGCGATCTCCCAGCTGAACGGGACGAACCCGTGCTCCTGGAGGTTCTCCCCGACGCCGGGATTGTCGATCACCACCTCGATTCCCTGCGATTGAAGGAGCGCCGATTGTCCAATGCCAGAGAGCTCCAGCAGATGCGGCGTCTTGATGGCCCCCGCAGCGAGGATGACCTCCTCCCGGGCAGAGATGGTCCTCTGCACCCCGTCCTTCGCGGTGAACTGGACGCCGGTAGCCTGCACTTGGCCGTCATCTCCTGTCCTCAGGACAATCTTCTCCACCATCGCCTCCGTGACCACGCGGAGGTTGGTGCGTTTCGCAACCTCCGGGTTGTAGTACGCCACTCCGGCATGACTCCGTGCTCTGGTTTTGGGGTCGATCGTTCCCGGATTGCAGAAAGCTCCCTTTGCGACACCGGACATGGGATCGCTAGTCAGCTTGCACTTCAGGTTCTCAAACACTTTGGGCCAGGCCGCGTTGAACGCGGGGAACGGGCCATCGCCAAAGGAGACTTGGATCGGGCCGCTGCTGCCCTGGACCGTCTCATCCAGATAGTCCAGGGAGAGCTGGTTGCGGATCTCAGGTTTCGGGGGCGTGAAGGTCTCCGACTTGCGGAGATAGTGAGATAGGGACTCCCAGTTCCAGCCCGGGTTCCCCAGCTGTTCCCAAGCATCGAAATCCTTTCTACTCGGGTAGACGACCATGCCCAGGTTGATGGCTGACGAACCTCCCAACGTCCGACCTTTGGGTTCGGCGAGCACCCGTTCATTGAGACTCTCCTGTTGACCAATTGCTCGTCAGCAATCACATCAAGGTCTATTTTCGAACCATGCCGTACAAACCTGCGGCGTGCTCGAAAAGCACCAGTCAAAGTCAGGATCAAAGTACGTGCTGGCCGCCAGGCCAGGGATCATAATTCGCGGGTCATTGACACGGTTGCTCCCAGCCTCGAGGACGAGGACACTGGTCTCAGGATCTTCCGTCAAGCGACTGGCTACCACTAACCCGGCCGTCCCGCCTCCGACGACGATGAAATCAAAAGGCTGCTGCTCGAGGCCAGTAGTTGAGGATGTATCCGCTGAAGCCATAATCTTTCAGTACATACAGCTTTCGGAAGGTCTAATGGAAGGGGGGAATACAGTTTTTAGAGTCTGGTCGGCATGAGCCCCCACGCCTCTCCCTAAGTAGTACAGAGTGTAACCCCTGAAACCCGTGGCGTAGCGACTCGGATTGGAAAGGCTTGGGCGAGTTGTCGGTCTCGAATCTCGATCAGTTCAACTCGATGCACCCTGTTGGCCGTGCTCGGTGGCATGGACCATTGATAACCCGCTATCGGAGGTACACACGGCTTGTGGTACGTGCTCTTGACTGTTTCATCCTCCGGTATGGAGGAACTCATCGTTAGAAATATAGACCTTCCTCCACAGTGGGGGGCGAACGCGGCAACGGCCCGTTGTCGTTGAGTTGTCTTTGAAAGAAGAGCAACTGAAAACCTGCTACGGCGCGGACGGCTTCAACCTTTGGAACTTAGGAGTCACGGAACGGCATCCGAGAAGAAAGCCATTTAGATAAGGCACGGAGAAACCGACCGTTCCTATTTTATTTGCCAGCTGCCTCTTTGGGTAAGTAAACCGTCAGGCCCCAGATAGCAAATTCGGCCCCTAATGAGAAAGTCATCTCAGCAGCTGTTTATAATTGACACTGATCGTCGCCAATATATGCAGTCCTGACAGAAGTTTTGCGTCCTTTCTCCCAGCCTCATTATGACATACCTCATAGTACTCCGTATATACCCTCCAGTGCCAGCCATGTAATTTAGGTAGCCGGTTCCGAACGCACCCTTCCTGGCGTGACACTGCATGAAAAAATAAAAAAGTTTGCTGAAACCTTAATATACCTCGGGCTCTTCGATATTTAGCAGCCCACGCGTATAAACTTCGGATTCCGTAAAACGCTTCGAACGCGAGTGGTGCCTCATGCATGACCTGTCAGCGAGTCCAACGATCAACGATGGGTCTGTGTCTGGATCAACATTTCTGCAGATAAGAAGACCGGAGCTAAGCACCCATGACATGAACTGCGCCGCAGCGTTGCAATAATCCATAGCTCCCGCGCTTTAGTGGCATGAGTCGAGAATATGTAACTTGCAAGAAGAAGAGAAAAAAAACTTCTGTCGTCCTGAGACAAAGACACACGTGCCACTAACGTCCAACACGGCATAATATCGTTGGCAGAGCTATAGTCGTGTGATCAATGATGATTCATCAATTAGCGAGGTAATAAAAAAGATGTCAAGAAGTTGAAACCCGTTGAGCGCCGAGAAGAAAGCTAGACCCCACAATCGTCTGCTGCACGACATGGACTTTGCAAGTCTTGCATCTATCTGAACGGCGCGGCTTCATCATCCTCGGCAGGCTCACTTGACCCTTGCCCAACTGGAGAATTTGGACACAGATCTGTATGGAGTAGAGAATGATATAATCCCGCCCCCCAGTTCCCACCTAAGACTATCTCTTCCTTTTTCGTTTATAACAAACAGTCGTGTCAGACAAAACCGCCATGCGGCATCATCACCTTCAGCCGTCATGGTGGTAGTGTACGATCTGGATGTGCCGCTGGTGCGGGACCCGGTCATCGTGGTCACGGTGTTTGGCACTCTGGCCTCCATAATGACCGGGCTTCGGGTGTATGCATTGAGGTTGAGAAATATCCCAATCGGACTTCCTGAGTACATGATCTTCGGGGCGTTGGTAAGCTATTTGTTTCCAGTGTATGAATCAAATTTCTAGATTGACGACTATTTCAGCTGACAGAGGTATTGTGTGCGCGTGTTTGTAGTTCATAGTATACATCGATATTTCGATTCAATATATCTTTACGGTTGTTGACATCTTCTGGAGATTATACTGCTTGACACGACACTGATTTGGTTCCTTGGAGTATTAATTTTGGGAGGTGCTGGTCGACATGCGAGTGATGTTGATCCTGACTCTGTTGTCATTACGCTCAAGGTTCGTACTACCATTGGATTCAATTTTGATACTAAACTGTCATTTCCAGGGGTATACTGACGAGACACAAAGACAATCTTGCCCTTGGAAACCCTGTACGGGATCTGCATGGGATCCATCAAAACCTCGCTCATGCTGTTCTACACTCGGATCTTTGGCAAGAAGCGGTCCTTCAGAATCAGCACTATCGTCGTGATGATCATCGTCTGGCTGTGGGCAATCAGTGTCATACTGGAGACTTTTCTCCTTTGCCGTCCGCTGGCGTACAACTTGGACATCACGATTGACGGGGTGTGCGGTGAACGAAACGCGACTTATGTGGTTGCAGGTACTCTCAATTTGGTGACGGACCTGATGGTCATGGCTCTCCCGATTACACATATCTGGAAGCTGCAGCTGTCCATACCGAAAAAGTTGGCGTTGTCACTTGTCTTTTGCATGGGTCTTCTGTTGAGTTTTACCCTTTTTCCTGTATATGGTTCGCAACTAACGGAGGCCTTTTGTTGTCAGACAGTGTCTCGTGATCAGTGTCGTCGTCCGCCTAGCATCCCTAATGGCTATCGACTTCAACGACATTACGTATTCAGTCTATATTGGGCGTGCTCTGGACGGTCCTGGAGCCCGAACTAGCCATCATCTGCGCGAACATGCCTGTTCTGAAACCGGTGCTGTCCAAGGTCTTCCCCAGTCTGCTCCCGGCCTGAGCAATAAACGGTCCTACGGCGTCTTCGACCCGCAGACGTTCGAGCGACTCGAGGGACAGGCCATCTATCCCCTCGGAGAGGTTACCCGCGATCACAGGGCGGAGGTCTCCAGCGGCGACGACTGCAATCATCAGACGAGGAACCAGCATTCTGCGAGGAGCATTGATGAGGAATCGAACGAGTCGGAACAGATCCTTCCTAAGAATGCCAGTCATCCGGGTGGTATCATGGTCAGGCAGGACTTTCAATTGCGTTATTGATAGACGGGTCGTTGTCTCCTGTTTTCTTAACGTCTCTTGAAAGCAATGTGACTCCTGGAATCAACAAGATACAATTAATAATTGTGACTCAGAAACGCTTTTAGTCTCTTTCATCCTTGCATAAGGTATGCCTATGCGCCCAATGATTGTGTTTCCATACGTACAACATTCTGAACACAAATTGCTAAAGAGACATTGTATCATGTCTCGGAATGATCATAACGCCTACACTGACCGAAGGTAGGTAGGGAGAGTAACGTTAGCATCTCAGTCAGAGAAGTATCTGTTCATCTCATGATGTGGCCGACTTTTCGGCAGTGCCACACTCGTGTGCACATATCGTTCGTCTGCGGATCGGTCGTCACGGTGAAGGATATCCTGTCCTGGTTGTTGGGGCGCAGATGCTGATTTAAACGCATGCACAGTGGATGTACTAACTCAACCTCTTCCCCGCTGACCAGTTCCCATGGACCAAACGTCTTAGACTCTACACAACCAATGCTGTCGCTCAAAGAGAAAACTAGGACAACTACTGCGCGGCATCGGAGCTCTCTCCATTATGCGCAACAGCCGCAGCCGAGCCTCCATCACCGCCTTCTCCCAGTCCGACAAGCGCTTCGCCCTCCCCCTCGGCAGCCCCGGCGAGATAGAAGTCAAGCGCGCTTGGACCACCTTGCGAGTTCTGCTCGTTCTCCGCGAGCTGCTCGAGCAGACTGAGGAAAGGGTCCTTCTCGGAGGATCCGTTGTCACTACTAGCGGTGGTTGCATGCGAACCGCTCGCCTGCGACTGCGCACCGGGAGTGAGAGCCGCGGTCCCGATGGTAACGCCACCCGACTGGGATTGGGATGTGCTCATATGCGACTGATGTGCAGCGTCAAACGGGAAGGTCGCGTACTGCGGGTTCAAGGATGGCGTTGGAGCAATATTAAGCGTGGTATCAGACGGGAATGCTGATGGCGAGAGCCCGAACGCTGATGGTGAAAAGGTGCTCTGCGCAGCGGGGCCTTCTTGAGACGGCGAAAATGTGATATCAACGCTCGAAGCGGTGATCATTGGAGGTTGTTGCTGAAGACGGAAGTTGGTAGTTGGTGAAGAGAGAGAAGGATCCGTATTCTTAAAGTGCTGTGTGTTGGAGCGATCCATAGTGGGATCCTGCAACGAAACCGGCGTCGAGGGCGGCATCTGATGCTGCTGATTGTCCTGGTACAAACCAGGCTGTGACTGCAGAGGTGCGACTATAGCTCGATTGACATAAAGATTGTGACCATTAAGGGGATGCATCGGCATACTAGTACGGTCAGTATGCAAGGGCAATAAACATCGGATGCACCAAAGAAACATACTTCTCATTGAAATCAGGTACCACATCCACCAGTCTCATATACGACCCATCAACCGTCAGACCCGGATATCGATCAAAGAAATCCTCGAGGTGGAATACGGGCGAAAACCGCATTGGGCTGCTGGAAAGCGTCCTCACGAGTTCCGAGTGACAGGTGTAGATGGTCTGCAGCATTTCTCTCTGATGCTGTACACCGGCCCAGAAGTTTCGCAACCACGACAGCTGCTGCATCTCCTTGGCAAGAAAGTCGGCGCTGGAGGAAAATACTTCCCCTTCGCGGCCCTTGTAGTGCACGCCATGGACGTGAACGGTCCCAGCGGTGCACACGCAGAATCCCACAAACGCGGGCCACTCGATTAGTGGAGAGTTCCTCCCTAGCTCCACAAGCTCTGCGATGGCGTTCGAATGCGAGAAACACAAGTTGGTCGCTTCGATCTGCCATGACTGGTGCTGTCCAGTGCCGCGGAGTTCCACCAGGTCCACGGGCAGAAAAGGTCTATATATCAGGCAGTGAATTAGATGATAGATCAGCTTGCTCAACAATAGCGTTGTGCTCTCGGGATGTCCGAACAGCACATCAATTGAAGAGAATATATCCTCCGTTCTAGCTGCCCAGATGTCAAGCTGCTGACGGATCTTGGAAAGGTTTGACAGAGAATGCCATGGAAAATGAGAGTCACCCTTCACGCCTCCAGCCGCCAGGTACTTATTGGTGATGCCCAAGATCCTCGTAATATCGATCAGCAGAGAAGCCGCTCCTTGGCCTCTCCTGCGGGAATCGGATGAATACTGCACGTTAGGCCCAGCGTTAAACATCTCACCTTCCATGTGTAACCCATTCACATGGGGCGACCAAGATGGCAGACGTAGAACGATAGAATTATCCGAAACAAGGCACGGCCGCTTCGAACCGCATGCCGTAAACCTATCCATCATGTAACATGTCCAAAACAGCCGTCGCCTCATTTCTCGTTCGGAAGCAGAGAGATTCACTTTTGGAGACACCTCTCGGTACAGGTCCAAGGCGATTACCATAGCAACACAATTTGCTGTAGATTCCAGTCAGCTTGCGGTATCCTTTCCACGCCTAGTATAGCACGGACAGTCCGTACATAAAGTCATGTATGCCTTCTTACCCAGGCCATGGGCAAAGAAGGTCATCGAAAGTAACAATAACGTCTGAAGGCCTTCAATGGAAGGATTGTCGACGTCCACTGCGCGCCTTGCTTGCAGGGCGTACTCTAAACCTACGCGCAGAGATGGCTCGGGCGTTCCGGCGCTTGCATATCTGTAAGTTCGTAAGCGTCAGCAAACGTATCTACCCAGGTTTATTCTTGGAAATCTACCTCGTGGTAATCGCATAAATGGCCATGGACAGGTAAGGAGGCAGCTGTCCAAGTTGATGCCTTTGCCGCGTCGTCTGCTCATCAAGAATATAAAACGGCTTCCCATGTATTCTCGTGAAGAATGTATCCAGCACGGAGTCTGGGAGAATGACATTGTGCGAGGGCGACTGCTGTTGCTGCGTAATCGGGGAGAATTCAGGGAGACCATCGTATCGACCCTGAAACGACTCCCTTTGTGACAGGGTAGCGGACGGCGGTAAGCGCGCTGAAGTTGGTGAGTACGGGATCGAAGCAAAATCAACCGTGCCTTTGGAGGCGTCCAGACTGCCAGCTGGAGGAGTCTCGTTCTCGGTCTTCTTGACGGGCGACGTTTCCACAGTTGGGGAGATCGGGTGTTTCTCGTCCTGCAGCCGCTTTTCCAATCCATCTACCCGTTTGAGCAACGCCTCCAGAACGTCCGTCTTGGGACCTCGCTTCTTGGGGATTGCATCTTCGTATAGTTTCATCACTTGTCAGTCACTGCTGCCATAAATATAGAGACGCCATTGATATTCCAATGGATCGAAGGTCTCGAGGGGAGCGCTACCATATATACAGGGACATTGAAATATTTTACATGCATCACAGCTTGGGCGCATGCGATTGCACTTGATCTAGAGATCTCCGCATCTTCAATCAGAACATTGATCCTAGCACTCCATCGGAAAGAATGTAGCAGCTGCAGAATTGGTCCTGTGGGTGAACTGGAAACCGGTTGACTGTGCAGAAGAACAGACCTTTCTCTTCCGACAAGACTTGCAGTTCATCGACTCGCGAGGCTCCGAAGTCACGCGCCGTGGCGTGATACGGTCGATGCTGACCTGCGGACGAGACATGGCGGAGATTTGAAATCACATCGACGTGTGTCAGGCTGGATAGCAGTCTTCGTACAAAGCACCCCGACGGAAAAACGGTGCACTGGCTGAGGTCATGACACAGACACAGCGCACAGAGAGATGGGCATGTAAGCCTCGGGAGGAGATGACACAGAGACAAGCAGAGGGAGGGAGAGGGGGAGAGAGAGACAGACTGAGGCGGCAGAAAGGAGAGATTGCTGAGCACATGGCCGTGGCGTGCCTCCACGGGCTCGGACTGCCGCTCAGGAAGCTGGAGATGCCAGAATAGGCCTACCTAAACGACCGCGTGCTCCGCCATAGACTACGACGTCGCCAGCGAAACTGTAATGGAGACGAGCCACTGGATGAGAGCCATGGCGGGAGCGGCGCCGTGCCCGGTTGAACCCCCGGCCGGAGGAGTTGCCGAGTCGGGGGAGAATGCGGGGGAAAAGATGGGGATACATTTGACCTGGAGATGGATCGATCAGGGTTGCATTAGACCGTCGCTGGCCGTCATTCTGTACGGAGGGCCTAGGTATGGTAATGACTCTCTCCACCAAACGCATCCCCCGGAGCATGATCCTTGATACAGGAACAATCAAGTCTCGAGGCTCCCTGTGGCCACGAGGCCGTCAAAGTTTTACGGGCCATGCATGCCATCTCACGGAAGACAGCCTCCCGCTGGTCCACGGTCTGGACTGCTCACTGTCGGCCTTATGCCCCGAACGCCGACCATGCTGGATGCCCCAGGTTCCTCAGCAAGAAACCGAGGCACAGCGTCATCGAGTTGGGATATTTCATTCCTGAACCAGAAGAAACAAGGCATAACCATCCATCGTGACCACGTCCCTTACTAGCAGTTGCAGGGGCGGCAAGGTACTCCGCACTCCATTCTGCATAAAGAAAAACTCCGGAGAGCAGACATTTCCCGAACAAGCAGTTGATCAAGTCTCGCAGAAACCCCAGACGGCCCGCTGATCGTTGCTCCAAGGGCTCCATGACTCAGGACTCGAGCGCCGCGGGGGCCGGCGGTTAAAGTCCGAGACCCACACGGGCCAACCCAGCCAGCCAGAGTGCCGGGGAAGATGTAACTTGGCCAGCGTCCAATCGCAATATTCTCTGCGGCATGCGGGGAAGCCGTCGTGGTATAGAAGCACGGAGTATATGCCTCACGGTGCAGACGGAGTGGCGGGCCGGCTGTTGGTTAAGCCTCGTGGCTGCATACCACCTAGGAGCGGCAAACGAGGACTGAAAGCGATGAGGTCTGTCATACAACCTACAGGTAAGCTTGGCACTGTGTAGACAGTCTCTCAGCAGTCAGCTTACCGGACAGAACGCCATGCCAAGAGCCTGTATAGAGGATGAACATGCAACTTGCTGTATGTAAGATGGTCGGAAATCATTGAACGCCGACGGCACGGGGCAGAGGAGAACAACGCGGGTTCCGAAATACGAAAGGTCTGAGTGGGACGGGCTTTTGCTGAGGCTGCAGACTCGAGTTCTGCCCAATGCTCTTTGATGCCTGACCTCTCGGGTATCCAGATATTAGGTACTGAAAGGCGGTCTCTTCGGGAGACTGGTTCCATAAGGAGTACGATAAACGGCACAATATTGGCTGGACCTGGATAGTTCAATCATGGTTCAACTGATGACCTGACGTAGGAATAGTAGTGAAGGTGATGGATCAATGCGAAGGGGGAAGTGAATGTATAAGGGAGGGCGGTAATGGATCGTTCCTTCCCGATAAGTCAGGTCAACCTCCAGGGCTCACGGTGGCCTAGATGTTATGGCAGGCAATCACGCTTAACAGCCTGAGTACCTTAGGTACCTAGGTACAGTACATAGATAGGTAGGTCGGTATATCCTTATTAACACTGCCAAATCTTAGGTTCTACAATCAAGCATGAATCCCAACCTCTATAAGGCAACCGCGCAAACACTTCTCTCGATATACCCCAGATAATGGCCCAATCAGCGGCCCTGAATCATATTAGATACTATCTGCTTTCTATCTTATAATAGATAATCAGAAGAACGGTTTATTCTAATAGACAGTAAATCTATCGAAAAATTAGGAAGATTCAGACTTCAACCTTCGATGTCGCCTTCAGTTTGCCCCGAAGCCCCATCATCGTTATCATCATCTTCTTTTCCTGCCTCCTGAAGAAACAAAGCCTTTATTTCTCTCAAAATCCGAAACACCCGCTGCCGGTTCAGCAGCTCATGGGAGCACGTGAGCAACCTCCCCATCCCCAAACAGACAAATTGCCAGTCACAATCGATCATCTCCGTGTCCCCTTCATCATTTTCCATATTCTTCGTCTTAAGATCAAGATTGAGATTGAGATTGAGATCATCCAACCCAAAGAGCAGCAGATCCCTGCACCTCTTCTTCAGTCTCGCGAACCAGTACTCGTCCGGAATCTGCGAGCACCACCCAAAGGCAACAAGAACATTCGGAATATCTTCCCAGCCCAGCCGGTCCAGGATCAGATACTTTGTATCGAGAGGCACGGGACGGGAGGTCGTGAGATGCTCGATGGGCAGAAGAAGAGACGGAGAAGGGCGCCGTTATCTTCTCGTCCTCCGCCTCACCTGTTCCCTGCGTCTGCGGCGGAAGCCCTGGTCAACGAGTTCTCGGAGGGCAGGGATCTTGATGGGATCCCGGGACGCGAAGAGCTTCTCCTTGGCGCATATAGTTGATGCATCTCCTCTCAATTCCTCCAGCTCAAGCCAGCTATCGTCGAGATAGGAATTATTGAATCAGGACGATTCACCCATCTCTGACGGAGAAGGCGGATTAAGATTTCCAGCTGATGGCTGCTAGTACTACTACCAGTACTCTCTCCAGTGGATGGACCAAAAACCCGTTCGATCAGATCCCAGCAATCGCGCATGGATCGGGTAGCCGTGCGGATACGGCACTAGAGTCTCGAGCTCAAGAAACCTGGCAGCGTGGACCCTGATGATCTTTTTCGATCGACGATCCCCATAGTGGGCATGTCCGATAACCGCATGGTCCCTGTCCCGAGGCACGTCGAAGACAACTTGACTGAAGTTACACTGACACACCCCTGAAAGCTGGTACTGCAGCTTGTTCAGGTCTTCTTCTTCTTCCTTGGTGACAATGACTGTTTTTTACTCTATTATCAGGATCGTGGGCAAGCGGGCAGATATGGTGTGTCATCGAGGATCACCCTTCAGTAGATACTGTACTTACCGACTCGAATGAAACTAGTCCACACCAACGGATTGCTGAAGAAGGTCTTGTTGAAATCGGACACGCTGCAGTGGATTCTCCAAGCGTAATTACACGTTAGGGACGCCGGCAGGTCGATTTCCCAATCCTCATTGCCATCGTGAGCTAGGAGGTCATTCCTCTCCACTGCGAGCTCTGTCCCGCGGGCGCAGCAGTAGTCAGCCACCACAATCTTTTTTTCTCCTTTCGACCAATGGTGTAAACCCTATAAGCTTCTTAGATAAGATAAAGGAGAGGATATTGACTCGTTTGTTCGTCTGCTCGCAGGGAGATTAGAATAATGCGTGAGTATCATTTCTGAGCCGACAGTGTTTTTCATATGTCGCCTTTTTTTCACTCTTTCTCAGTAGGTGACGTACGCATTAGCGTGTCCATTTTATTTCAAACTCATCCGTGATTTAATAAGGTACAGTGCAGAACCAGGGGAGATTGACAGCTCATAGACTTTCGAGAAGCGTCATTCCAACCCATTCCCGCCCATGGTCCCGTCAGCCATTAGTGGTGATCTTTAATGTACTTTACGGTGACACATTGTCTCCCTGTGTGCAATGGCTTTGTGTGCCCTCGGAGCGTATCCAGGGTCCTTGTGTTGCGATCATACTCGAACAACTGAACATATCGCCCCACCGCGATGGCCCAATAATGCGATATCTTTTGCTCCTGCGACTTGCTCCCTCAAGATATCCCCTTAGTTTGTTTCTTTCCTTGTCCTAGACACTGTCTGTGCCCTCATAATACTTCGGGGCTTTGCATTAGATGATCATAGAGTGGCGCGCCCGATGGCCGTTTTGTCCTCTTGGAACGCAGTGCGTAACATGAAGGTCGGCAAACCCTGCTCTGTTCTTTTGCTCTGGTGTGATCTGGTACCTTTGGGTTCTAGGGAAGTACCATTCGAGAATAGGTGGTATTCCAGATGCCGGCCACAGTGCCCTCTCTGTCATTTTTTCCCTCTCCTTTTTTATTCTGTTGTACGCGATTCTGATTCCTGGCACGTCATAGAAACTAGGATAAGTCAGCTACTACACCTTAGTATGTACTGTACTTAGATTCTTCAACCATGGTCAGTCAATTCATACTGTATTCCTAGAATTCTGCTGCCGATGAAGTCGATATTGAGCCATATTCAAGTCATGCTGGGGGCCACCTGCACATTCAACGCCAGGCTATCGCTGTCGCTGTCAGAGAATAGTAAGTACAAGTGCAAGATCCACAAGACATAAGAAACCATTTGCCAAGATGCTCTGATATACAAGACGATCAGCCATACCGCTCGGGAAAAGGCAAAGCGTCGGAAGGCCACCGTAGAGACATTCCCAGGCGTTTATGATATGACAATTATACCAGTTGAGAGAAAGTAAATCGATACCGGTGAAGCGTGCACAACTCTATATAGATATTCACTCTTCGAGAGTGTGAACTGATGTTGTTATGAGACCTCTCTCCCGCCCTCTAGCTTAGTACAACCCACGACCAGATGCCATGCGCACGAAATCGAACGGAACATTCTGACCGACCAGTAACCGTATCGTCTCAACTGTCGTCCACGCATTCACGTCTTCAATCCCGTACGCAGTCCAGCCAGCGCTGGCGGCGACAGCGAGAGGATCACCCTTCCGCGGCCCGCTGGTCAAGTCGAGGTACACCTTCCCTCTCGTGGAAGGAGGCGATGACCGGCCGTTGCTCCTGTAATGTCGCAATAACGGCTGCACCAGCAGTGACTTCTCTGGCGGCAAGGCAGAGACGATGACGAACGGCTGCTCGACCAGTTTGACTGATTGGATGGAGGTGAAGGGTTCCAAGCCTGGGGCCAGAGGTCCGCTGGCTTTGAACCCGACTGTGTAGATGGGCTCAACGTCCAGGCTGCGTAGGGCGAAAATGGCAGCAGACGCGTCGCTCTCCGAGCTCGAGAGGATGATGGCAGCACGTCCGCGATAGGCAGACGGGACGTAATCCTGCGTCAGAGTGGCACGGATGCCCTTCCATGCTGCATTCTCACCAACAAACTTGTGCTGACCGTCAGAACTGTCGACAGTGATTGTATCGATAAGGCCGATAGCACGTGCGGCGGCGCTCATGGTGGGAATGTATGGGGCAGAGCTCGAGAGCGGTGGGTTGACGTAGGCACCACCGAAATTTGGTTGCATGATAACGGCTTCGATCGATCCCTTCGGCCCCCGATCGAGGGTTCTGAAGTTGTGAGGGAGACTAAGCTCGTTGAAACACTTCTCCATGAACATCGACTGAGGCGTGGGTCGAAACGAGCCGATGGCGTAGATGTCACGCTTGGGCAGCTGGCCCATGATATGAAGCGCCTCATTGATCTCAGCTGCCGTGAGCTGACCGGGGGCTGCTATGATCGGTAGCAAAGGATGCGTTATGGGCGAGAAAACCGTATTAAGAACACGAGATAGCTGGCCCATCTGACCCATGTTAACGGCGGACAATAACGGATAGGAGTACTTCGCCTTGATGGTGGACCGGAAATACTCCAGTTCGTAGTTCTCCTCGATGGTATTCACCATGGCGATCATCTTCACGATATCTGCGTATTTGGCGCCCTCCTTGAACAACCTGTGCGCCTCGGGCGAGGTCCATTTCCAGGTGCCCGAGAAGTCGTGGAAGGCAGACATGATGATGCTATTGCCCTTGATCTCAGCGAGGCGTCTTCTGATCTCTTCAGGGAGCCACAGTTCGACGTCGATGTACTCGATGCCCCATTGGATCGCCCGACGTAAGTACTTGTAGAACAGATATGGATCGTCCATCGGGAATCTGCCGTTCTCCTTTATGCATCTCGTGGTGAAGATGATAGGAAGCTCGGTACGCTGCCGCAGCAGCATGACCTGCTGTCCGACGTACTTCAGGCTTGGAACGGAGCTGGAGGTACCATCAGGCAACGGCTCCTCGAGCAGATCAACCCTGAGCTCAACGGCATCGGCCCCCACCGACAGAATGTCGAGGTTCGACAACGCCGCACGAACGTCCGGGAAGGTTGTCGAGATGAAATTTGTCCGCTTCTTGGTCGCAAGTTGCTCATGAGGCCTTGTCTGCCCCAGTATCAGGGACAGGAATCGGGTCAGGTCCCGACGGAAGAAAGGACTCCGTGAATACAGAAACTCGTAGTGACAGCTGTCGGTGAGGTTCTCATCTGGGAAGGAGCCGTCGTCGATGCAGTGCGTGTTGACGAGGACCAGGGAGGATCTGTCGCAGCCTCCCAGACTGCTCTTCAGATCCTCTGCCAGGATACCAACTACGACCGCATCGCTTCCTCCGACCAAGGTCGACAGCGAGGTCACGGTCGTCCAGGGCTTCCCGAGGACTTCCGCGACGACCTGGACTATGCCCTCCTGCCCCGGCCCGAACACAATGACAACAGTCCCCGGGGGGTTCGCGGAAGCAGCGGATACGGCGTTTTGAGAGCCATCTAGGACGGGTTGTGAGGGTGTTGGGACACCCTGAGGTTGTGTAGCCATCGATCCATGGAGAACAGCCTGCATCATCGTGCGGCGGTTCTCCGCTGTCTCATTCTTGAAAGAAAGTGACCCGGCAATCCGACTATATAGCTCCACAGGACATGCAACGATGGGGAAAGGTAGAGAAGCTCAGAAGAACTCCCTCGAAATGGCCATTGACAGTCTAAATAAGAAGAAAAAGAAGAAGAAGGGAGATAGCGGGATGATAACTGGTCCAGTCACGCAGAGAGTAAAACGACTCGGACGTCAGCGCTTAAGATGAGCAGCAGCGCACGCCCGCTGCGGACGTGGAGTGGATTGCAGCAGCAAAGGTAACGACAAATAAGACGCACGCGACGGGCTGGAGGAAGTCATCTGCAGCCTTCCTGCAGCAAATTGGCTGGGATGATGAGCTTGATAGATAAGCCATGAGCCTGGGGATCCTCCCAAGGGAAAGACGACGGGGCTCTGCGGCGACACGGAGTTGGACCGTTCGAGGTGGGCTTCCGGGCGACGCTCCAGCCCGTGGACGGGCGGGCTGCGTTCCTCCGCCGCGAGGGAAAGCAGATTGCGCGTAAGGAATCTGGGCCCGAAGAGCGCACGACGGTCCGAACGGCGAGAGCGAGAGATGGAGCTGAGGCGGGACGGGAAATGATCATATGTGGGATTTGGAGGGCAATTCCCCCGGGCCCCAGATCGCCGCGCGCCCGGCCGCATTTCTCCGCCAATGGCAGCGTCTGGGGTACGGAGATGTTCTCGAACACGGCATCCTCGTTGCCGATGTTCTGTGGCATCGTATGTCGCGTACTCTCTCTACTTGCTAGCTTAAGGATACAGACGGCGAGCAGCACGGTATCCGCAGTCTCTCCATGCCTCATGCTCCAGGAACAGCCTGCTTTACCCTGATTCTCACGTTGTCTAGTTGTCTATATTTTTGCTCTTGTTACCACTGCCAGGCGACAACATCACCGGCTTTTTCAGCCGGCTTCCGATATGCCAACGGAGCAAGGCTGGTCTTGACAGGGAACGATATGACGCAAGACTCCTGATTGGGTAGATCCGCAGCTCAGGGCTTCCTGGTCGTCAATCAAGCCAATGATCATATTATAAAGATTTAATAGGAGATCCTATCGTAAGATGGCGTGCTGATAATACATGGTATTGTTAGTACTATCGGGCCTTCGGGCTTTCTCCTTCTCAACAGGCTAGGTAGGGAGCTCCTCATATCAGAACAACTCTCGCATCATATGGATAAGTCCGCAGGCCACGTTAATAACGCCGTACAGGTCACACAGATTGATGGATAAACGGATAAAATCCGTCCTGTTACTCGCAGAGAGTTCTCCCCGGTTGGTTTTCTCTCACAGAGGTGGAGTGTCCGCAAACGTATTGGCCATGGCGCTGGGATAGTCAGTCAGTATATACTACGTACGCTGATAAACTATCTCAAGAACGGGTTTACTTACGCCTCCGGGTACCTCGTCCCAAAGACCTCCGCACTCTCCACCGCCTTCCTGATCTTCGCATTCTCCTCCGGCGTCAACTTGATGCTCAAGGCTGCGACGTTCAAGTGCAGATTCTCGGGCTTGGTCGTGCCGGGGATGGGGATGATGTCGTCTCCCTGAGCCATGAGCCACGCCAGCGTCAGGCTGCTGACGTGCACGCCCTTCTCCTTGGCGATCTCGTTCAGGACGTCCAGCAGCTTGAGGTTCTTGGGGAAGTTCTCCGCAGAGAACCGGGGCACCAGCCTGCGGAAGTCGCCTTCCGGGAAGTCGTCGGGGGACCGGTATCGACCGGTCAGAAAACCACGACCCAGGGGGGAGTAGGCGACGACCGCGACGCCGAGCTCACGGCAGGTCTGGAGAAGCGGGCCCGTTCGGGGGTCCTCGATGTCCATGCTGAAGGGGCTGTACTCCATCTGGACGGCCGCGATGTGGTGGACCTTGCATCTGGAGAATCATATCAGCACCCACCCTTCCCTGATAATAATATGTGACAGAGATAGGCCAAACTCACGCCCTCCGAAGCGTCTCAGCCGAACACTCCGACAGCCCCAGATACCGGATCTTGCCCTCCTTCTTCAACTGGGCCATCGCCTCGACCGTCTTCTCGATGGGCGTGACGCCGTCCATGCGGTGGCAGTAGTACAGGTCGATCGTGTCCACGCCCAACCGCTTCAGGCTCCGCTCGCAGGCCTCGCGCACGTACTCCGGGTCCGCCCGCAGCCCGCGGCTGCCGTCCGCGTTGGTCGTGACGCCGAACTTGGTCGCCAGGAAGATGTCGTTGCGCTTGCCGGACCGGGCAAACCACTTGCCGAGCAGCTCCTCGCTGTCGCCATACAGGTCGGACGTGTCCCAGTGCGTCACGCCCGTCGAGTACACGTAGTCGAGGAACTTGAGGCGCTCCTCGTCCGGCGGGCGCGGGTAGTAGAAGGCGGAGAGGCCCATGGAGCCCCAGCCCAGGGCTGTGACCTCGGGGCCGTCCTTGCCTAGCCGACGGGTGGGCAGTTTGGGAACCATTTCTTCAAATTTGCGACAAACTGAGTTCAGATATATTCGATTGATTCAGTTAAAACAGCGTGGTAAGTACGCCTCTAGTCTAGTCGAGTCTAGACGAGACAAAGACTGGACCCCAGTATGGCAAGAGAAGAAGACAAAAGAACGACGCGGTATGTATATATTACTGTACTCCGTACCATGAATGACGTCGACCGTCTTCTGTTCTGTTCCATACTTCGCCCATCGGCGTTATGGCCTCTATCTCCACACTCGCCACTTGCCGGGAAAACACCTCGGAGGACGGACGCCATAAAATAAATCCCATTCATAACTCCATGTGAATAATACATGAGTATGCATAGCTATACTCCCCCCTCTTTTTTTCCCTTTTCTTTTCTGTTCTGTTCTGTTCTGTTCTGTCCTGTATTTCAAAGCATTCTCCACCCGAGTACACGGAGTTAGGTAGTAGTACTACACAATCATGTAGGACAAAAAGAAAACGAACCTCGGAAAAGGTCAAGGAGCCCGGAGGACCCAATCAGATTAGCTCCATCCATCCCATGGCATGACATGACGGCCCTTGGCACGGCACCTATGAACCTACATACATAGGAACCCGGGGGTGGTGCCCACTGTGTATCCACAGTCGCTGTGCCTTGGACATGACATGGTACGGGTAACGGAACAGAAGTCAAAAAAAAGAACCCAAAAATAAAATTGAGATTATAGAAGTTCCCAGAACCAGAACCAGAACCTGCAGACTCCCAGAGCCGGGCCAAGTCGCGAGTCGTGAACAGTCTGTGGATCAGTAGTAGTAGTAGTACAGTAGTGGGCCTGGCCTGTCAAGATTATTCAAGAATCTTCGCGGAACCAAACACAAACACAACTAACCTTGGATCGACCTTTGGTCCTGTACCCGGTCCCAGGGAGACCCGCTCGACGCGAACCATAACCATACAAACACCCGCGGCCGGAGTTTAGACATCGGAGATTTTGGCTGGCTCCGCCGCTCCGGGCTGGAGATATCATCTACTCCGCACGTATAAATCCTCCAAGACGCAGATGCAATTTTTTTAATAATACGCATACAAGTCAAATAATAAATAATAACGGCTTTCCCGTCATGCGCGGCCCCTACGAGTACCCTGGTACAGTACAAGTACTAGTACCTGGGTAGCCTTAAGGTTGACAAAGTAAGCCAACCCCCATCACCATTGGAAGCTCCGTCTAAAGACCTCATTCCAATTCACTACATATCTGCCCCAGGATGAAACAAGGATATTTACCCACCTAGGCAGGTAATTTTACACACTGCTGCTGCATACGAGAAGGGACCAGGACATCTCCAAACATATCCCAAGTCAATAAACAATATCTAATTACCGGCTTACTATTAACAACATCATTCTCGTTCTTCATCTTCCTCCGGCTGCAGGGAGGTAGGGCAACCTAAGGGGAGTGAGTGCGAGGAAATCACCAACGGGGCAATGGGACAGAACAAATGATGATGATGATGATGATGATGATGACGACGACGACGATGGGAGACAGCACGCTGGACAAGCTGATTGGTGGGTATTAAACAAGAAAAGGAAAGGGGAAAAGAAAATACAATAAGATAGAAAGAAAATACGGTAATGTACTGAGCGGAGAACAAACCAGGTGGAATAAAAAAAGAGAGGTATGGAAAGGAACAGGAGTCAAAGCCAAAAAGGGAAAAACAATCCGCTCAAGATGTTCGAAACAATATCAAGATTGTCAAAACTCTGCCTGCCTGGGTAGTCCGTGGTCCTTCACCTCAACCTGGCAAATCATTCAAGAGATAGATAGATGCTGCCTGTCAATGCATCGGTAGGTATTTGGGTATGTACTTTCCGCAATTAATAAATCTCTTCGATCCACCGCGCCTTTTTGCATGTACTTGAAGTCAACATGAAAAAGGGCTCTCTTCTTTAAATAGAACCAATTATTATAAGAAAAGAAAAGAAAAAGAAAATCAACTTGCAAGTCTCGTCTGCCGCATCATTCCATTATCCGCATGCCATGCCGACGCTATGTCACGCTGCGCGCAGATCCAAACCGAGAATCTGATAGTGATAGTATTAATCCAAGTACGGTTAGGGAAACTTGACATCCCTGTTCTGTCCGCGGTGCGGGCGAACGTTCCTGTCGTGTACTCCATTGTCTGGCTTCCTGGTGGCGGTTGCCCCACAGCGGATCTGCATGCAGCTGAAGATCCCGTCGGGAAAGATAAAACAGCCAGAATGGTTAACAAAATACCTCGGAGGACGGCTCGCCGAGGAGAGAGCTCTCGCTTCGTGGTAGTCAGAAAACATCCCGTTCCCTCCATATCCATAGACACCATAGTCACAAGCGTAAAGTCTCAAGGCATAATCAAAGAGCATACAATTTGATATGCGCGAAAATCATGTGGCCATTCCATCTTATCACCCTTATCTGATTGCCTCACATGCATACCAATATCCCTTTACTGCAATCGTGGCTTTCGATGATTCCGCGTCATGTGTATATTTCGAGACGTTCGGGGGCCTTCACTTCGTCCGAGACTCGTTACGTGGAAAGGCGAACGGTGAATAGTCCGACATCATCGTCCCATGCTGAGGAGCGGCGTGTCAATCCGGCGATATTGATAGCCCGTTCATGAGCTTTGGTAGCGGTTTCCTGCGAGTATTGTTCGCTGTCTTCGATATCCGAGGCACACCTTGGACCATACGAGGTTCTCTCATCAGATTTGCGTCAAGTTTGGCGGGAGCTATACGACGTTGAGACATGGGTCAGCTCAAGTTGCCATTGAAAGATCGGGTCTGGGCCGTAGTGGACTGGGTTTCCTCGTTGTGGGTTGAAAGTGGTACGTGAACCTACTTCGCGAGACACCGCTATTGTGATCGCCAGACAGATTCTGCTGGCTCCTGATAGAAGGGAAAGTCGTTGCGGCTGCTGACCGCCAAAGATGGCAAGACGTGTCCGACAGGAAGTCCGTCATCATGCGACCGGAGAAGATGGAGGTGCGACCACGGTTTCGTTTTGACAGGATTATCTCATCAAACAGTGCTATTCTCGGGTCTCTCGATTTCGGATTCGCTCTCTCGCGTTCACCGATGAACTCGTTGAAACCTACGAAGGCATCATTAACATTTAAATCGGGGGAGGGAAAAAAAAGGCTATTGGGAAACATACTTTGTGTGTTCTGCAACACGGCCATATATTCAGCGTGTTCATGTGGTAGGCTCTTGAGGAAGGCCTCCATATTGAAGCTGTATGTCAACCCAGCCTTCTTCTTATCGCCGGTTGCCGGTTGAAGGAACTTCTTGTACGTATAGAACAAGCTGGCAAAGCATCGCACAAACGCGGCTCGAACCTGTTCAGGGTGGAAGGCAGCGGGGCAGACCACGTAGATCTGAGGAGCACACCGGCTGTGCACAATGGTCCTGCAACCAGAACACTTGTACATCCCATCCTCTGCCCTTTCATCACACACTGAACAGACAGACTTGTCATCCCATGGTTGTAGCTGGAGACAGTGTCCTTCAACCCACCAAGTGCTCTCGTTGCTGTTAACGGGCTGCGGTGTGGCTTGAGGAACGATCGTTGAAGCAGCAATGGTAGATGGAGCATATACCGATGGAGCATAGCTGGAGGAACTGCCATAGTCCGTGTTGAGGGTCGTGACCGAGAGGTTAGAGGTGTGGCCAAGGAACGGTACGCTGGGTCTCCTAGGCACTCCTTGCCTACGGTCCACACCAAAGGACGAGCTCCTGCGCGACGCAGAGTCGAAATGGCCGGATCTCTTCTCCCGCAGAGACGCCTGTAAGGATAGACCCGAGTCGGTTCGGGAGGCAGATGTTGACGGGATAGGCGGGAAATTACTTGAGGTCGGTGAAGTATCTCGCGGTGAGGGTGGGGATCCAGTCTTCGACGTTGAGCTCGTGCTTGGTCGGTCGTATCCCCTTGAATACCCTCTTGAGACCGCGGGATCATTCCCGGCGTGCAGGAAGGCATTAAAAATGAGTGGCTTCGACGCTGCCAAAGCCGCAGAGTCCTGACTGAATGCATTCGAGTTGAGACTGACGTATTTCGCGAGATGGGTCGACTGTGCTTTTGGAGTAAAGATCGCAGGATTCTCCGCAGCGAAAGAGTCGAACGGGAATGTCTCGATAGCGTAAGCTGGCGGGCCGGGTTTCACACCGTACCTGATATGATGGGGAGCCGCCTGCTGAAGGAGTGACAGAAGCTTCCTACGTTGGTGACGGGGCAAGGGAGTTGGTTTGACAGTGCTTTCAATCTCATTCGAATCGAGATCCACCAGAACGAAGTCGTCCGACGGCAACTCGACGTTCTCGTATCTCCGCTCGATCCCAACGATGTAGGGGCAGGGAGCCTCGAGAGCCTGGATCAAACGAGCAGGAAGCACGGGAATGAGCACACCCGTCCACTGAAGAGGGAACAGAAGATCAACAAGTGCCCTGCTGGCGAGATATAGCATCGACGTGTGAGAGGACAGGAAAATGATCCGTGATTCCACCAGAGCGTACTGTTTGGCGATGTTTGGTCAGCTCGCGTGCTTGCCCTATAGGCGGAACATAAAATGCCGAAAACGGAGAACTTGCCTCGAACAGAACGACGATATTAGATATGGAAAGCGCTCGGAACAAGGCATAAAGATCGGTCTGCGAACATGAATTAGTCGGAGCCGTGACCCCTTAAGATGGAAAGAACGACATACGTTTCGAGAACCTGGAAGCTCGTTGGGCGCCTCCTTCCGGGCAAAGAGACGCAGCTCCCTGACGGCGATTTCAACCTGTGTCTTGGATGATATTGGGCTAAATGCTTCGGTGCAGAGATTCATGACATATCGTTCCAAGGGCTGCCAGAAACCCACTCGGGGCGAGCAGGGCGGCACCCTCTGTACCGCTCCGTCGGTCATAGGTACGGTGATCGCTCTTAGCCACTCTTTCCAGAAGCTCGTCATGGACGGATCCTTGCCCAGAATACCGTAGGCACGAGGGATCCAGAATCCAGTATCCCCATCGGTAAGCCCCTCGATCTTGGATGCTGCTGCGTGTCGGACCGGTCGTAGAAGGTCCGCCATCAACCCGATTTTCTCTTCCACGGCGCTGATCTCATCCTCCAGCTCTTCTCTGGCTTGGGAGCCCGATGGCACCGTCGGAAGTTGCGCCAGCAGCCGGGAAAGCTTCGCTCGCTCTGCTGCCAGCCTTTCGCCGAGACTGGCTGCCAATTCCCTCTCCTCGTCCGTCATGTTGTCCTTCCGCCATTCCTCGCAGCGCTTCTCCAATTCTTCTGCAGCACGTTGGTTGAGCGGGATCCATATGATGATGCATATTCCATGCAGCTTGGATCCATCACCTGTTGTCATGACGAACCCATGCCACGTCGATCGCGGTCGCTGGTCCGAGGAGACGATGCTGATATCGTTCGGAAAGGCGAACATGGGCACGTAGTCCGGGAAGCTAGCTCGACCCTGCACCTCATCCGGCATGCCCCTCTGCGGGTACCTGTCGAGCAGAACCGGCTCGAATCTGCGTTTTAGAGGATGCATGGTCGGAGAAGTCTCCAAAGGCTGCGGGGCAGGGATCACCGAATTGTAGTTGCTGAGACGTCTAGAGGTCCGAATGGACGCTGCAGAGTGATGGAATTAGCAACTGGGAAACACCGCTGAACGCGTGACCACGAAAAGGCAACACCTCACCTTGACGAGCAACGGAGGGCTGCCTCCTCACACTGCTCATATCCCTGAATGACATGTGCCTGCGTACACTTCCAATACCGGACTTCAGGGGATTCGTCGGCGTAGATACTTCCTCTGGGATGATTTTCTGCGTCCGCGGCCTCGGTTTCGGGCGTGGAGGCGCAGTGGTGGTGGTGCTGCTGCTAGTGATGACCCCGGCGCTGAGGTTCAGATCCGTCAGGAAAGACTCCCTCTCCGCGGCAAATTTGCGCAGAGCTTTATCGAAGTCGAAATCACTCAGCTGAGAGGACCTGCTCGGAGATGCGGCAGCCCTTATCGTCGTGATGCTGCTTCGATTGCTGTTGGACCCTGCCGACCGCATCGCCTCGCTGGACAGCCTCGAGAGATGCTGGTATGAACCATTCCTCGAGCCTGGCCTGGAAGACTCGGTCAGAGAACCACGTTCGGCTTCCGCATCCTCCTCTGCATCCTCCTCGATCGTATCCGCGAGAGCGGGACCGGGAGCACTCGCTGCATGATGCGCGTGGTACTCGTCCCCCAGTTTCACGAATGTGTTGTAGATGTCCGAGCCGTCGACGCCGGCTATCCAGAAGAAGTCCGCAAGAGGTGCGGGGGGCACCTCTGGGGTCGAAGCTGGAGGAGGCATGTTGGCGATGTGCAGCCCGCGGGGGGTGCTATGAGCGTCGACAGCAACGTATCATGAAAACCCTCATCCACCTGGATCATAACATCCGGTTGGGTCTTCCACGCAGTCACATCAATTGGGACCGGGTCTGCGTTTCAAGGCCGTGCGGGAGGAGAATTGCGGAGGGATCACGTCGAAGTGGGTGGTTTTCACGGCGTTCAGACCGCCGCTGGTGCCCTTCCAGCGACCGTTCGGGCAGGGGGGGGAAGGCCGACAGAGACAGGAGACCTGCAACAACGGGGAGCCGTCGGGATTGCACTCTGCCTCTGGCACACTGCCAAAGCTCTTTTTTCTTGCTGGCGACGCGGGCCAGAAGAAGCACAAGATGCGGAAGGCTGCGTAGCCGTCCGAAAAGGAAAGATGGAGGAACAAGAGAGCGCCAACGCAGGCTATCTGTACGCGGGCACGCACACAAGCCGTACCACCAGGGAGGCGGCAGGGGGATGCGCGCAGCACGGGGTAGGCCAGGCGGGCCACCAGGGGGGCCGCTATCGGGCTCAGGGCGCGCGCGTGCCTGGGCCGACGGCTCGCTGGCAGCTCCCAGGGTTCACACCACCTTGGCCGCTTCGGGCCTAGCCGCGCTGCGTCGGGTGGAGCCGGCGATGTCGTGCGTGTGCACGGTGGCGGCCAGCTCCAGCTTATAGGAGTTAGTGCCTGCGAGATCCCGGGGATGCGACGGCAGGGGATGAGGTGTCCGCAACGACACGGCCGGTCGTGACGCTCTGAGTCTGGGTGCTTTTGTCGCGGCTGAGATGCTGCTGCAAACCGAGGTCTGCAGATGCCAGCGGCCGTGGTGACGCTGTTGCCCGGTGGAAGAAGGGCTCGATCGACCGTTCTTCCAGAAAACGACCGGAGCTCACCAGTGGCAAGGCACACGGGCTTGCTCTGAAATTTGGGTGATAAGAGATATGCGCGTGCAACGCTCAGCAACGGCCACGCATGTAAGCAGCACTAAGGAAGCACACTGCGAAGAGGATCATCCTGGAAGGGCGGACAGGAAGTTCTACCCCTCTTCTCCGGCTCTGCTTGGCCTGCGGGACTCGTGGATGCCGACATAAACCGCCACGGAACGTTGCTCATGCTCCATCCCTCTCAAGCTGCAACTGTCAGTGTCAGAGACAGTGTGGGTATGATCAGACCCTGGTTCTGTCCAGGAAGCCGTAGCGATCGAAGGAGTACGCAGTCCTACCGTTGAACCAAGTACCACTACCGCTATCCCTGTACCACCCGTGTCAACAGGATAGATAGAGCATTGATGCCTGCAACTACGTCGACGTTTGCAACACAGCGTGAGCTGTCCATCCCACAGAGGAGAATATATTTGCATCCCGCATGGGACAACAGATGCAGGTACCGCGTCCCCATGCCGCTCGAGGGACGAGGCCTTTGTCAGGCCAGCAGCTACGCTATGTTCTCCGCGGCCAAGGAACAGACCTTAGCAGACTTTTTGCAGCCTGTCAGACCACCACAGCAGCCCTGGCTGCTAATTCAGGAACAGAGACTGGCTCACGATTCCTATGAGGCCTGGAAGCCTGGAACGAATTCCTTGCTGTTTCTTGGACATCCGTGCATCTGGAGGAGCTCTCTCTTTTAGGCTTGGTACGGTGTACGGGGTGGCCCTTGCGGAGATCGCTGCTCGACTAAGCATACTGCTATTACTTCTCCGTACGAGAATCATACACCGAATATCATTCCTGAGAACGAACGATTAAGGTAAAAGACACACTGCTCCACCCAGAAACGGTACAACCGTATAACCACACACGCCTCGGCATTCGAAGCGACCGCTCAGATCGACAGCCGGGGCTCTCTCCTCATGCTGATAGTTCTCGAACCTAAGGTTAGGGCGCACATATAGTATGGAGACGCGCCTGATTTGTTTCAGGGCTTGTTTCGTGATGCGCACCATTAGCCACCCATGGCGGCCGCAGAAGCTGGTCTTTTGGTCGATTGTCGAGACTCCAGAAATAGCCGCGTTCCTTTTCCCCTGCTCCGTACCTAGGGTACGCGGGACATCCCAGGCTAAACTAGCGGATCGCGCCGTGGCAACCTTGACAGGCGAGCCCACCGCAATTCTGCAAGACCAAGTGCGGTCCCCTGCCTAAGTGGATACAGCAGCGTCGACTGCTCCGTACAGGACCCTGTCTGACAGGTTACAACTCTTGTTTTCCTGTCTCACTCTGAGGTCGAGTCACGGTCGTGGGGACGGCACATGTCAACCATGAGTGGTTCCAAGATCCCCCAGTCGTTCTATACATAGTACTGTACTCTATACTTTTACAGTTGTGCAACCCTCAGATTAGACGGTCGTGCTATGTCCAAAACGGCTATGCAGAGCACGGACGGTTTGACTCATGACCCGCCGATCCAACCAGAATTGGCTGCGGAGATGGAGATCCTTCTGAAACAACCGAAAACTTGACCGGTTCTTGCCAGGGACCAGGGGCGTCAAGCTGCAAGAACGGATCAACTCATCAACGGTTTACGAAGCGTGAGGCCAAGATGTTGATCGGGTACTCTGTATTATGGAAGAGAGAGAGTGAAGACACTTTTTAAAGTTGTCTGACTGAAGAACCGCACAACCAAATATCATTAGAAGGACTCCAGTACCTAACCGTTAGCGATTCCGACATACTCGTAAAAGCAAACGCGTCGCCACTTGCGTTATTCGCTATCGTTTTCTGGTCAGTAGGTTACCGGTCGTCAGGAAACCTTTATCGCCCATGGCACTACGCCATTCGATCGACAGCTGCCCGAGCGTCGCTCGACCGTCTCGCTTCATGTCTTTTGTTAGAGCTTCAAGACCGTCCTGCTGGCCAGGCTCTTGTTCAACCAGAAACGCAACCTGCAGAACATCTCGCGGATTCAAGGTTGGCGGCTTAGGCTTCAGCGAGTCTGGTCGCGGAAAGTCCCAGTTCAACGACCGGGCCCTGAATGGGGGTCTGGGGTTTAATATGGTTTGCTGAACAGGAGTTAACGAGATTCCTATTGTCCTGTGCACAATGCCCAGTCGACCGGTGCGGAAAACCCACCTCGACAAGGACAGCTTCGTCGCCGACATTCTCCAGCTGTGCCTCGAGAGCAAAGCGGAGCAGCCGCGTCTTCCCATAGGGCCCTAGAGCTTTGTTCTCAACCTCCAATGGTGGCAATTCAGAAGCCTTGGTTCTGACACTCAGGCATGGCTGGGCCATGAACTGATACAGCTTGCGGAAGGTCCTGACTCTCCCGCTCGCTGCTTGGGCATTCTCCGCCATCAATGTCTCTGTGTAGCTGACGCTGACAGCCAGTATATGATTTCCTTCTTCCTTGAGATCGAACCGCACGATCTTCTGGAGGGATTGCCCCTTTCCTAGGCCATCTGTCTGGGCCCCGTCGCCTCCTGGTGACAGCTGCAACGCCACCACCTGCGATGGGGTCTGCATCTCCGCAAAAATGCGGACGGAAGTGACGACGCGCGAAGTATCGTCCTCCGGGAGCTCATTGTTTACGCACAGGGAACAAGTAAATGTTTCTCCAACATACGCAGATCCGAAGGCGGGAGGAAGTGTGAGCTTCGTTACCGGTTAGAACTCGTAAGACGGACAAGGGATATGGCAATGATGTTGCGCACATTAGGACTGAGTATGAACTGGCCATCGGACTCGTCGGACGGGTAGCTCAAGGACGCCTTGGGAGAGATCTTCGTGTTCTCCGCTGGAAGGGGATATTGGTAGGAGAAGGTAGGCCGGGATAACCTGGAGCAGTCAATACCGCAAAGGAGGTGATATCCGGATGCACTTCTGGGCTTACCGTAAGACTGGATCTCAATCAGCCAGGCCGCGCGTTAGCTGTCCATAGATGCGTACCTTTGAGAGAGACCGCATGAGGCTCCTTCGGGCCGTCAGCGCCCGAATGGGCACGAGGTCGCGCCATGAATAAGTATCTGCTCTCAATTTCTCTTTGCGACTTCAAATGTCGAAAAAACAAAACCGCTGTGGTCGTTGGAAGCAGTCCTAGGTACTCCGTACCTACCCAGGGCTCGTTATCGGGCTATCCATGATGCATCACGGATTGCTTCAGGCGGGCGGAGATGGTGGCAAACAAGCAAACATTCCAAACCGTACAAACATCCACCACCTTGACTTCGGGAACGTGAGAGCCAGCGGCCGTTGTACCCTGACGCGTTCGAAAATATCCGTGGATATAATAATATATCTGATTATCTTTTCATTGAGTGGATTTGTCTCATTCATCTAATTGGCCTCTTTCAAGATCGCTGACTAGTGTTGCTGTCGCGGGGCCATTAATAGCTGCATTTCACTCTTCCGGCCAGTCATATTGGCCGACAGCGCTTGTTGACATTACTATCCTCGTTCAACGCCACCTGGAAGGAATCTTTCTCAGCCATCTAAACTGTTCATATCTTTGTTTACTTTATTCCTTCTTTTTAAACTGGTCCTGTACGATGGGCGCCATAAGAACACCATCATCATCCAGGGCGCCGGCTGGCACGAGTTCCTCGTCGCCACCGACGCGTACTCTGAACGCCTCCTATATGGAAAGCGCAGAAGTCGTCTCCACAGCGAAGAGAAAGCGAGCCGCAGACGACGGACTCGAAGCTGTGAAGTCCGCAAAGAGAAAGAAGAACGTTGCGACCGCCACCTCAGGTCTGGTCGATGTGGTTAACCTCACGGGCGGTTCATCGCCCGTGGACACTACCACTACTGCCACTCCAAAGAAGCGCAAATCGAAGAGCACTACGTCGCCTGGCGCTCAACTTCCTGAGCGCAGGGCCCGAGTGTTTCGCAAACACCCGCCTAGAAGTTATCTGGAGAAACTGGCGCGGGCGACGAGTCAAAGGTACGAGATATATCAATTATTCCAAGTCTCGGTCTTGGTATCTCTCTAACTGGTGTTTTAGGATGTATGTCATTGGCCGCACGAGGGGAGGCAGCGAAGAATGCCCCGAGGAAAGGGTCGACATCGTCGGCACCACAGGCAACATCTACCATGTTTTTGTCGGGAAGGAGCCGACCTGCACCTGTCCTGATGCGCGAAAAGGCAATCAGTGCAAGCACATCATCTACGTAAGTTTGTGTCGTTTTTATCTTTCTATTATTATTGTCATCATCTCTAGGGCATCATTTGCTGATGGCCCATCAGGTCCTAGTGAACGTCCTCAAAGCACCAGAGCATCTCCAGTACCAGCTTGCGTTTCTGACCTCGGTAAGTAAACATGTCCTCCTTGGACACTTTGCTGCTAGATATCGAATCTAACCGCGGGATAGGAACTGCGAGAGATCTTCCAACGAGCTCCTGTAAACCCTAAGGATAACGCGTCGTCCGATGACAACTCCAGCAAGCGAAAGCCGATCGAGGGCGACTGCCCGATCTGCTTCATGGAATTCGATCCCAAGACTGAGGACATCGTCTGGTGCAAAGCCGCTTGTGGGAACAATGTCCATAAGACGTGCTTCCAGCGGTGGGCGGAGACCCAGCGCGCGAGCGGAGTCCGCTGTGTATACTGGTGAGTGATATAACACGCAGTGCAATCCAGACATACAGATACAGTCCCACTGACCGTTTTTATCCATTAGTCGCTCACCATGGCAATCTGACGAGAACGAGCTCAATCTCGAGCGACTTCTCAGGGAGGGACAGGTCAACGAGGAGGGATACGTCAATGTCGCTGCGCAGCTTGGCCTTTCTGGCGAAAGGGGTACGAGACCGTCCTTGTATTTAGCCCGTTTTCAAGAACCCGTGCTTTTTTCTTCTGAGCTGAATTGCTGACTCGTGCGTCCTGTTTTTTTTTCTACAGACTATTCAACGTACTATCAGCCCTGGGTGCGCCGACGATTCTATTACTATGGCTGAGCAGCGTGAGTTGAACGGTGCTCGACACATCCGCTCCAGAGGGCTGCATTTGTTGGATCGGATTGGAACCTTCTGGGAATTCCGAGTTTGGTTTCGATCATCTCTGAGATGGATGGTCAACGACATGGCCAATGGGAAGGAAAGATGGCGTTGGGCTATAGACTGAGAGTGACTGGTCGATTAAAAGATTGATACCCCTTCGATTGTAATTTTCGGCTGTGGGCTTCTTTTTTTTTTTCCCTCGGTTTGCTTTTCTTGGGATTGAAGACATTACTGCACGATAGAGTGTGCTGTACCATAGATTGAGGGACGGGAGAGCTCTTTCGGGACTGTATATGTACTGTATACCTTTCGAACGTCGGTCAAGCCAAACGTGTAATAATATCATTGTGACGAGAATCACCTTTCCTGACCTCAGAATGACCGGGTATCCAAAACCATTTACTCCGTACACATATATATACATATACTGTCACATCACGCCAATAACGCACACCCTTTCTCGATATGCTAACAGAACAAAGGGGGAAAAAGACACATTGAAAAAAGAGCTAACCTAAAAAGAAACGATGCTTCACCCTCCACCTGGATTCTCCGCAACTACCCTCCTCCCGCGCCTGACGGTAGCAACGCTCACGCCCTCCTCGCCCGTCATCCACGAGGGCATGCGCCCCGGATCGACGATGCCCAGCTCAGCGAGCTTCCGCAGGCCCGCGACGACGTCCGTCCCGGAGAACGTGAGCGTCATGGTTGGCTGGCGAGTTTCTGGGTCGTCGTCAACGTCGCCTTCGGCCTGTTCAACGGGAGGATCAAGAAGTCGGATATCGAGCCGGTCAAGGCGGGCCGCCGAGGCCGGGGTCCCGGCGGTGCCGAAGCGCGAACAGACGGCGAGTTTGCGTCTCTTGGACGTCTCGGGATCAGGGTCGGGATCGAGGTCCGTTGGGCGGAGACGGGATTTGGTCCCCCGGTGTCTTTGTTGTTGTTGTTGTTGTTGTTGTTGATCTGTTGAACTTGTCGTCGCCGGGATCTCTTTCTCTTGCCCTTCTTCCTCTTGGCCTTCGGCACCAGCACCAGTATACTCCTTCCGATACTCTTCTGGAGAAACCGTATCCGCTGGTCTCGGATCCAGCGGGCTCCCCTCGACGACGGCGTCAGCGAAGATGCTGAATGCGCCGTTCGCGGCGTTCGTCCTCCCGGCGCCGCGTAGCGCCAACAGCGCGTGGAGGCTCTTCGCCGTCAGCGAGGTCCCCTGCAGCATGTACCGCTCGTGCGGTCGGGAGAGCGCCTTGGGAATTGCATCGCGGACGATGTGTCGGAGAGTGCGGGTGTCTGTTGCTGCTCCCGCAGCGCCTTTGGTCCCCGTCGTCGTTGTTGACGGGGAGGACGAAATCGATGTGTATATAAACGGACAGCTGTCCGGGAAGGCGACGTAGACGACCCTTGAGCTGTCTGTGAATGTCTCGGAGGATTGGCGCGGATATTGGTAGGGGGAGTTGGTGACGAAGATGCGGAGAAAGGACAGGGGCAGGGACTGGGACCGCGAGAAGTGGTAATGGGCTTTTACCAGCGGGGAGATCTCGCGCTGTAGGTTCTTCAGGAAGGTCGAGGCGTGGAGGCGCGGCAGACAGGCAGATAGGTCTTTCTCGTCCGTCACGGTCTTGCTGCCGCTGCCCCTGCCAACCCGGGTGAGCTGTAACGCCGTCCACTTGTGGCTGCTCGTCGGGTGGTCCTCGATGTAGCGGATATCCGCCATCGCGAGCTGCCGGAGCGTGATCCCATGGCGCCAGTCGCCCTCGAGGATGCGGTCGATGACCTCGCGCTTCCCGCCCTTCCTGTCGCGCATCTCGTGGTAGACCTCGCGGACTTCCTCGACCGTCTGCGCGGCGGGGTAGGGTCGGGTCTCCTCATCATCGTCATCATTACCTTCAGCTCTCTCGGCCTCATCCTGCGCGAGGAAGGGCGGGAACGACTGCACGTTCTTGTCATCGAGCCATTGGAGGGCGAGATCCAATAGCGACTGCCGCGATAGCCTACCTAATGTCTTCACGAGGGATGGGGTCGTCGAGGGAATCCGGAGGCTGTTCGGCAGGCTCGCGGTGGTAGGGGCGCGAACCGTCTTCGGGCGCGCCATTGCCACGCAGGAGCAAAACAATATTGTAATTCCTAGACGCGTCTGGCACGAGGGTTCACATCTCCGGGGAACATAAAGGGTTGGAGAGGGCTCGCATCCGGGGCACGTCCATGCGGCGTCTTGGGCGACGCGAGGAGAGACCGGCGCCAAACACGCTCCGGATAAGGTCACGTGGTGATAAAGACCCGACCATCGCTTTATTGTTAAACAGACGGAGTATGTACGGAGATGAATGGGCAACTAGGGTGCCTGAATGCTGAAATCACAATCTTCTCCTGCGTAATGCGTATATCGTCGCCTATGTAGTATATTTAATACTAACCACGGGTATCCAGTCCACCCATCCCATCCAATCCATAGACTATTATCATGCATGCATGTATGTACTGTACATACAAGAGTCAATCTGACTCCTCAGTCTAGAAACATAGACAGATAATGTAAACCTATAATCTCAGATGCTGTCATCAACATCGTTCCTTTCTACCGTCGTACCCTAGCCAAATTCCGTTCCGTCAAGACTCACGAAAACCGCACGCCATGACTTGGATCCCACTTCACCGACACCTGTCCCCTCCCCTGACCCTGCGAAGGTGCTGCCGGTCCGCCGAACTTGATACCCATTTCTGGTGTCCACAGTCCAGCCGTTGCAACCGGGGGAGGAGCAATCGAAGCGCGGGTGGGTTGGGGCGCCGTGAGAGGCTCTTCAGTTGCAGCAGGTCGTGGCGGAGTTAGTGGTCTTGGCTGCTGCTGCGGCTGCGGCTGCGGCGTTGGCCGTTGTTGAAGCTGGGGTGCAGGAGTTTGGTCGTATGGGGAGGAGTGGTGGCTTGTCGATTGCTGACGGAAATGAGGTTGCGACAGTCTCAGCGAAGCCATCGCGGCCGTGCTGGTGATATCACTAATGTATAACGTTAGCATCGTGCAACACGAGTATGTAGCATGCAAGACGAGTGACATAGGACATACGTTTCCATCTGGCTTGCCTCCATCCGACGCTGGTGGACAAACGCCTTGCAATCGTCTCTGAACCGCCCGACGATCTTCGCCAGGTCGTTGTAGAACTTCCTCCCGACCTCGATGTTCGAGATGATCTCCTTGTATTTCAAATACCCGTTCTCCAGCTCCTGCAACGCCTTCTCCCGCTCCTTTGTGGATGAATCCCCTTTGTGCGCCCTCGTAAAGGCCCGGTTGGCCTCGCGCACCTGGGCGGCGATCTGATCCTGATCGTTTCGCTCCTGGGCGAGCATTTCGAGGTCGGAGTCATAGAGATGCAGCTTTTCTTCGAACAGATCTTCAAATTGACGCGCCTCGATCGGCTGCATTGGAAACTCCCGCTCTAGACGTGCGGTTTCCTTGAGCAGCGCCGGATCTACAAAGCATGAGAAGCTGAACGGTGAGAACACTAGACCAGTTAAGCTTACTGATGTCATCAGACCGAGCCTTATCCTTCAGCTCCTGGATTCTCCGCTTCCTCCTGTTCTCCAGGCGACTAACTTCGTTCAGGCAACTCCTTAATCGACTGGCTTCCTGCTCTACCTGCGGCGGGATCTCGACTCTCCGGCTGCTAGGAACGTACGATTCCAGATCTCTGTTCGTTCCGGTGAGCACACTCAATACCTTCTCATTGTCTCTCAGTTTTCTCTCGATGAGATCGTCACTGCTCTGTGCAGAGGTGAAATAGCCATTAATCTCGCTCGCAGTTGTGTAGATCTTCTGCCCTGCGACCTCCGATGGCTCTCTGGTCCACCGGTCTGTCCCATACTTCGTGCGTGCAGCGTCATCTTCGGCCTTCTCGGCGGCGAGCAGTTCGACACCTTCATTGTAAATAGCCTTGTCATTGGCCCTGACCTTAGCTATATCTTCAAGGGACCGCCGTAAGCGGTTCAACCCGTCCTGTTGCCGCACCTCTTCCGCATGGGACACGAGAGTTGGCGGCAGGCCAAGGGGCTTTTCGAGCGCTTGCAGAGAACCAGGTAAATTCAGAGATTGCAGTAGCCTGTACAGAGAAAATGAGTATTGCGGCATCTGGGAATACGCACAGAAGAAACTTACTCTCTTAGCTTCTCCGTCATCGACTCCAACTCCCCAATGATGGTCTCGTTGACCAATCGATCACGGCGGTCAGAATAGATGCTGGCGGCCACATGGACCGCGTACGGGACCAGCTTGGCCAACAGGGGCGGACCCAACGGCCCGTTCTCGCCAAGCATAGATATGGCATCTGTGACCTGTGTCGGAGCCTTTGCGGCGACCATACATGCGCGGTCGATGCTCTTAAGTTCCGACTTGGGTGGAACAGGCTGCAGATAGATTATATCATTGTCCTTTTCAGCACGCTTCAGGTCTTCGGCGACACGGTTCTTGAGACCGTTCAGGTCGCCAAGCACGATCCGGTTGATCCATCGCGATTCCTTGAGAGCCTCGTTGACACATGTCAGGCTATCCCTCAGCCGCGCCACTTCTTCCCCATACTTGCGCTTGTCCAGACAGTCCAGCGCCTGCCGGTACTGCGCCGCGGCTGCGAAGTGGTGGTGCTTGGCCGTCATGTGATGGATCCAATCCGTGCTGATGGCGTTTGACTTGACAGCGTAGTCGCTAGCGTCCGCGTAGAAATCAGACACCTTGGCCGCCAGTCGGGCGATCGAGGCGTCCTTGAGCCCGTCCTTGACGGCCTTCTGCCAGAAGCATTCCTGCGCCTGCGCGAGCAGGAGCGCCTCCAGGCTCTGGAGAGTCATGTCATCCATGTCCTCTGGCGGAGAGGAACGAAGGTCGGGCAGGATTTCCGTCCGTAGATGTACCAGGACGCCCGCCCCGTGGCAGAAGTAGTTGCATGCCTGCTTGAGCCCGTCGGAAGTTGTCCGGTTCAAGGAGTATGCGAGCTGGGAGTATAGTGCGGCAAGGTTGAACAGGACATTCGCGAGTTCAAAGCGGAGGTTATTCTGCGAGACTGCCACCGGTTCTCCGTCAATAATACGATGCCCCGTCGTCAGGCTGCAAACCGGACTCACCCGCTCTGGAAGTGTTGAATCCAAATGCTGGATACCACGCAAAGTCCACTCCAACCTAGTCAAACTCAGTTGTCAGATCATATCGATCAATATACTATGTTTCTTTCCTCCCAAGGTTCCTTCCACTCACGTCGATCGGAAACTTTCCTCCCAACCACTTCAGCTGCGCCGCATAGGTGACCAGCCGGCTGATACCACTAACGTGAGGCTCCTGAACGTTGACAGCCTCCGAGCGGAGACGGTCGATGATCATGAGATCATCCGCAAACATGTCCGGACGCTGGTCATATTTGGATGAGATGTACTGGGTGATGGCATCGGAGAGCGAAACGGTGTGCGTGCGCCGAAACGGGAGCTGCAGGATATTACTGGGAAGAAACGAGGATTAGCCATGCCCATGTTGCATCTCACGGACAGAATAGATATCAAGGAACACGTACGAGGCCATCTTCCGGGCGTCGGGGAGTGGGATCGCGGACAGGAGACAAGAAGGGCCTCTCCCGGACTTTTTTTGTTGACGGCAGCAGTCTTGAACCCCGGCAACCGCCGTCCGGCATGACGTCGGGTGCGGGCCGCAGCACGCCGTCTCTGGATCTAGATCGCCCGACCAGGAACCCCAGGCAACCCTCCGAAAGACACAAGGATATGCACCGGGTGAAGATGTCCATGCTACATCATCTACACGAGGAGATTCGTCCCGGGTGTTTTATTTTATGCGCATAGATGCAGGTGCCATGCAAATGCTGGTTTCTTCATTCATGGTTCACATGTCTGCTCACTATATGCTGATCGAGAATATATGCTCAAAAATATGTACAATGATAATTTAGAATTGTGTTTCAAGAAACTTTCCAGCACACCCAAGAATCAGCTAGTTCTCTGACTAGCTAGCCCGCCGTGCAAGGGTAAGCTTAAGCCTCCAGCTCGTTGATTTTAACTTTAATGTATTCAAAAAGACTCAGTAGAATCATGTTGTTCAGGCTGGTACGGGCGATCATCACGGACAGACCCTTGTACATGCCCGATTTGGGAACCGCCGCGGACGCCTCTCCGATCTCCTTCGACCTGCCGAGCAGGACGCTCTGCGCGCGCGTCTTCCTGGTGTCAATGGGGTATGTCTGCGCAGGAAGCAGTTAGTCCTGTTTCCAATCCACGGGTCTATTCTTCCTTTCACTTACACAGAGCCATGGAATGCTGCCGCTGAGCGCGCCCGCAACCATCGAAGCCCCGAAAGGGGACGGCTGGCTTCCGGAATACATCGAGATTAGCTGCTTCGCAGTCTCGTACACGCCAAAGTAAAGGCCCGTGCCGATGGTATCCCGCATGGCATGCAGATGGAAGCCGGTGTAGAGACCACGGATGCCGTGACGCTGGATGATCTGCTTGAACGCCTCGATGGTGCCGATACGAGGCACATTGCGTAACGAAGAGCCATTTACAGCATCCAGAGACGCCCGGGCGCGATGAGCCATGAGGACGGAGGTCTGAATTACATTTTTTGCCAATTCAAATGGGCCTATGTAAATCCGCTCAGTGCTACGCCTCGAACCTGCAACACGGGAAACCTACACGCGATGGGTGATGTCGACAGACCCGCAACCATACCACCGAGCGTGAAAGTGAATACCGTGGCGAACGTGGGTGTGCTACCCGGCTGGTTGTAATACACCAACGGGGATACCCCCGTCATCTGGTAGATGACGTCTGAAATAGCATGCTTAGCGCCTTGATAAGAGGTAAAGCTCGCAACACGAACAAACGTGACGCTCGCCAACGGTGGGAGGAAGCCTGAAGGTAAAAATTCCAGTCAACGACCGCATCATCCAGAAATCAAAAGCAGGCGGGAGCCGTGTCAACATACCAGCCGTGTATCCACGGAATCCTTCCATACGCCATAGATATCTTGCGCAGTCGAATACGTTCTTGAAGTTATGCCTGCATGTGGCCAGTCAGCCCTATCTGAACGTGGCTTCCGGATCAGAAAACGTGACGTACATCTGCATACGAGTCTTGAGGTTCTCCAATGGAGTCTGCGGGAGAAGAGACCGGTCAGTCACATCTGCTCTTGTGAAGACTCACCAACACTGGCCCTGGCCAGAAAGTCGACGAGAAGGTCCACGTACCACCGCGAGGGAAGCGCAGACGGTCGACGTCGCCGAGGCCACCTGAGTCCTGTACTTCTTCAGGAGCCTGTTACGAGTCGTCTCATTCATGATCCACGGGTATGGCATTATGGGAGTTGATGGCTGCGAGGATGGAGAGGGGAGAGGCACATGTTCGGAGCGTCCGTTCACAGTCATTCCTAGAGGTGGTTCATCTGGGGCAATTGCTTCTGTTGTTACTTGACCGCCGCTGAGTGGTCGCAGGGACTGTGACAATGCGATTTCAGACCGTGCAATACGATCTGGATGTCCTGCGGGTGGGCTGGGGAACCCTATGGAACGCAAAGCGGTCTCTCAGCATGCGAGCAGACCGTTTGGCGTCCCACAATTGCCCATGAAGCGGTCTGCCGGAGCCTTTCCTGTCCTTGCGCAGCGTCCTTATAGCCCTTTTTTTCACAGCAGTTCTCCTTGAGGAAGCAGAATATCCAGATGTGAGCAGATGCGACGATGATATCACGGCTCCCGAGCGGCGGAGATATCAATTCGAGACTGCACCGGTTTGGTAGGAAGCAATTGGACGGAGAGGGAGAAGAATGTACGAGATTTTCCCAGTATAAAACTGCAGATGCCTCTGAGGGACGCGGGGTATCTCTATCTGATCGAACCCGGGATACTTGAGACAAAAAAAAGACAGCATGAGCCGCAAGCACCGCTAGCGGGGAAGGACAAGACTATAGACAGCAGTTAGTACCCCCACTACGCTTTGCAGAACAAAATACCAGCCGGATGGCAGCGAGGACCTACCTCAGGGGCGGGCGGAGGAAAAACCTGAGGGCGGGCAGCTCGGGAGACCTCAATGGATGGAGTCCGCGGCGGACGGCGGGGCCTGACGGGCGACTGGAGACTCTTGGAGGAGAGCAGAAGAATCCCGCCGACGAGCAGCGCGCGGCAGAGGCTCTCGGGCGAGCACACATGTGGGCCGGCACGGTGGAGCGCCCGCTGGAACGGGTTTAGGGGCTCGACCTGTGACGTCGACATGAGCAGCCCGCCCGCGGTTAAGGTCGCGCAGACGAAGAGCAGAGAAAGGAAGAAAAAGCGCTGAGTCGTCGACGAGATTGATGCTGGGGCCAGGGGCATCAAGAGACTGGCAGAGCGGCCGCCATGGCGGCCACTGGACGTTTGGGTGCACGAGGGCGTGCAGCGCGTTCGACGTCGACCCCGCCGAACTGCATCCCTCCATCCATACAGATGAGCTTCATAACTAAGATATTATACATAATACCCACAGGCATATGCAATCCCTGCAGGCATCGCACGCCCCTGCCACAGGTGAAAGGCCCTAGAATCAATCAGAATGGAGAAGAATTAGCATAGGCGGGTTGCTGGACAGACACCCTCACAAGATCCTGCAAGACTCCAGCTGGGGAAGCAATCAAGCTTCGCAGGGTGCATATCCTGTTTGCGATTGTTTCTGCTGCTGCTGCTGCTGCTAGCGGGTCTCTGGTGCATGGCGGATTGATCTCGCATTGGCTCAAGCTGCAGCGGAGAGAATCGACGAACAGGGTGCGTTCCTAGCAGCGTCGATCGGGACGGCATGATTCATCGACTGTCGACATGGGCTGTCACAGAACCCCAACCAGACCAGGGCGCTTCTGGTGGCTCCAACCCTAATATCAGACCACCGCATTCGTTCTCGGCAGCCTTTACCTACGGCCTGAGCAGGTGCCTATCAGAGGGATACATGTATGTCAGTCGACAACCAATGGGAACAATTCCTCCGGTGTACTGTACTCCGTACGCAGTGTACTGAGAACACTGCGTAATTCTCGGTGATGCGCGGCAAAGAACACACGGTTGAGCTGTCAAAATTCGAGAGAGAGATTTATACTCGAATGTGAACACCTGCGTATTCGATGCTGAAGATGAGTACGAGTGACGCTTTTTAACAGCGTTTTCCACAACCGACCGGAGACTAGGCCTTTCTACGCCTTAAGGCTCTGAATAATATTTCCCGACCACATCGCAGTCAGCTAACTTCTGGTTACTATTTTTTTTATTCTCTCTTTATCTAAACGAATTGCGGAATTAGCTCTTTCAAGTTCAAAACAGACTATCCTTGTAACATTCATTTTAATACGCTGTTTGACTCTGTGTTCTATAAAGATACTTCTGTTCTAGGGCGTGTAGACATTGGAGCCTGCAACTCACTAGTAAACTAACGCCAGCTCCCATCCAAGCCTTCTTAGAGAATCATTGGTGATAGACCTTGGGAGAAGGCATTGTTAGCGAATTAAAAGGGAGGAGAAAGACGACGAGGAAAAAAAAAAAAAAGAGGAACAATTAGGGATTTTTGCAGCAGAGAAGTTGGGGTATTTTGAATACAGCAGACTAAGTCGGAACCCTATTGTGAAAACATGTCTTGTCATTTGGGTATGCAGAAGCTGCGACGGATCTCGCCCTTCATGAGGAACTCAACTTTGCTCTCCACCGACTCGACCATTGAATGTTCTAAGTCCGGGTAATCTGAGGCAAATAGACGCCAATAATCAGAACTGAGGCCAGCGATTGATCTATAAGAATCAGCATATCAACGTATTGTGATACTCAGTTGGAAAAAGAGATGTACTTACAAATGCTTTTTCTCTAGATCGTACCAGAGATTTGTCGAATGCACGCTGCAATCAAACCCTTGAAGAAGCATATATCTGCCAGTGGGGAATATATCACACACGTATAACAACTCCCAGGACCCTGCTGGGCAGCTGGAGATGCAATTCTTGAAATATGCAGAAGGAACTCACTTGATTGTCTCAACGAGCTATTTCCAGATCACAGCAAGGTCTTCCTCGCTGAGATCGGGTGCGATGTCTGGAATGTGCTCTCCCGTGATCTTGGACATGACGACCACAAGGAGGTACCCGTTCGGGAATGGATCAGTATTGTCTTGAGTGAGTTCTGCATGGGCTATATATGTTGGAGTGTGCCCGGAGCTTTTAACAGCCCTTGAGTGCAAGGCATTCTGCTCTAAGTGAATCGAACCCCGTTCCGATTATACATTCCCTGTCCCGTTCTTCGCGTCTGAAGGGGTCTAGCCTGATAAACATTCCTTGGTCAATAATCAGGAAGACTGTAGTTGTAAAAAAAAAAGGAAAAAGAAAAAGAAAAAGAAAAAGGGAAAACAGAAAGAGACAGAGAGTTAAAAAGAAGACGGAACACGTACTGAAATCGAAATTTCAAAATAACAGCCATCTTACTCGCAACCTCCTCGCTCTCAAGACTGCTTTGCGTTGCTCCAATCCAATGCAGTGTGTCTCGTACAATATTTTCACGATTCGAAAGTCGAGTGAGCCTGCAGTTATGACAGTGCCCTCTTTTTTCTTGAATATTGTCCCGGTTTGGAAGTTGCAACGCATTTTCCAGGTCAGTTTCTCTCAGGTTTTCCACACTCTTGAGCTTAGGATTAGAAATGGATGAGATTTACTGACTGTATTTTTTATCCGGGAGGCTAGAAGCTATTAAATGATTGATACCCCTCGACCACCAAAATGTGACGTATGAGTAAAACACAGTTTTGGTTTGATGCCATGATTCGTAATAAAGTGCACATGCGGACATACATATTGGTTAAACGCATACGCCAGTTAGACGCACATGGAGCTAGAGTGAAACCCCAGATTGTCCAATAATACCCTAGTAATTTAGACCCCTTTCAACCCAGCAAGCTCCCAATGGCTACCAGCGTCCGTGACGAAGTGGCATGATCTCGCTCCGCTGGTAGCTTTCTTGAAATCTCACAAGGCAACTAGCTGCGTGCACCGTCACGGATCATGGCAGGGCTGGATAGGCGAGCACGCTGCTCATTGGCGGTCCAAATCAAACAGCGTTTCTTCTCTCCGTAGCTTGTGCTACCCCGGAGGCAAGGATCTCTGCCGTGCGGAGCTGCATACTCGTGGATGTCCGCTCGGATGTTCTGGGGGATTGCGGAATGGCTGCATTGGGAGAATGATTGGGAGAACGTTTCCTTTAAGATCTTGGCACTTTTTGTCTAGGGGAAGTCCTCTGCAGCATCAACTCCGTTCATCTGATATCAGCAGGCTCGTCGGTGGAGAGTCGGTAGAATTTCACGTGTCATCTAGCACAGGGGATGAGACGAAGCTGCAGCTAGTGGCCAATACCAATGGGCCGGGAAGAGAAGAGCATGGAATCGAACAGGGATCAATAGAAATTCGTTCCAAAGTCCCTCCAGAAAACGACGCCGTGAGCGAAGACAGGATAGCCGGCAGGCGAGGCGTGCGGCGCCGACCCGTGCAGCAACTCCCTCGGAACCTCGGTCGCGGGATCTCCAGCACCCCGCAAAACCATCTCCCCAGACGGCGCCATGGCTTGCTTATATGCAGCTCCGGGGCCGGAGGCTGTTGCTCTGTCGCCTCATCTTGCCGTATTTTGAGTACAACTGCGTCCCCCCTTCTCGTTTTTCGTTGGTTTTGTCCTTGGGCCTTAGAGGTTGAGAGCTAGTATTACACGTCGCTACCCCTAGTCTGCCTTCGAGCTACCCGGATTCGAGTCCCCAGATCCAGCTTCCCGTGTCCGTTCAGCTACCAACTAGGTACGCAATAAGCCGCAAATCACCACAACCGTCGCAATGGGCAAGAAACAGGCTGGTCCCGCCTATGTCCTAGGCGTGGGCATGACAAAGTTCATCAAACCCCGTGGCAAGGTCGACTACCACGAGCTGGGTTTCGAAGCGGGTGTCAAGGCCATGCTAGATGCCCATATCACCTACGACGATGTCGACCAAGGTGTGGCCTGCTACGTCTATGGCGACAGCACTTGCGGGCAGCGTGTCTTCTACCAGTTTGGCATGACCAAGATCCCCATCTACAACGTCAACAACAACTGTTCGACCGGCTCCACGGGGCTGGCCATGGCCCGGACCTTGGTCTCTCACGGTGCGGCCGACTGCGTTCTTGTCATCGGATTCGAGAAGATGAGTCCTGGCAGCCTTCAGTCCTACTTCAATGACCGAGCCAACCCAACAGGACGTATCGGGGATATGATGGCGGAGACAAGAGGGATCACCAACGCTCCGGGTGCTGCCCAGATGTTTGGCAATGCGGGACGGGAGTACATGGAGAAGTATGCATGGAATACAACGTGACATTGTTTCTGAGACAATAACTGACCATGCGGAAGGTACGGAGCCAAGCCGGAAGATTTCGCGGAGATCGCACGTATCAACCATGAACACTCGAAGCGCAACCCGTATGCGCAGTTTCAGGACGAGTACACTCTGGAGCAGATCCTCAAGTCCCCCATGATCCACGCTCCTCTCACAAAGCTGCAATGCTGCCCTACCTCGGACGGAGCCGCTGCCGCCGTCATCGTCTCCCAGGCCTTCCTTGATGCCCGGCCGCATCTGAAGGACCAAGCCGTCCTCATCGCAGGACAGACGCTTGCTACGGATGCTCCATCGGCCTACAACCGCAGTTCAATTGACCTGATGGGTTTCGAGATGACGCGGTATGCGTGCCGCACCGCTACCGCCGAGGCAGGCGTCAACGTCAAGGACATCAAGGTGTGCGAATTGCACGACTGCTTCTCTGCCAACGAGATGATCACCATCGACGCGCTCGAGCTGTGCGAGCCGGGCAAGGCGCACGAGATGGTCCGCCGCGGAGACATCACCTACGGCGGCAAGATGGTCATCAACCCCTCTGGCGGCCTCATCTCCAAGGGCCACCCGCTGGGTGCGACCGGCATCGCGCAGTGCGCTGAGCTGGTCTGGCATCTGCGTGGCTGGGCCAACAACCGTCTCGTCAGCGGCGCGGACGCCGCGCTGCAGCATAATCTGGGTCTAGGCGGCGCGGTCGTTGTCACGGTGTACAAGCGCGCGGACGGCAAGGTCGCTACCCCGGTGCCATCCGACGTCGTCGCCAAGATCACTGGGTTGGGATACAACCCGGCCGTGGAGGCAAGGGGCTTCACCGCGGAGCAGGCGAAGTCTGTTCTGAGCAAACGGGCGAGCAGCGCGTGGGCGCTGTCTGATACCCAAGAGAGAGTCCTGGCCCGGTTCTAGAGGATACCCATTGAGAAGTCGATGTAGAGACGGAGTAAGGTGGTTGTGGTCCAAAAGGGCCTCGTGTCATTGCACTATATATATACCTAGGTAATCATTGTCTTTCATGTCCTGACTGTAGCGCACTTGCACATGTAAATACCGATGAAGCTGTAATATCATACTCTGCTATAAACTCGTATACTGGATACACTTCTTGGCAGACGGGTCCTCGGGAGCTCTTTAGCAAGTTTCTGATTCGCCGCGCCGTTACCCCGTCCAACCCGATCTGCTGACATAATCCGCACCAATTTATTTTTTTCCCCCTCCCCCTACCCGGACTTCCTCTTTTTTTCTTTTCCTTCTCACACAAACATATCAAGGTCTCCAATATACCCTTGTTGATGGATGATGTCCTTTGACCTCTTTCTACCTCTGTTCCGTCGGCAAATTTTAGCATTGAGACCGAGAGCGAAGCGCTCACACTAATCCCGACCCCTGCCACCAGATACTGTTCTTGTCCCGGGGTGGTTGGGTTCGCATTGGGCGCACATCACACCTTTTTCATTCCGTTGTTGCTTTCCATTTGTTTCTTCTGCCGGGGTCTGGTATGGTGAGATGGATTGATTGGTGGGAAGATGATGACCTTGCTGTTGAGACTATGCTATTGCTACGCTTTCCTGTGCTATGATGGGAGCCAGGGCTAGCTGGACTTGATCTCGCAGTGAGAGAGAGTACTAACGTGACAGGTCTTGTGTGATGCATAATTTGAAGACTCGGGAGTTTTAGTGGCCTCACTGCAGTGTGTGCTACCTCGTGCTCGTGATGAAGGATCAATTGCATTCGACATTGTCGTCTTCTAGCATTTGTTCATCCTAATGGACAAGTTGCTCTGGATGCAATTCCCATGCGCTCTTGCAGTTATTTCCAACATTCGTGGCTCTGGAATACCGACTCTTCATCTCAGCAAGAAGGCATTTTCGAAGACTCGTTCGTCCTGTCCATGATGTGTCGAGGTCAAAATCGTGCCGAGATTGAACAATCCGACGGGAGTCTTTGACTTCCGGAGGAATTTTTTCTCCTCGTGTTGCGTCTGCCTCAAAACCTCTTATGGGGCTGTGCGTGTCAATGGGGGAGATACATTCCAAGAAAAGTTAAAGATTACTTACAATGGATATAGCATTTGCCAATGAAATGTTGTGATCGTCGCGCCACGTGGAATGTATATTTACAATACACGTACAAAGATACCTCGTCTTGGAATTAATCCATAAAGGTGTTGTGCCGACAAGTCTTTTATTTTTCTCACACTACGCCGCAGCGACGTGGCTGTCGGATTATCTGAATAGTATCTTCAGTCTGTAGATCTGTCTCGACTGAGTTGGATGCATCTCCTTTGTCACTTGCGATCCTCGAAGGACACATGCAAGGGTCCGTGACAGGAATGGTCGATCAACCCAGTTATGCCGCAGTAAGGGCAGAGAGATAGTACTATGGATGTACGAAACGTCTTGTAGTATCTTGTGGAATGTGCCATCTCTCCTGTACACCTTGCCTACTCATCCCTTTCATTGTTGGTGATCACCATCAAGGCTGGTTGCAACTTGCCCTTGAATCACACCACAGTATTGGGCAGGAGCTGCCCGATCCCTCTTTGCAATTTCTTTGCTGGGGACTGTCTCCCTTGCTTTCACAGGCTAATCGGCTGGATAATTCCTAAGCTATGTATCATATCTCGGCGGTGATGGTCCTCGTGGGATCCCGCGTCTTGGATTCCCTGTAGAGGCTCTCCTCTGTTTATCCCTTCTGCCACAGACACCATGCCACGACTGCTGGCAAAGAGTGACAAAGCATGTACAGTAGATCTGCAGCGCACCCCGTGGAATCTATTCCTTTATTTTATTCTAAATCTCCCGTTGGAACGTTGTGACTCTCATTGTACGTATGATTCAGATTTTTCCTCCTTCACTGGTGACGTAGAGTAAGTAATATTGTACAGTACAGCAAGAATACGCACAGGGATAGCTGATCCAGGAAAAAAAAACTGTCTTTGACTTCAATCATGGCATCAAACCATTTTTTATTTATACTGAAAAATTTCTCCAAACCGTGGCTATTCGAACAAGAAAAGAGAAAAAAAAAAGGGTAATGTTAAAAGTAATGAAGACGATGAGAACCTCGACGGGCGGATGGATGCTGATCTATTACATCGCTGTGCAGTTCCCAACACCTGCATATCACAAGAGAATAAATAATGTTGCAAAAAGATGGCAGAACACATAAAGTCCGGGAAAGAGATGACGTGCAAGTGTTCGTCCCTGGCCACTGTTCTACCCAGGAGTTATCTGGCTATGCTTTTTCTAATGCGTGCTCGCAACTCACGAGATCCGGCGAACAGCGCGCTTCCGGGCCGCGGCAGTGGTAATAGCCATAGAACCTATGGATAATCGTTAACATCATCTCCCATGTTACTGCGAGATATCTCAGACTGATAATACTTACCACCCCAACCACCCCAACTGCCCTCACCGGCTCCCGCGGGGAACGCGCCAGCACCGCAGAGGCATGAGCAGGTGCACTGGCCTCCGCTCCAAGTACCGGATCCCTGCACGATGCTGGGACTCGAGACGGGACTGGCAGCAGCAGGAGCGATCGCCACGGATGAGCTTGCCACCGCGGCAGCGGAAGTCACTGCAGATGCAGAAGAAGAGCTGGCCGCGTCAGGAGAGGGGGCCGCCGCATTAGCAGCAGGAGCAGACTCGGTCGCAGTGCCGTTTTGAGCAATGGCAGCAGCTTTGAATGCGTCATGGGACTTTTCCGCCGTCGGGTTGATACTGAAGACCATGCCCTTTCCGCAGTGGCCTTTCTGGGCGCAGTACATCCAGACGGGATCCGTCGTCGTGACCTGGAACATCATCATGGGAGGAGGGTCGATGGTGTTGTTAGGGTTGGGCACGAAGCCCGAATCGACACCGCCCTCCATCTTCACGCAGGGGTGGGCAAACGTCGACTGCGTGACGGTGTGGTTCATTGACATGAAGTTGAACTGGATCATGTCGCCAACGGCAGCGTTGATAGTTTCAGGTGAGTAAACGAGGCCAGCTTCACCGCCGACGGTGACCTACAACAGTATGTGTCAGCTAATGGCCAGAGAAAAAATGATATCAAAAGTAAACAGTATCCTCCGTCTGCGCCTACCTGATGCACCGTACCCGCTGCCATCATTGGCTCGTTCCAAGTCTTAACTGAGCTAGATCCTCCTTCGCTCGTGGCGATGATGATGACGCCAACCGACACCGAAGCGTCTTTGCTATAACTATTGCCCACAACTGCGCTGATGGCCTGGTCACCGCCAATATTTGACACCTTTGGTACAGAGATTGGGAGTGCTGCATCGTTCCATGTCGCAAAAGCTCCCGTAACGAGAGGGATCCAAGCCAAGAGTCTTGCCATCTTTCGAGTTTTGAGTGTCTTAATATATATATATATATATATATATATATATTGGGACAGCGACGTTCTTTGGATCGATAAAAGATCAACACCGCAAATTGCAACAGTCGAAGAATTTCACGACGGAAATAATGCGACCGTACACCCGCGAGAGTGGAGTTGGATCGTCAAAATTACTAAATATTGAAGAAGAAAAGTAAGGTAGGTAGTATATAATACTTCCCGAGGGCCTGCTCGTGACACGAGAAAGGAAAAGGAATGGAAGTGAACGAGAGAGGACTCCACAGGAGGAGAGAAGAAAGGAGAGTATTGCACGTAGAATAAAAACAATTTGTTTTGTACAGGGAGTAGAGAGTGAGGGGCAAAAAAAGTCATGACCTCGGGGGGAGGACCGTGATTAAATCTTGCATGAAATTGGAGGCATCTAGATTACCATGCCAAGGAGTCTCATACATCCTGAAAGGGGCAATACCAGCGAGGCCAAGAGCATAATCCGGAAGCGCTCCTGTCCGTCAGGAGAAATTCCCCATTTTGCGCATGTCGAATCGATCCTGGTGCACTTTTTGAGGCAGTCCGTCGGCTGCGGAGGGGCATCTAACGTTGGTGACGGGTGAAGCGTCGCGGGTTGTGTCTCGAACATCCGCCTCCGCGTTTCGAAAGCACCGCCGTCGTGTCGCACGAGCCACGGCATAAGCGACCCTTTGGACCCTTTCGCACAGTTGAAACCGCGGCAGGCTTAACACTCCATTTGTATAACGCTTAGTATCAGCATTATTTACTAAAAGAGGAAATTCGCCCTAAGCGAAGTCGATCCCTTCGTCTGAAAGCATACTCCATACTAGTATGGACAAGTCCCGAGAACTCCGTAGGGGACGTCTAACGGCAAGACTCCAGTACCGGCGCTATACTTCCTCAGTACTTAAAGCGGTTTCTATAGCTTCTAAAGTTAGAGTTGCCTATAATGTCGAGGTCCTATGTTTAATGTTATGTCTCCAAGGGGCACCGGCCAGACGAGGACCTGTTTCTGCTGAGTTCCCAAGACGTGCTCCTCCCTCCCCCAACCGCCAGCAGAACCAGCCACAGGGGCGTTCGGACCCGAGTTGTCTGAAGTCCAGAACGGGATACGAAGGTCTTCCAGATTAGGCAGTACGTTAGGTAGCAAGTTACCAGATACGGGTTCCCTCTCCCTGCTGAGACGCATGGCGTTCCGCATAGACCACGACGCAATCCAAATTCAGACAGATCTGCTCACGGGTTTGCGCGCTGGTTCGCTCGCTGCTGTCCCTCGTAGAGACCAGTGTAGTATCCCGCGTAGTACCAGGCCATCATGAGGTTTTTGAGCCCCTCATCCTGAACTATATTTTAAGGGACAGACGCCTGTTAGCTTGCCAAAACTTTATTTCCGCGCAGCCCTTAGTAGTTAGAAATTCTCGTGATGTCTCACCTTGTCCCAGCAGCATATGGGGCATGGTTACTCCGGCGCCTGCTGGGCCTGGGCCCGTAGCACGGCTCTCGTCTGCTGCCTCCGGAGGCTGCGCAGTTGATGATGCGGCCTGTCTTATTATCAGAGATTGAAGGGTCTGCAAGAAACGGTTTTATCACATACCTGCGATTCATCTGCTTCGGCCGTTTGTTTGAACTCGTTGGAAGGCACCCTCGCGGCGGACTCGTCTCCAACGTCTATCGGAGCTTCTAACTCGGCGTCGCCCGTCTCCATGCCCTCAGCATAATCGAGCCCTTCCTCCTGCGCAGCCTCGGCCGCTTCGGCTTCCCTTAAAATATCTTCGACATTTTCCCCCTTCGCGTGGATGCTATGGTAGCGCTGTAGGGCCGTGAGATATAGATCACGTGAATGATACGGGAGCGCAGCAGGATGAGCAGTACCTTGTATTCCTCGACCGCTTCATCCCAGGACCGCACGAGCGCCGAGTCGTCCCATATCTCCTCGTGCGTCAGTTCCCTGTTCGCGTTCTTCTTCTTTCCCATGACATCTGTCTCGCAGGGCGCCTGTTGCGGTGATGGCGGAGGTCGGTGGTGGAGACGAGCGCGCTGGACGCTGACACGGGGAGAGCTTTAAGCTCACGGCTTGGCGCCCGCCTCGCCAAAAAAAAGTTTCCCGCACCATCTCGAGCAACCATCTTATCGTCACACGCCCTCTTCCTGCAGACGTGACGATATCTGCAGCGGAGAATATGGCGCCGGAGAAGAAGGACAACAAGCGCAAAGGTAAATCACTCTTTTTGCGTTCCGTCGTTCCATGTGCTAAGCTCCTACAGCCGCTCCGACCGCAACCGCTGCGGTGAGCGATCCGCCTGCGAAGAAGTCCAAGAAAGGCGAAAACACCACTGAATCCGCCAAGGAACCTCCGAAGTCCATTCTCAAGAAGAAGAGCGCGCCTGCCACAGAGACCAATGGTACAACTTCTACATCCTCCCTGAGGCTCAATGGGGGGCCTGCGCGCCACGTGAAGCCGCGCAAGCGGGCAGCGGATTTCCTCAGCGACGACGAAGATACCGAATCTAAGGCTGCGGCCACCGAGAAGCAGACGGAATCCGAGAAGTCGAAGCCTAGCAAGAAGAAACCGAAGAAGGGAACAGAGGAGGATACGTCAGCTACTGCGGTGAAGGAAAAGGCACCCAGGGCGGAGGCGAAAGCGGAGAAGAGCAAGAAGAGTGATGCAGGCGCCAAGGCTGAGAAGAAAAAGAAGGAGGAGATTGTCAATGAAGACTTTGAGGATGACGACGAGGACGAGGAGGTGTCCGGATCAGACGCCGGTCAGGACGAAGATGAGAGCGAAGATGATCAGACGGCGGCTCTCATTAAGGGCTTCGAGAGCAGTGGTGACGAGGATCCTTCCGAGGACGAAGGATTTGACCCTGATAAACCCGTTCCACAAATCCCCGACTCCAAGAAGACCAAGCGCAAGATCTTGAAAAAACAAAAACAGAAGAAGGAGTCGCAAGAGGAAGAGAAGCCGGGAACCGTCTACGTCGGGTATGTCATTTGGCCGGTCTTATCTCTGTCCTTACTCAATGTTGCTGTACGGACTAACATGTTTCTCCCAACTAGGCGCATTCCCCACGGTTTCTACGAGCACCAGATGCGTGCCTACTTCTCCCAGTTCGGAGAAATCACCCGTCTTCGTCTCTCCCGCAACCGTGTCACAGGTCGTTCGAAGCATTACGCCTTTATTGAGTTCGCCTCAGAGACAGTCGCAAAGATCGTTGCTGAAACCATGGACAACTACCTCATGTACGGTCACATCCTGAAGGTCAAATTCGTTCCTCAGGAACAGCTGCACCCGGAGCTCTGGAAGGGAGCCAACAGGCGGTTCAAGAAGACGCCGTGGAACAAGATCGAGAAGAAGCGCCTCGAGAAGGGCAAGACCAGGGAAAAGTGGGCAGAGAAAATCGAGCGCGAGCAGAAGAGGAGACTTGCCAAGGCTGAAAAGATGAAAGCTTTGGGCTACGAGTTTGAGCTGCCAAAGTTGAAGAGCGTGGATGAAGTCCCCGTTCGGGGGGAGAACAAGGCCATTGAAGCTGGTGAATCAGCTGCAGACGGCAAGAAGACGGAGGAGACCCCCAAGGCTCTCGAAGCTCCCGTGAAGAACGGTAAAGTGAAGCAAGATGAAGATACGCCGAAGAAGTCGAAGAAGGAAAAGAAGGAGAAGAAGGCCAACGGAGCTGCCGACGGCAAAGAGGAGCCAAAGAGGGACGCAGCTGCAGCAGAGTCCAAGAAGGGCACCACCGCAGAAACGACCGCTTCACCTGCGGGGAAGACTGAGAAGAAGGCCCAGAAGGACAAGACTGGGGCCGATAAGCTCAAGAAGAAGGCTAAGCTCAAGGCGTAGCGCAAAAACTGATTGACACTATGTCCGGTCAGTGAATTTTCTTTATTATCTGTTTTCTAGTTTCCGCATAACCCAAAATTTTGTTCCCTGGCTGAAGTCCGATTGAGTCGGTACATGTATTTGTCTGCGTATCTCGGTTGTCATACTTGTCAATAGCCACTCGTGTATGAGACCCCTTGTATTAGAAGCCTCCATACCATTCGATACGGGTTTGTGATTCAAGGCGGGAATTAAAATAGCAGTCGTGAATGCATGTGTTCCAAATGGTTTTATTACAAAATTATGACATGCAGTCCACATATTACTTGAAGACCTCTCACCCACGCACCATCACCCCTCCGTCGAAGTATGTACCTATTTGGTAGCCATGACCACACCACGCTCATCGACCAGTGGCATCGAATCCAACGACTACTTCTGCCAATATCCGCAACTTCATCGGCATGAGCGCATCCTGATAGTGCTCTTCGATCTCCTTCTGCGCGACCGCCTTCTTCAAGCAGCTCCAGTTGGCTCGGTTCATGCCCCGCTTCTCGCAAGCCTTCCTCTTCTCTATCGTCCACCAACTAGGGAGGATGCCCGGTCTCTTGATGATAACGCCATTCTCTTTCTTCTCCGGCTCCTTCTTCATCTGCCTCTCGGCGAGTCTCAAGAAGATGCGGAAGTCTCTGAGCGCGCTGTCGCCTGCGTAGAGGCCGTGAGCGACGTTGCGGAGCTTGTAGTCGTCTTCGACGCGGAGTCTGTAGGCGTCGATGATCTGGTCCATTGCGTCTTCCTCGGAGGTGAAAGTATCGAGGTAGACATTGTTTGCGAGAGCGCCAAAGATGCACTTCTTCTTATGCCCAGCCTTCCAGTCCGCTTTCTGACATTCTCTGGAGCAGTAGAGGGTTTCCATGCACCGGCTGCAACGCTTGAGAGTCTGCTCTGGCGTCGGTTCCTTCGGTTCGGCTTTCTTACAGGCCGCACATGTGCGCTCTTTCGACGGGGTCGGGCCCAAGAAGGTGAGGACGTTCTTGAGGTCCTCCTTCGGAGCCATTGCGGTTTTTTATATTCTGCTGGAACATTGAATTGGAAGTGTAAGTGTTATAAAATGAGACTTTTTATGTTTCCCCAGTTCTGATTGAAATGATGGAAGTTATCTATGTACGGGGGGTGAGGGCATGTGTAATGTGCGGCTTATATATAAAAAGCACATGAAAACAGGCACTGACAGACATAACCAGAGAAAGCGTGTTTGAGGTTGCAAGATGGAAAATTCACTTGAAGAGAATAATGAAATCATAACAATACTGACCTTTGATAGTGGACAATGGCAGCTTATCAGATGGAAGGTTCTGACCAGCACGGAGGTTTTCCTTCCAACAGGTGTCCCAGGCGCAGAACAGCAGAGGAAGAGGAACTCTGATCAGAGATGATAAGAAGTCAGACAGAAAGTAGAAGGAGTGAGCCTATTAAAACACGCTGCTACTGTGTGAATTCATCCAGGACATCCAGCCGCAATGCGGCAGTCCTGCTTAGTCGCCCAGGTCCGCGGCTGTGACATAGAATCTACTTTTTGCACGACTAAGTGGAGAAAAGAAACAATGGAGGCCTCCAGACTCAGGGAGGAGGCATTGGAAGTTCACGCTGGAGCTCCTTTCATCCTACTCAAGTAGCCGTCAATGGTCTTAAGACGGAATATAGTTCTGCTCCCGTGCAGCTGTTTAGCCGTCTATGTCATCCTTTTGAAATTGAAATCAGGAGAAGACTTGAGTACTTCAGGTACTCCAGTATACACAAATTTTATATCGAAATTCCTAATAATACCACGAATTACTACATAGTCGGCAGAGGTTCGTGCTGCCGGCATGGGGAGTATTTACTATATGACTAAGCAAATACATCTATATCACGTGACAATATCTTATCCATAAACAGTATAGCGGACCCAACTCTCCGCCACAGCAAAAAATTAAAATCTGAACCAGGGCCGCGGGCCTACAATAACTTCTTTTCCTCTCCCCAACTCCTCGCTCAAAGAATCGCATTCAAAGCTTACGCACAGGGTCGCCCCCGGACGGGGGAGACTCATACCACACAAGCTTTGGGAGAAAGTCCCCGGACATCCTGCCCAAAATTCCCTTCTGGGGTTTTGGCTCTTGTCAGGCAATGCGGAAACGCGCCGCCATAGAAGCAATTTGATAGCGGCTGACGCCCTATTTCCTCTCCTGCTTCTCGACCGTACCCGACGCCCTACTCTAGGTGGAAACAATGGCGGTATGGCGAGATGTCGGGAGATGGGGTTTTGATGGGGGTTGCTTTTCGTCGTGTTTGGATAGTGATGCGATTGCTCGTTCTCCGTCGGAGGCGAGTAACTCAATGGGGCTCATTCTTGAGGCGAGGAGTTCATTTATCCATTCTTTTTTTCTTCTCCTTTTTTTTATTTCCACGAGTCTGTAGCTTATGGCAAAGCGGTGAAGTGCGGGCTGTTCTTGTCTGTTTTCTTGGATTCGGACGGTCAGCCTTCTTCACAGAAGCCCTGTCGAAGGGGCCGGACTCCACATGCTTCCCTTTCTTTATATCCTCTATCCCTAGATGTTTCGTTCGTGTGATGATATACCAATCAAATAGAGTCAAGCACCGAGGCTCCCTGCTACGGCATGGGCGCCCTTGACGATAAAGATTGCAACTTATCTGACGAACATGCATCTACCCTTCGATTCCCAGGAGGGCATGTGGACTAGAGGATCAACATTATATTAGATATTCATTTCATATCATACAATACAACATGATATAAATCTATGACATACAACATCGACAATGTAAAGTCCTAAACTTTCCTTTTTTATTTGCCTCGGCAATTATCATTTCTTCTCCGTTTCCGGGCGACTATTGCGCCTTCTTGGATGCATCAGCCGTCGACCCACTCGCTGCAAGGACAGCTTGCGCTTTGCGTGTTCTCGCATAAGTCAGCGAGGCCGCAAGAAGCTCCCCGATCAGGGCAATGGCGGTCGCGCATGCGGTGCTCCAGACCTGTATGCTGATGGTGCCCAGAGGCGCACGCGGGAAAGAGAGCACCCATTCCACGTAGTATGGTACCCAACCCGGGGGAAGTTCGAACATCGGAGTCTTGGAGTAGTAGAACTGGAGGAACAGCTTGAGCCCGTTAGTGCTGATCCATCGAGCGCTCCTTACGGTCAAGTCGAAGGACGTTTTGTTGGCATTGAGGATCTTATCTGTAGGTTTCAACGCGGTAAAATGTTAGCTTGAGCAGTTCCTCTTCAAAAAAACGTGCATGATCAAAAGGACAACGAGTCTCAACCCGAGCAGAGAACGAAGCTCTCGGCTGCAGGGCGGCAAAAGGCACACGTACTCATTGCCTCAAACTCCTCCATGGCCTTGTCATGTCTCCTCCTCAGCTTGGCCCACTTGGCAAATTCGTCCTGGGAGCTCGTTGCGTTCATCTCCCGCTTCAGCTGGACGACCTCGCGCTTCAGGCGATTTAGCTCTCGGGCGTTCCGCGAAGTGGCGGTTGGGAGTTTCAGGCACAGCAGCCATAGCTACAAGATGGATAGAAAGTATTCTGGTTAGCCATTCTGTTCAAGTTCCCATTCTGAGCCCGGGTTATTGCAGTTCGCGGGAAGTCCGCGTGACGGAAGGCGGGAAGAGGAATAGAAACCATCATACCAGGTTATCGATCGTAGTTGCGCCAATCGTATTGATCAAGTATATGGCCAGATGGACCAGGAACACGGTCAGGACGAGGGACAGCATGTTGGGCGGCTCGCGGGTATGTTATCGCAGAGATGACCGCAATTGTCGGAGGAATTAAAGAGGCCAGACCTAGACCACCAGAGGCTTCTTTGACTTGCGGACGGGACAGCAGCCGCATACGCGCGCGCAGATCGAGTCCTACGATCCGGGCCCGGAAGAGAAGAGAAGTGGAGGGCGGAGACTGTGCGACGCTGCGACGCCGTAGGCCTTTTCAAGAAGAAGAGGCGGAGAAAACAAAATGACGTTTTGAGTGTCACTCGACCAGCTGGCGAAGCTTCACACGCGCCGGCGCTCGGGCCACAACGATCTACGAACGCTCCAGGCGTTCGACGGCCCGACAGTTGACGTCGGGACTGTCGGTCATGCTTAAAAAATTAATTCACTAACAATACAGATACCCAGATAGGTACGGATGTCCACACCGGAGCAGCTATACAGAGGACTCGCTCAGATATTCTCAGACAGGCAGAACAACGTCCTCGAAATAGAGATCCTCCTGCCGGAGTTCAGTCCTCTCTTGCACGATGGACACGCCATTGGCATCACCAAGAAGGCTCTCGTGCAGGCCTTCATAGTCGCCAGAAATATCTTCTTCGACAGTTTAGCGCGGAAAACCGGCAAGGATGATAAAGTGCCATCTACCGCACTACCGACAGTCGAGGAGAAGACCGCCCAGACTGCAGAACCAAGCGGTGTTGCGAACGAGGATGAGAGGGTTTCCGTCGCGACGGAGATCATGCTCCTGTTTGACTGCGAGCATCTAACAGCATGCAACTGGAGAAAACGTCGCATCGCAGCTGCACTGGTGCAGAGCGGTAACCACGCTGCCGCAAGCACGATGCCGGGGACGAAGCGTCGTGAGGAGAAGCTTGTTCAGCTGCTCGAGACGGAGCGCAGCCTGATGACCACGTATCTCTGCTCCCCACTGCACCGGCACACCAAGTCCCCGACGCTGTGGCAGCACCGTTTGTGGGTCATGAGCCGGCTGACAGAGATTCAGCACCAGCAGCAACTTGACGAGCAGCAACCCAGGAAATCAAGGCTAGATGCCATGAGACGCATCCTGGGGGCCGAGCTGAGTGTGGCGCTGCGCGCCGGTGAGCAACATCCCAAGAACTACTACGCATTTAGCTACATGCGACAGCTCCATAGCGTCTTATCTCGCACCTTGGAGGGGGGTTCCCAGGACCGGGCCGGAGAAGAGCCTCTGAACTTCTTCTCGGAGCTTGCTGGGTGCCTGGTCGATTCTACTCTGACTTGGTGTCTGGCTCATCCGCGAGATATATCGGGATGGATGTTCCTCCTGTATCTGTTGGAGGCTTCCACCATTAAGCATGTCCAGAGAAATGCTGTGAGGAAGGTTGTCCAATTTGCTCTAGACGTTGGCTGGGAGGGCGAAAGCTTGTGGACTTTTGTGGATCTGGCTACAAGGAAATTCGATGTAGAGATTGATTTCTGGAAGGAAAAGAGTAACCTTGTTGATAGCTCAAGAGAGGAAAGGGTCGTGAATGGAATTGTCCTGCCCGAGAAGCGCTGGAGGATATGGGTGGCCAGGGCAAAAACAATCTGGGCAACTGATGGTCACAGCGGCGAGAATAGCGCTATTTTCCTGTCAGCAGAGAAGGGATAGTGGCAACTGCTGGGTATACTTCACTTGCAGGATCTTGACGTGTGGCGTTGACCATGGTAGCAGCCCACAAAGTACACGCAAAGCCAGATACCATCGAGGGTAGTAAGAAAACCCCTATCCTATGCAAAGCTTTAAAAGATTCTTTCATTGCTCATCTCTATGGTATGTGACAACGTCATACAATGTCTGTGAAATAAAACGCTGGAAAATGGTGGAAAATGCACAAGAACGCCACGCTAATAGAACCAAAATTCAATGCCTCCCATTACTCCCAAAACTTTTGCCCAAAGGCAGAAGATTCCATTATATAACCCCCAGCTGGAAACAGTTAGAAGCCATCCACAGCAGACATTTCGCTCACACCCGTCTATTGTTCCCATGTAAACTAGAATGTGTCAGCTGTCCACGCATGGGACCTGGAGAGCCCCGTCACATGTGATGTCGAACCCGGAGATGAGACAGTGAGACACCGGACATGGGACGAAAGGGCTGGACATGAGGCGAAAAGGCCGGATTGACTTCAGACGAAAAGGGAGATACTGTGATTGTCATTTCTTCTTGGCAGCAGCAGCTGCTGCTGCTTCAGCAGCCTTCCGTTCTTCCGCTGTTTGTGAAGTTAATATGATCAGTCTAATAAAAGCCGGTTCTAGATACGGGTCACCCGTTTCGCACACAACAGATATAACAGCAACCACTCAACATTCAAGGTATTCAAGGCTTGTACCTTTTCTTTGCTTCTCTCGCATGATCGCTGCTTGTGCCTCCCTTGTGCGCTGGTATTCTGGCCCGCTCATGGTATTCTTATGCTTCTGTATAATCAATGAGTGTTAGCAACTGTACGAGACATGCTGGAGGAGGTAATAGAAATAAAATATGCGGTGTAGCTTTAGTTGGCATTCTCCGAGCAGGTAAAGAGAGCAACGACCACCAAATATAGGTGAAAAATCAGAGGGACAACACACAGAGCGATGGCGTGGTGATGGACAAGACGGACCTTGGACGCTTCCAAATCCCTCTTCAGTTTCTTCTTGCGATCGTTTTCCCTCTGATTCCCACGAGTCATTTTTGATTCACTAGGTTCCAAGAAAAGCACAAATATTCTCTCAGGAAACTCCGGTCACTTCGCGCTGCTCGAAACTCTGTACTGACGCAAAAAGTAAGCGGGTTGTGAGAGGAGGCAACAGACTTGGGCGGCGTGAGAGATTTATATAGGCGCAGGAGAAAAGTGAGGTTGTTCTTTTCGTCTCTTATCCCCATGAGTCGATGGCATTCCAGACTGGCCGACAGCTGTGTGGTCCATCCCGGGCGGATGCCCCACATGGAGCCGCGGTCTGCACACTAGCAGCCTCGCCTTCAGCCGCACTTCATACTTGATAACAGTAACAGACTTGCTGCTTGCACCATGAGCATGTATTCCGCTTATGTTCCGGATGATTGACAGCTGGGTAGGGTACAGCGGTATGAGGTACTGCTTATAGCTCGAGGTGTACATCAGCATAGTACCCAACCCAGCGGCGCCACTCAGATGGGGATAAGTCGCCATGAAAACAGACCTCTTTTATTTAGGTTCTGATTTGGCTGACAGATGGTAGGTGCTCCTGTCAATTAGTAACTTCTTTCCAATCTGTACTCTTGTAATATTCTTTTTGTTCCATCTCATCTCTTGCTCCGTCTAGCGCTAATCGCTGTGATAATCTCTCTTGAATTTTAAATATGTTTGGGTGTCTGCTGTCGTTGAACTTTGTCCAGGACAAGGACATATCACCTCAGGCTGAAAATGAAAGATAAGACCCTACTTTACTGCGAATACAAAGCTTTGTCTCCTATACTCCATTCCTTGAGGGTCTCGACAGATTCTTTGGTGTCAGGATGATCGGGGCCCAATTTCTTCATTTGCAGTCTGACAACCTCTGCCATTAACTCAACAGCTTCCGCCTTCTGGTCCAAACGCATTCGGGTCCACGCGAGATTGGCCATGGCAATCAAGGTAGATGGATGGTCCGGCCCCTGTTTACTCTTTTTCTCTCTCAAGATCTCGACCTCCAATTCTTCCGCCTTTTCGAAATACCCTCTGTTGTAATAGATGTGAGCCAGAATCTGTTTATCCAACAGAGTGGTTGGGTGGGTCGGTCCTAGCTGTTCTTCCCTCACTTTTAGAACTTGCAGGACCAGGTCTTCTGCTTTGTCCAATTCTCCTTGGTCACGATATATGCTTGCCAGGTTGCTCTTGCTGCATAGTGTTTCTGGGTGCGTCGGCCCCAACGTTTCCTCTCTTGCCTTCAGTACTCGCAAGTTCAATTGCTCCGCCTTTTGCTTCTGACCCTGACAATCATATATAAGTGCCAGCAGAGATTCGCAGGTCAATGTGTCCTTGTGGTCTGGTCCGAGCTTTTCTTTCCTCAAGTTCCACACGTGTAATTCTAGCTCCTCTGCTCGTTCCCATTGCTCCAATTCAATGTAGATCGACCCTAACTGTGCCATACTGTCCAATGTCTCGTCATCATCTGGCCCAAATACCTTCTGTCTTGTTTCAAAAACTTCAAGCGCCAAGTTTTCTGCTTCCCTTAGCCGACCCTGCTTTTCATATATCGATGCTAAATTTGACATGCTAGTTAGAGTAACACGGTGCTCGGGGCCCAGCTGCTTTTTCCTTATTTCTAACACATGTCTGTCCAACTCTTCTGCTTCGTCCAATCGACCCTGGTCCTCATAGGTAGATGCAAGGCTTCCCATGCTTTCCAACGTCTCCGGATGCTCCAATCCAAACTCTTTCTTATTTTCTTCCAAGATCAAAATGTCCATTTCTTCTGCCTCTCTGTATCTACCCTGAGACCAAAGGTAGAAAGAGATACCCTCTTGGAGGTATAGTCTCGTTCTCAAGTCCTTTCCTTGAAGATTTGGGACAAACTGAAGCACCGCTCGTGCGTGGGGGAGATAATCCGCACAGACTTCCCAGTTCTCAAACGTCGCGTTGGGATACAGCTCTGCCACCCTCTCCAAAGCTTGGATCGCCCAGGCTTCAAATCTACCCTGGATAGTCAACCATTTTCGCACCACCAGTTGAACCAATCGGTGCATGCTGTACGTCCCTTGGACTCCGCCCTCGACGATTAAAGAAAATGCCTTGAGAGTTCCCAGAGCCTTTGCGAGATCCAGTGGACGCTCCTTCCGTTCAATAAATGCCTTCGGGATCTCGTGCCGGTCAAGAAAACCCATCAGAGAAAGAATCTCAACTGCTCGGGGATTGTGCTCCTTGATCTGGTTGATGGAAATCATCAACGTCGTCGCGACAGCATTTGGGATCTCGGAGTCCCTTCCTAACGCTTCGAAAGGTTCGCATAGCAGTTCCATCTGGGTCTCGTCGCCATCTTTGTATAAATCAAGATATTCATTGATAGTCATCATGTTTTCTTGCATGAAAGCAGCAGCTTGCACCAGCGCCAATGGTAGGTGCTCCAGGAGACTCGTAAGTTCATGTATCTCTGATTCGCGAGGGATATTGCCGGTCAACTTGGACTTGATAAGACTTTTGGATTCCTGCTCGCTCATCGTTTGAACCTCGATCAGATCTGCAGGGCAACTCCTAGTGAAGGAAACGCCGGCGGCTCTATTCCTGGTTGTAATGAGAATTGAGCCCCGAGGGCACTCTGGAAGGAAATCTGAGATTGATAGGTTTGTCGTGGAAGAGTTGCTTGACGCGAAAAGGGAAGCGTCATCAGCATTATCGATGATCATCAGCCAACTTTGCGTTTCATTTTCAAGCCAATTTTTGACCAGAGATAATTCATCCTCTTCATCACCTGCACCAGGAATCCCGTATACCTGGGCTAACTTACGATATCCGTCACGGAACCTATCAATGTTGCTCGCATGGATCCAAAATATGGAGATGTCAGGGCGCTCCTCTCGAATCAGATAGGCAAACTGAATGGCAATTTGAGATTTTCTAGGTCCATTAGCAGCTGCACCTCAAAGGGATGGATATGGTATCACAACCCTACACCTCCCAGACCAAAGAGCGCAACTCGAGCATGAACTTGTCCAACAGACGCGAAGCGCTCCTTCAGGCGTTCAATGATGGTTTCGCGGCCGATAAAGTCAGGATTGCGCGAATATGGAATCATAACTGTTTGGCATACTTCTTAATAAGTGCTCCTCAAAGCTCGCTGATTGACTTACATATGGTAGGTTCAGGCTCCTGTGTAAGAGTCATGCTCTCTGGTGCACTCAGACCTTTTTGTGATCGCTCTGAAAAGGCTTCTGTTGCTGAATTTGCAAGATGGACTATGTTCGCTGATACGAGTTTATAATTCTCATCATCAGGACTTGAAAACTTGCAGATGGTTTTGTGATCCGCGTCTAACGCGATCTGCGTCTCTCGGGCGTCAGACAGGTCGAGGGTTGCAGAATTCTTGTCGACGATCTTTTGATACCGGTGAGCAAGGATCACTTCGAACTGAAAGGTATATACTAACCAAGCCGACCTTCTTGAGAGGTCGCGTCTCGTAGAAGCTCAGGAAATGATACTTCTCAGACTGCTGTTGGAAATTTTCAAAGAGCTCACTGGCATACGGTTCATTCCTTTTTAGGGCTCTCATAAACGTATTGCTAGGATTCCTTAGAACCCCTCTCACGATTTTGGCAGCGATGTCTCCTATCCCAGCATAGGTACTCCCTCGATGCGGAGTGCCAAAGAACGCAATTCCATATGTTGCGATATATATAGAATTATATTTCTCTCCAAGTTTTGCCTGTACAAGAGCCTGGTGAGGTCAGATCTTGTCAGCAAATCATGAACAAAGACGGAAACTAGTGAAAAAGACCTTGAATAACAAAGAAATGGATTAAAGCACTGCAAAGTAGGACAGAAATTTCCAGCATCAAAAATCTCAGCTGGTTTCTTTTCTTCCTTCACAAAGCAAACAACATCTTTCCACTGGCCTTGAAAAGAGATGCATTAAGTGGAAACAAAGAAAATACCTCCTTTACAACAATCCCACCAAGACTGTGAGCTATAAACAAAATGGGCCGATCTTCATCACCCTGTATTCGTAGTCAGCATCTTGTAATAAATATCATCAAGTGGATCAGATACCTGACGTTCTAACCACAACCTGTTGAGAAGGTTAAGGGCCTGTTCACGTACACCTGCCGCGGAGGTCTGGAACCCAACATTCGAATTATATCCAAAGAGCAGTATTCTGGCTCGCGGTAACTGTTTTGGCAGGAAATCCCTCAGCCACAGCTTATCGCCGGACTTCCAGGTTTCCTCCGCATGGTATTCTTTGTCATGCGGATTTAGACCATGTACTGCGATGATGCTAAATCCGTCTATTAGCTTCACTCTTTGTGTTGCGACTAGTCTTCCTTTACTCTATATTCGGGTCCTCTCCTGATGCGAGAATCCGCAGGAAGTTCTTCGCCGTGTTATCGACGATCTCGAAACATAGTCAGTACATGCTATAAGCACAATTGATCTGACGGAGAATACCGACCATAGCGAGACATCTCTGGCTCGCACAAAAATCTCTAAAGTCACGGTCGATGTAGCAGATCTTTCCAAGAGTTTTGTAGCGACCACCAAGTATTATCTCTGCAGATTCATTCCCATATCTAGGCCGCTGGCGACTCGGCCACGGAATGTACTAGGCTGCTGAGTCCATATATAGCTCCTCCGCATCTTAATTTCCGGCCTGATTTGGTGCATCAGATGATTAGCGTCTCGGGAATGCATACGTGTTAACCGTCATGCAGCTTAGCAATCATTGGTTATCCCTTTATTCGTATAGCAAACAAGAAAGTTCCAAGCATATGAAGATATCAAGGACTGAATTTCCTTTTTGGAAGGTTCCGAGAACATTAGCATGTACCTTCTATGCTGTCTTCGATCCCGTTCTAACCTGCCAAGTCGAATAATCTGCGAGGCGGCTCGCGGGAGCAGCAGCCCCTCAACTCGACACGGATGCATGGCTGGCAAGTTCCGTGATTGCCCAAGAATCGGGGCTGTCACCAGGATCATCACATCGTCCTCGGTAGTTGCTCCAGTTAGGCAGTATTATGTTGCCTGACCCTAGTTCAAACCCACAGAAATCCAATCAAATGCACCTAACTTGGCTATTAATCCAGATAGTTGCCGCCGATGCGGGTCCAGAGCGGCAGCGATTTACCGGCGCTTCTGGGCAGCCTGAAACATGGAAAGCAATGGAGAAGGCACAAGGCTTGATGATTATCAAGAAGAATTAGTAGCGCATCAACTTTTCAATCTGATCTGCAGGACATACGGCCTGTGTAACTGCCTAGGGATGTAGAAAGCCGCCAAGGCTTTGGGTGAAGGACGGGGTAAACGCATCAACGACATCATCAAGGACTGAGAGCAGGGATGCATAATTAGCGTGTGCACGAACCAGGTAGTACGCAGTAATGTGTGCTATTCTGGCAGAACGGTTGATCGAACTTAACCGCTGCGTTCTGTCGCTGGCGAGGTGGTTCGGATGTCGAGACGCCTGGCGGGTAGAGGGTCGATGCTGGCCAGCGGTTCTCGCTCTCCCGAGGCCAGGTGGGTTTCAGGGCGATTCCGGATCCTGCATTTTCAGCCACTCCCTCGTGTCGATACCACGACCAGTTCTCTGCAGCCCAAGCTATGCCGCTGAAGATGTGTGTTGAAACATGCCGACCGCTCTGATGCTGATGGTCCAAGGCCTCGAGAGGTGTCCAGTGAATCGTGTGTTGCTTTCCCATCAGCCAGTGACGGATATAGACGCCGTGCTTTGAGGGCCCAAACAGAACACGCCCCCATTGACGGCAACAATACCCCATGCACAATGAATGAATGGCCTTTGTTTCCCGATTTATACCTATTGTGTTTCATTGTTCTATTCACCGGGATTCGCCCCTCGAGCTTTGTCGCCGTTGCCTTCAAGTGAATCCTTCAGGCTCTATGCCGCTCCGGTGTTCTGGGCTCGATGGAAACACGCTCCGACTGCCTTACATGACATACAAAAGTCATGCTGAATTCACCTTCTATTGTTGACGCCTATTGTACTTTTTTTAATGTCGGCACGACTCACCGTCGTCCATTATCCTTTTCTCAACAGATTATTCCTGCTGGCCAGCTTCGTACGCTCTCCTTTTTCCATCCTTCAACAAGCTAGATCTCGTTGATAGACGTCTCTTCCCCAAGAACAATCCTTTAGTTCTTAGATTCGCGCGCTTCGCTCTACGGCTACTATACTTGCATCTTACTCCCTTACCTCTAGCTACTCCTGCACGGATTTCATTGCCTCTCTGTCTCTCTTTCAAGATGGCCTTCCTCGAGGGATCCTTGGCTGGTCCAGGATACGTGATTCTCAACGCCATCCGCGTCATGAATATTGTTGTGCTTCTTAGCATCATTGCTGCGAGTGCAGTTATGATCGTCAGGATCGACATTGTGAACAGCTTTTTCTTCTTCGACGCTGCGACCCACGTCATCACCGCCGGAATTAGCAGTAAGCAATAGTTCTGACAGACAGTATGCGAGCACATCTCAACTGATGCTGTTAGTTTTTCTCATCATCTCTGAACTCCCCATTTTTCGAGGCTACTTCGACCACAATTGGCCACTCCTGGGTCAGGAGTCGGGCTTTGTCACTCTTGCGCTGGCGATGGTTATACTGGGTGTGACTGTTTTGGGCGATCTGAACACGCCAGCTGCAAGCCAGGAGGCTCTGAGCCTCCCATTTTGGAGGATCGTCGTCTCTTCTGGGATCCTTGCGATGGTGTTGGGTGTTCTGAACTTCGTTGCCGTGAGTGCAATCCATTCCGCTCATCCTTTAGAAAAATGGATTTCTAACAACACCTTCTCAGAGCTTCATCTTTAGAGATAGGGCAAACAGTCTTAGTGCGCGACACGTCCGCTCCTACGGCGCCGTTGCTCCTCAGAAAGTCACCCGGAGTAGCAGCCAGAAGTCGTTCCGGCTGAGCCTGAACCGTGAAAACACCTTTTCAAGCTACCGCACAGCTTCCATGAGTTCGAGGACGATGTCGATGCGCCCTGGTGCGCGATTTCCAGTGAAGATATCGAGCCCGACCAACCCCACTCCGTGGCAGGATACGGCCTCATCGAAGTATTCGAGCGATCCCGAAATAGCTGCTCCGGACTTGGCCCACCATCCCGCGATGCGCCAAGCCCATGTCTGAGGCGTAGCGGGTCAAAAAAGTAAAATATACACTTCGTTCGGCAGGTCAATTTGGATCCCCTTACCGCAGAAATTTGGTCATCAGAACATGGCCCTTCATTCACGTCCTATTTCGAACTGGTATTATTTGCTTTCTCCTGTTGTAGTGCTCTAGGCGATTACAGATGGCGTTCGTCTTTTGCCCGTCCTTCATGGTTGTATAATACATAATACCGCCTGTTCTATTTTTAATTTGTTCTACAGACTACAAGCGATGGCGCCAGCACGTGTATGATACCTATGGGATATTCAGCAAGTCACTTTTCGTTCTTGTGGGAAACAGAATGAACTTATGGAGTCCAGACTGAGGTTTTGAATCTTTTTAAATAAAATAAAAATATCTACTATTTAGGAGATCATCGTAACTTGTGTTATTTGCGTTATATAGATCCGTTGTGGTGGTTCTTGGCACTCGGGCACGGTCCATCCAACCTTAAAAGGGCGAGCTTGTGTAACTGCGGAGTACGGAGTACGTGTACAGAACATCTTGTGCTTGTTCAGTCCTATCACCCACATTCTCCTCCCGACTCGACTCCTGCTTCGAGATGCCGCGGGAGATCTCCTGCGCTCTTTTGGAAAGATGATAAACCTCGGAATCTCATTCGAGACGTACGTCCTTTTTCTTCTCCTTGAGTCCCTTGGCTTGCTAGAGTACTGTACAAGCTACTGACCTCTCCCCGCAGCATCAAGTCGCTGGTCATCTTCTTCGCTCCGATCTTGATCCCCCGGGCGATCAACCTGTACCGCGATGTCCGGGTCTCGATCGCGTCGCGTCCTCCCGCCCGTCCGCTCCCCGCGGGGGCCGCTCGTGCTCTGAACCTCCTCTTCTTCGCCATTGTCTTCTTCCTGCTCCTCAGCTTACCCTTCAACCCGCACGCGCCGGGCCCCAACATCTTCACGCAGACGCGGTCGCGCATCAACACGCCGACGGATGTCATATTTGCCCGTCTGGCGCGGTACCGGAGGCAGAACCTCCTCACGGAGGCTGATAACCTGCTGCGGTCCAAGTTGACCTCGCTGGCGGCTAGGAAGGTGTATCTCCGCTTTGGGCCGGATGCGCTGATCTCGTGCCCGTTCTGCTCCCTGGACAACCTTGACACGTACCTCCTGTACTACCTTCCCTTCAATGTGCTCATCCCGCACCTCTTCCACATGCTCATCGTCGGTGTGGCCACGTCTGCGCCGTTTGCCGGACAGGAGGCCGCGCAGTGGCGCAACACGTTCACCGTCGCGGGCTTGGGCCTCGCCGCGCTGGATGTCTATATCGTGGCTACCTATGACCCGGTGCAGTCCGCATCTGCGGCCGTCAGGGCTGGACAAGTTCCGCCCCCGAGTCTGTACCACCAGATCACCCTCCTCCGGCCGCTGGCGTTCACGATCTTCGACGCCATCTGTGCCTTGCTGATCTACGTCTCGGCCACGAACCGCTTCTTCTTCAGGGCTCCCTCGCAGGCGGAGCAGGTCGAACAGCTCGTGTCGGCGGCGACGACGTCGCTGACGGGGGCGAGCTCGAAGCTCCACGCGCTGAGCGTGACGCGCAATGCGGTCGTGCGGGACAAGGCGCTGAAGGATCGGGACGACAAGTACTGGCGCGCGGTTGTCGCCATGGAGAGCAACCCGGAAGGTCAGCCGTCATCGTCGGGGAGCGTCTGGGAAGAAGAGGAGGTGGTGAGGGCGATGTCGCGGGCCATGAACGGCCAAGGGCGGAACGGAGGGGTCGATCTGGCGAAGCTGGGCGTCAGCGCGGGCGAGTACGTCGACGGAATCACAGCGGGACTGGAAAAGGCCGACGACGAACGGCCCGTATGAGTCCCGCGTTGGAGCCCGTTTTGATCTGCATAGACTGTACAGCATGCTCGTTCTACTAGTGGTTCTGGCATCAGAGGTATCATCTGGGTTCAGTTATGATAGCAACATTGGGCAGATCTGCATACTGCTTTTATATTTAGTAGAATCATGGTGGCTGTTTGAATGTTCCTTATCCAGTACTACAGCAGGCCTTGATGCCCCGCAGACCATGTATTTAGCGAAGGCCGGGATGTTTCGATCGTACGGAGATGCTCCCCACACCGGGCAGGAGGGGTGCAGGCCGATGCGACGGGAGAGGGGTCTCATGACTCTGGCGCAGCGACGTTGCAACCCTACGTCTCGCCGCCCCCGCGCATGGAGCAGCAGGCACGGACGCACGGGATAGCGCCGAAACCCAACATTGGACGCTGCCGCCGGCGTCACTAGTACAGCGGAGGGAGGCCTGTGAGTCTGACCCGTCCGCCGACGCCGTTGGAGCCAGCAGCAGACCCTTATCTCTCCGACTTCGCGACCTGCCACCGGCCGGAGGCTGGAGGGGGGTGGGGGAGCACGGGATCTGCCGGCCGGACGATCCGCGGGCAGGGAGTGGCTGGACATCTGGTGATATCAGATTTATCTGCACGTCAGGGATCAGCTGGGCGCGCGATCGCGGATCCGCGCGGCGCGGAGAGAACGTGGCAGCCAGTCAGCCGGGCGGGCGCGACGGTGTGCACAGGCAGCAACACACGGCCGGCGCTACCGAGGCGGGCTGTCGGCCGGGGGCGGTTGGGCACCTTGGCACGCCGGCGGGGTGGAGGAGCGTGAGGCGTCACCGCGCTGCCATTGGGGCGCGGGCTGGCGGTGAGGGGCCCTGTTTTGGCGGGCGGCGCGGCGCTCGTCCGGCCGGGCCCGGTCACGACTCAAGCCCAAGAGCTCCCGCCCGCTCGCCTCCTGTTTCGCATCGAGGACGTTTGTGGGCTTGTCCCGTTGCCCCCCCCTCTCCTTCGCGGCGTGTCCGGGGTATCTTCTTCTGTTCTCTCTTGCTCTCGTTTCCACCCGTGTTGGCCATCTTCGCCTCTCCAGGCCTGCCGTCGAGAACCGGTCGGGGACAAGAAACTTGGCTTTTAGGTACCCGCGGCAGAATCCACGGGCCTCCAAAAGTACACCCAGTGGCCGGGTGCCGTGTTCTGCCCTGTACTCTCGCCCTACCTCCCTTGTTTCTGTACAGCATCAGGACAGAACCGACGAGACGGAGCCTGTGATCCCGTCGATTCCTGGCAATGGCAAAAGAGGCGTCACCTCCGTCGCAGTCCGTCAAGGACGTCAATCCCTGCGTGTCGACGTCCAGCGGTCGTCGACCTGCCAAGGAGACCACGTTTCGAGAATGGCTGGTGGACAACCAGATCGGTACGGATTTCTCTTTCTGTTGATGATGTTTCGCTGGCTTTGTTGGATTTGTTTTACCTTGGGACCGCAGTTTGTGTGCTGACTCAACTCTAGGCATTTCCGTCACAATCCTCGCCATGATATTCGCGGTCCACAACTTATATCCTTCCCTGAGACCCTACACCGCGCCATTCTTCCAGCTGTCGCACTACCAGCCATCCAAGGGGCTCTACGTCCAGGGCTGGGATGATATCTACTATGTGATCGGTTCCGCCATTGGCTTCACCGCGGTCCGCGCGGTTGCCATTGACTGGATCTTCCGTCCCATTGCCAGGTATGGGGGGTTGAAGAGGAAGCCTTCGATCCGGTTTGCGGAGCAAGCCTGGTTGCTGGTCTACTATGGCTTCTTCTGGTCGTTCGGGATGGTTAGTTTTCCACTCTCCTTTAAATGGGCTCTGGCTTGCTCGTCCACTGACACGGCTACCGGCGATAGTATCTCTGGTCCCATTCGTACTACTGGCTCGATTTCAAGGCCATCTGGGCGAAATGGCCGGCGCGGGAAATGGACGGGCTGATGAAGTGGTACCTTCTGACGCAACTCTCATTCTGGGTGCAGCAGATCCTGGTCATCAACATCGAGGAGAGGCGGAAGGATCACTACCAGATGCTGACGCACCACATCCTCACGAGCACGCTCCTTGGCTCCGCCTATGTCTATGGCTTCTACAACGTTTCCAATGTGGTCCTGTGTCTTATGGATATCGTGGACTTCCTTTTGCCGGTAAGGACGATTGCAAACCCACATCTCATCGTCATGCAGTTCTGACCAGACGTCGAACAGACCGCAAAGATGCTCAAGTATTTTGGATACGAAATGTGCTGCAATGTTGCTTTTGGCGTCTTCTTGGTCACGTGGTTCATTGCTCGCCACGTCATCTATCTTGCTCTGTGCTGGTCGATCTACAAGGGAGTCCCGGGGATGGTCGCGTATGGCTGCTACTCGGGCACTACCGGGAGGATGTACAGCACAAATGGATACCCGGACCGGTGGAACCATCTCTTTTACCCGTTCCAAGACATCAACGGGCCCATCTGCATGAATCGTCGTATCAAGTGGATTTTCCTCTCTTTTCTCCTTTTCCTCCAGGTGCTCTCCCTGATCTGGTTCGGGATGATCATCCGCGTCGCTGTCGGAGTCATCCGCACCGGAAATGCAGAGGACACCCGCAGTGACGATGAGGATGAGGAAGTGAAAAAGGAAAAGACTGCCCACGGGGTCACTGGGAAGGAGGCCTCGATCGCCGACAGCTCCAGTTCCGACCATGCTTGGCGAAGATCGAATGCTCGAACCCGTACGGGCCGCGACAGGAAGGAACTACTGGGACGGATCGGATGCGAGAAGCCGACATCGGCGTGACAGTCTTCTCTGCGCATCTTCTGGCCCGTATTTCTCTTCGCTGCCGTAACTGGCGCTGATCTGTTCCTGTTTTCTGGCTTCTTGTGCGTTTCGAGTTTCCATTTCCATCTCCATGTACTGGGTTTCATGTCATATGTGGGCGGAGTTTATCTTGCAGCATTTCTTAACATTAGTTTGCAACAGGCTCGTCTTCTTCTGTCTGGTTCCTGGGGATGGAATCGAAATGGGATGGGGTTTGCTTTGATTGATACGATGTTTCTTTCAGCCAAAGACGTCAATGTCAGTAAAATACCCATGGGTTTTTTTCCTATTCTTTTTTGCCCCCTTTTCTGCTACGAGGCATGCCATATGTCGACTCTGTCGTTGTCGCTTTGGGTTGAACAAGTGACATTGGCCATGTAGTGTCATGTCATATGAGTCTCGTCATTTCTGCCTGATCCTGTACGTGCGCATCGTTTATCTGTATGTATCGCATGCATGCATGCATGTTAGACAAGCAACTCAATGGACGAATGGACCGTGCTGTTTGTCCACTTCTCTCGTCTCTCATTCTATTTCCTCTTTTTTATCCTGATCCTGTTCTGCAGTTCAACATGCTTCGAATGCAAAGAAAGTGATGTGCAAGATCGGAAAAGGGACAGACTTCATACTTACATACAGATCCCCCTCATTTTTTCTATCCATACATACATTTAATAAATACCATTCTATTTATGATATTTATTCCACTGCAAGAAAGGAGATCAACCCTTTTAACAGGAAGCAATATGATCGATCCATCATATTCTCACGTCTTCAGCGGCAGCGGCAGCGACGATGATGCCATTTGCATAGCTGCACCTGCTAGCTGCAACCAGCTCAACGCACTGATTAAGTTCCTTCCACTCTTCTTTCTCCCTCTTCCTTCCATCGGACTAGGTAAGTGACTTTGTGTCTGTCTGGAGGTTCTGAGGTACTGCACGGTACTGTATGTCTACGCCTGCAGCAGCATCCATCCAACCGTCCAGCTTGATATAAATTCAGGACATCAGACTTAACCCCTTCTGAAATTCTCCCTCCGTCCAGATCGGATCGACAATCCCAGCGAGCGGACCTCCAACCTAACCTAACCATATTCGATTTGGTTGGGGTTCGGAAGGGGGATCCCGTCCTTGTCCCGGACCCTGATCTACGGGGACTCCGTTAGTTTAGCTATTCTATTGAATTCTTGGCATTGGCACAGGGAGCGCAGACCATGCTTGGCATGGATGATCGGTTCACCTGGCTAGTTTAGGTAGGTAGGGTACCTACGGGGTGTTTTCTGGAATTGCGGCGGAGCGGGAGAGCGGAAATCGACCGCGCTGCACTACTGACTGCGGGTCCTTTCCTGACTGCGGAATTACTGTGTATTATTTATGGCCCGCCGGCCCGGGGAATATCGGATTTAACTTGGCTAATTTGAAATAATACTACTACTGTAAATGAACAATAAATGAATGAACGAGATGAGATAAGGTGAGAGAATGGGATGTGTGGAGAGTTTGTTCGTTTTACTACCCTGAGCTACGGAGATATGTAGCATAAGCCTGTACTACTACTGCTGCTGCTACTGTAGCCAACGCCGACATAGACGCCGCATTCAACAGTATGTAAGTACGGAGTAAATAAAATAAGGGCCAGCGAGCAAATAGATAAGTAAGCTAGATACGGTACAGGTTCATACAGTAGGTTTCGATAAGATTAGATTATATCCAGAGACTAGGCAGGCTCTTTCATTTTTTTTCTTTTATTTTCTTGAAGTCAAAGATTCTACGATCTAGGATATTTCGTCAAGCCGGTCGGTTCCAATTGAGTGCTTGTCTATGTACTACTGTACATACATGATGCTATGCAGGCAGATCATGGGTAGCTGTATGCATAGCCATTTATATTCCTACTGTGATCTTTCTCGGTACTACCAGTAGACGGAACCAATTGCTTTCTGGTTTGTAAAACTCTCAATTATTCACTGGAAGTAAAATTTCGAGAGATAAAAATAAATTATTATATATATTAGGACTGATTAGTCAATCAGGAAGATCTTCCCAGAGCACATATCTAAATACCTAGGGTAGTTCATTCGCGTGTAACTCCGTTTGGGTATCAGTATAGATATCATCGTCTCATTAACAAGTCTCCAAACTGACAAATTACAATCTGTACCCATCCATATGCATATATTCATCACCAGCCACCGGGATAAGACATCGCTCCCGGTAGCTATCCATAGCTGCAAACATTCATCCGAAGCGGAGGGACAGTAGTGTATACCGGGACCCCGTTGTACAGATCACCCAGGATCTCTCTTCGTATCGCGTCCTCGTCCCAAAGATACTCGCCCTGCTCCTGTTGTTCACTCAGCTTCCGCCGTCGAGCGAGCAGCTCAGCCTGACCGAGGTTATCAGAGCCTAGCCCGCACTCCTGCTGGGTGGACAGGAACCCGATCAGAACCTGGCGAAGCCGGTCCCATAGAGCCCCGCGGCGTTTCCATTCCGAGCGTTTCGCCACCCTCAGCATGCGCGACACGAGCCAGCTGCGTTCTCCGTCATCTGCGGTGTCGCCGCTGGGGTATCCGCTGTTTCGCAGGAAGAGCCAGAGTACTGAGGTGACGCTGGGGTGAGAATGAGGGTCTATTCGTCTGACTTCGCAATCTAACCACTCCAGATAGCGGTCGAAGTTGAGAGATTTCGCGTAGCAGTCGTAAAGAGCAATGTTCATGTAGAAAAGGCAAGCCATGCACGTATATTCGTCGATGAAGCGGACATCACGGATGCCGTGGTCATAATCCGGGATGGTCGTAACTATTTGATATAATGCAGATCCAGGGCCAAAAAGATTGCGTCGTCCAGACACAGCGCCAGATGGAGCACTGAAAGGCGCTCGTAGTACTGCACGTTCCAACGAATGGAGGCAACGGAAGAAACTCAAAAAGTCCTCGCACGCACGCAGATAATTAGAGAGCCCATCTGTTTCCTCTGCTGTGGGAGGGTCATATGGAACGGTAAGGTGCAAGTCGGGGGACAGAAATTCAAGCCTTTCAGGAGGAGTGTCCGGTACGGCACCCGTCCAGGGGAGGCTGGCGCCTACTATTGCCTTGGGAGCGCAACTAAAGTCGACCCTGTAATTCATCAGTATACAGGGTGATACTTGGTATTTCTCTCTCATAAACGGCTACACTTACCAGTAGAGGACGTTCTCCAGAAACCTGTTAGTGGCTCTTAGCCCCCGCATACCACCACGATTTCTGATCAGGGAAGCAAGTCCCTTATTGTGCATACGTTCGACGGATGCATCTTTGGACCATTTCTACATGCTAAGTTAGTCAATAACCAGATATAATGGAGTAACGCGCAACCTACTTCGATGACAGACATCGATGCTGCGGCATAGATGGTTCCATCATCTTGGCGCCCATCATCGGTTTGGATCCGCTCGTTGATCAAACGCAATGCACGCATTTTATGGGTAAGGCTCTGTACAGATTCTATCTTGCCCTCAACGGCCGCCCGGTGTTTTGAGGCAACGGCAAGCATTGCTTGAAACGAGACCGGATCTCGCAAGGCGAATAGCCGAAAGATCTCCATCATTGGATTGTACTGAATTGAGCCGAGAAACTTGTACATCATAGAGGGATACGTTACCACAACTTGCGACTGTAAGCAGGCAGCCAGACGAATGACGACGCTAATCGGGACTTTTCATCATATTGGTGTTCTCGTAAGGTGCGTATAAAATGGGATAGGGCCACAAAACTACAGAATCTTCCATGCCAATCGCCAGGGCGCGGAGCGGACTTACAGTGGTTGATAAGCTCATGATCTGCCTGGTTGTTTATCAGGATGGGGTAGCTGTTAAACGGATCACGCATCCCACCGGTCCCTGGGGTCGCTCGAGGATTCGAGGTGCCAGTGTTACTTATCCGCAAGGGATATGCGTCGTGTCTCCTAACGACGTGGAAATTGGCATTTGATGCCACGGGCGATCTTGCATTAGCCATTCCCCCTTCACCAGATCCATTGGGGACGTCTCTGTTCCCAGCATTCTCCTCCTTCGGCTCTTGTACCCTCGACGGAGTAGATGCAGAGTTGTCGGGTCTACTTGCGGACCAGCCTGCTACCGGGACACGGGACGCCTCGAGTCGGGCAATGCCCTCGAGACGCCGCTGCCGCATGTACTGGCGCATGGCATGGCGGCGTACCTGGCGCCGGGACTCGGAGTCCGTGACTAGAACAAACTCGAAGTTCTTGGGCTCGGGAGGCTTGCCGGTAGGGGGCGGCAGACTGCTGGCCCCAGCGGATGCCGGAACTGCTGCAGAACGAGCATCCTTTCCCATAGTCCCATTGTCCGGACAGGCCGGTCAGCGAGCAAACACCTCGGATAGAGTGGGGGAGGGCGATCGCGTTCGCGGGTGGGGACTAGGCCGACGGGCAGGTGGCTAGGTGCCGTCATCGAAGGAGGATTCCCACTAGGGCCGCATCATGATCATGACGCGAGCTGGGTGGGCGTTTCAGGACCAGGGCGCAACAAAGAGACGAGCTGTCGATGTGTGAAATCCAATGTCCGCTCGCCGCCCGATTTCCTCATTGGGCAGGGCGGTCGCCGGGGGGCACCTGCACGTGACTTGGCGCCGCTGACTCAGCGCCTCAGCGCACGTCGGTCCGGGGCGTCTGGCTGCTTGCTCGAGTCAGGTGTGATGCTCTTTGATATACAGAAGCCCTGCTGATGGTGAGGAGATACCTCGGAATGTGACACAAGGACGGTGTTGCTGGGATATCTTGTTCATGTCTCCGTTCCCCGTACTCCGTATCCTGGCGCCGGGTAGGTTGAGTGGGCCCTTCGTCCACGGAAGCTAGAATTCATCTGGCTCCACCTGTCAAACTGCTCGGTCTGTGCGTGCGCAAGGGGATATCATTATCATATTATTATTATTATGGTTATTGGGAAACGCCGGGATGAGTATGTACCTATAGCTGGATTGAAAAGCCACGCCATTGGAAGATTGAGTGGTGACATTGGCTTCACATAGCTTCGTTATCACGACTTCGATTGATTCCGACAGGTCTTCAACCATGTAGGACTATGCCTAGGCGCATCTGCGACATCATCTAGACCGAGACCGTCGCTTCAGAAATATGCTTCAGTTCCGTTCTGAGATGCTCCTCTTGATTTTTCTCTTTGCTCCTGTTCTTTATTCTCAGAGGAAGAACACTGTCAGTTCCTTCTGGGTGTATTGAAGCCTCTCCTTATATCAGCCGAGAAGGGTTGGTATCTGGGCACACAAGCCAAGACACCATAGCATTGTGAACCCGCAGTAAGTATGCAGACCTTCGATCCCTCATGTATTCAGAAGGATCTCTGTTCGTTCTCTCTCCCCGCTTCCTTTGTAAATGCAGTCGGTCCTTGCATTCATACTTTGTCTTGGACGGTTGGACTCTTGTCCAACAGCTTTACTCGCGAGAGCCGGCGCCGTTCGGAAATGGTTACTTTCATAAAGACTGGCCTCCGGAAGTTCTGCCTGGCGCACTTGGCTCTGCATCATGGCAGAAAAACGACAGGGTTGTTTTTGACAGCTGATACCGATCCAGAAAGGTCACAAGCAGATTATGCCGGATGGGTCGTGATGCGTTTCAACGTATAAATCGTTCACCCACCCTTCTCTCTAAGCTTGGCTAGCGCTGCGGCGATACCCTCACTCATCCCTTCCTCTTCCCAAGCATTAGTCGATCCAGATTCCGGGGCTTTTCGGCGCTTTGCTTCTTCCTCTTCTATTGTTCTCGCCTCCTGCGCAAGGAGCATTGCCTCTTCTTCGTCCTCTTGAGTCTCTTCTCTGTGCGGGGCCATGCTATTCAAATTGCGTACTTCTGCACCACTCGTTCCCAGAGCGCTGTCAGTTGTTCTGCTCCTATCAGGCGCAGTCCGTCGCTTCGCCTTTTCCACCCTGAAGTCCTCCCTAACCGCGTTACACCACTGCCGAACTTTCCTCTCTCCCCAGCCCGGGATGGAGCTGATTTGTTCGGGCTGCGCATTGATGGCTGCCTGAAGGCTCCCAAAGGTTGATATCAAGCTCGCTGCATCTGACTTGTTGATGCTCCTTGGTACTGTCACGAATTCGACAAGACTCTCCTTGTATGACTGAGCCTGCTGGGAGCGGATTGCATTTGGCGATGCGTTCTCACAGGACTTGAACAGTTCCAGGTAGTGCGCAGCTTCCGGAGCGGACCAGCAGAGTATCAGGGTGAGATTATTGACAATGGACGTCTTCGAAAGCTCTTTCAAGCTATCCTCGTGGTCTGGGATGTCCACCATGATCAGCAGAATACGAAGGTTGTATTTTCCCGCTAGTTGTCTGATTCGAGAATAGATGTACTCCGGATGTAAGCGATGATACTTTAAAGATAGAAAGAGGACGCAGGTGGTGGTGCCAACCACATAGTCGGCCGGTATGTCGGCATACTCCCAAGGAACAAGCTTGATGTGATTCAAAACCGGGTTGCCTCTCTGTCGCGCTGAGACGAGGATCGCGGAAGTAGATGTTCTGCTCGGAAGTGCCTGGGGCTTTGGCTGCTCGACCTTGCCTGGATGCGCGCTCGCAGGAGGCTGCCTTGGGCCAGAGGAGCTAGAGGCCGAAGGATTTGCGCTCTTCTCGGCCTGAAGAAGGGCGCTAATGTCAGAATCATCATTGAAATCGTCGTCCATTGTGCACAGAGGACGAGTAGACTGGGTATCGCTTTGAGCCCTTGACACCGGTAGACGTCGTTGCGGAAGAGCAGTTCGTATACATATGGAAGGGTCGCGTGCCAAGGCGACTCACCGCCCGGAGCTCCGTTGGTGTTAGCCCGCTATGAAAAGTGCTTTTGAACTTTTTCTGCCGCCCGCTTTTTGCGAATAGTGATTCTGCACCGCAACAATGGGCGAATCTCGCAAAAGAAGGCGTCTATCCGAGAGTGGCAGCTTCAAATCGGAAGATGCCAATACAGAGACAAATACAGAGTCCACAAAAAATGAGACGAGCGCGGAGGGATCAACCCCCGCATCGGGCCCCCAGCCGCGGAGAACCCTCTTCGTGCGATCTCTTCCCGCATCAGCGACCAACGAGAGTCTGACGGAATATTTTTCACAATCCTACGTGATAAAACACGCAACGGTCGTTGTCGATCCGCAAACGAAGAAATGCAAGGGCTACGGTTTCGTGACATTCGCAGATCTAGAAGATGCGAAGCGTGCCGTGGAGGAATTCAATGGGTCCGTCTTCGATGGCAGGAAGATCAAGGTCGAATTTGCAGAACCTCGCCATCGCGAGATTGATGAGACTGCCGGAAAGAGTGTTCCTTCAGCTACGGCTCTCAAATTGAAGGAAGAGAGAGCGCGTCAGAAAGCACAGGCAAAGGCACAGGCGCAACCACCTAAACTCATTGTGCGGAACCTGCCGTGGAGTATTAAGGAACCGGACGATCTGGCAGTCCACTTTAGGCCCTTCGGAAAAGTCAAGAAGGCTATCGTTCCGAAGAAAGGAAAGGGGCAGGCAGGCTTTGGCTTCGTTGTGATGAGAGGCAGGAAGAATGCCGAAAGGGCGATCCAGGCTGTCAACGGAAAGGAAATCGACGGGAGACCAGTTGCTGTCGACTGGGCCGTTGAAAAGAGCGTCTGGGAACAATTACAGAAGTCAACCCAGGAGAATGGTGACAAGGCTGAAGACGGCCAAGAGTCTGGAGAGAGTGACGAGGCCGAGTCGGCTTCTGAAGGCGAGGAGGAAGAAGCTAGTGATGCCGTCGATGGTATATCGGAGGAGATGGATGAAAGGTCAGACGCCGCATCTGATGATGGGGATGTCTCCATGCATGACGACGAAGAATCTGCAGAAGATGGGGACGAAGAAGAGGAAGATAAAGAGGACGAGGAAAAGAAAAAAGAGGAAGATGAAAGGAACGCCGCTACCGTCTTCATTCGGAATCTGCCGTACACGTGCACAGACGAATCACTCTACGAACATTTCTCCCAATTTGGGCGTGTTCGATATGCCAGGATTGTCGTTGACCCGGAGACAGAGCGCCCGAAGGGTACCGGCTTTGTCTGTTTCCGGAATATCGAGGATGCTGTTTCGTGCGTGCATGATGCTCCCAAGCACACCGAAACCATAGCCGAAGAGGCGCGCAAGGCCAACAGAACATCTACAGCGCTTAAGCACTCTGTCTTGCAAAATGAAAACGCCGATCCTACCGGACGATACATCATGGACGGCCGTGTTCTGCAGGTTACTCGTGCGGTGAGTAAATCTGAAGCCGCGAAGCTGCAGGAAGAAGGGGTCGCAAAACGACATGCCCGGGAGAAGGATAAGCGCCGTCTCTTCCTCCTTTCCGAAGGCACCATTCCTTCCAACTCCGAGCTCTACAAGAAGCTCTCGCCTACGGAGATCAAGATGAGAGAAGACAGCCTCAAGCAGCGGCAAGCCTTGGTCAAGAACAACCCGATGCTCCACCTCAGTCTTACCCGTCTGTCCGTCCGCAATATTCCCCGCAGTATTACCTCGAAGGATCTGAAGGCTCTCGCTAGACAGGCAGTTGTTGGATTTGCCAAGGATGTCAAGGCGGGTCTCCGCCAGCCGCTGTCCAAGGAGGAGCTGCAGCGGAGCGCGGAAGCCATGAAAGAAGCGGAGAAGATCCGAAGGAAGAAGGGCCAGGGCATTGTTAAGCAGGCCAAGATCGTCTTCGAGGGACGAGACGGCAGGAAGATTGACGAGAAGAGCGGCGTGGGCAGAAGCAGAGGTTACGGCTTCATCGAGTACGCAACTCACCGCCACGCACTTATGGGACTGAGGTGGCTGAACGGCCATCTCGTCGAGACTACCACCAAAGACGGGCGCAAGGAGCAGAAGAAACGACTCATCGTCGAATTCGCCATCGAAAACGCGCAGGTCGTGAAGCGGAGGCTCGAACAGCAGGCCAAGGCACGCGCTCTTGCCCAAGCTATGAAGTCCGGCCAAAAGGCTCAGAAAGATGAAGGTGGTGAGCAGAAGGACGCCTCCCAATCCCCGGATAAGTCAAAGCGGGGAGTGAAAAGGAAGAGATCTGAAAGCAGCAGTGATACAAAGAGCGAAAATGGGGATGCTGCAAAGGACAAGGCTGAGGCGGAGAAAATTGCGAAGAGAAATCGGATCATCGCAAAGAAGCGAGCGCAGCGGAGAGCGCGTAAGAAGAAGGCTTCGTGACGGAGCGCTTGGAAATAACATGCATTATATGTCCTGTATAGTGTTAAGTGTATGTGGATATCATTTGATACCACGGTATGATTTCATAGTTAAAATAAGGTTCTCGATATATTAGGTACACATAAACCCATTTGGCGTAATATGCTAGTTATTGTTTTCGATGACAAGCGTCCACCTCATGGTTCGGATTATGCAACGAAGACCGGACCTTGTAAGAGCGGGCCCGACGAATAGCCATATTATTACTATACACTGCAGCTGCGGTAACGGTGAATGGAACGCGCCCTCTCTTTCTCGATAGAATAATTCCACTTCTTCCCTTCATTCAGAAGTTCGTGGCACCCTTAACTTTCCCCACGATGTTGTACCGCTTGCTGAAGAACGTGAACCATTCGTCCAACACCGTCTTCTCCTTTTCCGGCAAATCGTACCAGTCCGGTCTGCAGTCTTCCGGTTTGAGTGATGAACAGGCGAGGGCTCGAGAAGGATCTTTGCCGGCGAAGACTGTTGACAGATGCAATCCGGTTAGTTTCTCTTTAACCCAAGGAACAAAACACGACGCTTGCACGAAGAGGTGATGTCGTTCGGGCAGATAGACGTACTGTGATAGTTGCCCCCTGGACCATACGCTGGATTTCTGCTCACGTCGAACACGATGCCCTTGATCGCGACCAATGTTGGGCGGTTCGGATCCGTACCTAAGTCATGATCAACATCGGGAACCGAATTAATTTAATTGTATGGGATAGGAGAAGAAGAAGAAGAAGAAGAAGAAGAAGAAGAAAAACGAAGAAGAAAAAAAGACTCCTTAAACTTTTTTTCTGAGTCCGGTCTACATACCGTCACACTTCGCTAGCTCCTCGACGGTGATAGGGTCGTCCTTGGGAGGATCGAGCTGGACAGGCACCTTGGGGTTGAAGCGGTCGCTCATTGTGGATGGAGTGGACAGACAAGCAGAGTGCTCAGTTTCCGGAACTCGAGTGTCGACGGAGCCGAGGATCGTGAATTATCGCTCCTGTAGAGCGTCTTCGTTAACAACAAGTAAAGCGACGCGCGCGTGTCTGTCTGTCGGAAGCAACTTCCATGGGGCGCCGCCGACGATGATGTGAACGCGGGGCCGCTTTGGCGGGGTCGGCGCTCGACGTTTCTCCGTCTTTACCGCGGCACGGCTTTCTCGGCGTCCACGTCTTCCCGCCATCAATCCGCATGCTTCTTCTGTCGATCTTATTCAGACTTTAGTCTTGCCTATGATGATTGAAATTGAGGTGCATAGTCTGTTTCCGGTAAACGCTGCGCCACACTGACGTCGATTCGACACTTGCGATTGTCATGTGGGAACCTCATGGCATGCAGCTCTCTTCCACTACATTGTTGTACGGCAGAGGCGACACTCGTCAGTCTTACCGGACATAGCATGTATGATGATAAGGAAATGGTAGAGGCGATGCTTCCTGATCAAGCATCTGATTTTTCTTTGGGAACCGTAGTTAAAACCTGTCTGACGCAGATGCAATATGCGACCGAGATCACCTCCCATGATGCGCGTGACACACGGCTACCTCCGGTCCTGGTCCGAGGTGCCTGGTATAATAGGATCCGTCTGTGCTACCTGGCCTGTCAGACTTGATGCTAGAATCAACCTCGTGCTCGAAGTTTCTGCATTCAGATCAAGTCGCTTGTGGTTATCAGAAGAACAAATAATTTGACAGACAATTTACTGCTTTAACTGACATCAGAGCCTGGCTCTATGTCCTCTGGACTGGCACTTCAGTCTTTGCCATGCCTCTTGAAGACTCGCGTCAGGAGGACCTCCGCCGTCCTCTCCCCAATGCTTCAAGGCACGCTGTGACGCCCGACAGCACCGCAGAACACAGGAGTCCAACTCCGTCTGCGATCTCCTACTATCTTCGCTACCAGGACAATGGTTGCTTCTTTCCACCCGCCTGGATGGAGGGAGAGACTACAGTGCAGGAGATCCAGAAGAACGAGCATCCGTCTGCCAGAGCGGAAAATGGCGTGAAGTATTCAGTATAGGGAATGGAAAATGAGGTAGGTTTGTTGCAATTTGTCCATTAGATTATGCTGGTGGCAGGTAACGAAATGAAAATCTTGGATGTGAATACAAATCTATTGTTAAATCTCTTCGTTCATACTGTTACCAGGAGGATCTCTAGTTTCTCGTTTATTATCTTCGATTGTTTGAGACTGTATTTTCTCCGGAAAGATCTGAACGAGTGTGAGACTCACATTGAAGCCAGAACTCGTCATGCTCGTTAACTGGTTTTCTTCGTTCGAATTGAATGATTGCGACAAGACAGCAGGATAGTCCACATAGGCGAACAGGTCTCGATCGTCATCACATTGGAAAGGGAACAAAGATAGCCTGAATCAGGGTCAGGCCAGCACGAAGATGATGACACCACTTGTTGGCTGCTTGGATTCCTTGATTGAGTACAGGAGCCTGCTATCAGCAGTGATATTCGATGTTTGCGTTCTGTTACGGTTAGCTTCATAGTAGTACTTGCATTTCCATCACTGATATCAGCAAGACGGGAAATTGCAACATGGGGGTGTTTCCACTCAAAACCTTTTCGTTGCGCAAAATTGAATTGATGCCATCTTTATGAAGTGTGGGCTTATCTGCGGAATACTGTTCAAGTAAAGGTTTCCGGTAGGATTCTCCACGCCGTGAAAGGCTATATACTTATGCATGCGCGTGGAATGCAAGCACCTGAAGTTGCAGTGCTTGGGCCATGGCGACCGGATTGAAGAACTCGTATTGGAAATCCCGCGAGGATTAATTAGGGCGAGTCCCTGATGCTTGGATAGATATTCCCTGAAAAGGAAATGATCCTGCATGTCAGATGCTCCAACAAAGAGATTCGCCTGGATTGATAAACAATCCGCATATCTGAAGCCTCGTAGAGATATCAGAGCGCAGGGGTTGTATCCATTAGCGCCTCGACGGGAGGCGTCGACGCGTAAACGGTCGGCGGGCTCGCTGACACCGGTATAGGTTTATCTGTTGACTGATACTGCTGGACTTCAGGCCGATTGCAGGAGAGGGACCCTTGCAGAGGGGATGTGCGGCATGTTTGCTTCCGTCTGCTCAGTATCTATCAAGGTATGATCTTCGTGTTCACATGCTTGTGCACAATGTTTTATCGTGTTGTTGATGATAAATAATGGCATCGTGATGGTGGACGATTTTCCTGGGCCAAATCTCGGCTGAGTGGATGGGCCGCCTTCGCCTATGCCTCCTCCGGCAACGCCGTCGCCGGCCTCTCCACCGTGCGCGTCGCCAGTGGCCCGGTCGAACGCTGAGGCGCTCCGCCATGCCCTAAACAACACTTCCCATCCGTCCGCGGGCGAAGTATCTGCTGCCTCGATATGGACGCGGCCGACGGGCTGCTTCTTGACCTTGTGCTTCTCCGCCGCTAGGGTGGAGCATGCCTTTCGCCGCATATGGGGTTTACCGTTGTGCAAGGCCCTTTTTCAAAACTTTGATTTGCTCTCAGCGGCGCGCCCCCATAACATGACGGTTTGTGCCATGTGCCGCGAACTGTGGAATGATTTAATACCACATTTTCCCTCTGTATTCTCCATGTGATTTCGTCTCCAATTGCCTCTTGCCTTTCTTCTTTTCCTTTCTCTCACCCTACTGTCCATGCCCACGCCATTCCTTAGAAATAATGGCGTTCAGTTCGGATGCCCACGATGAGCAGATCGCTCATCCTCCCCTCGCGGGGTCCACCGGCGATGGGTATCGTGCAAGCGAATTCCCCGAACGACGCAGGAAAGGATTTGGACCCTCTAAAAACAGCGGAACGATGGATGATCCTGAAGACTCCATTGACGGCGGTTCGATGAAGCCCGTCAGCGACCACACGCATCGTAAACTCAAGCCCAGACATATCCAGTTGATTGGCATCGGTGGCACTATCGGTACCGCGTTGTATGTCCAGATTGGAGAGGGCCTGCTCCATGGCGGGCCCGCGAGCTTGTTCCTGGCTTTCACATTATGGTTAGTTGTTATTGCCTCCCTGTCAAATTTTTATCTGTTGTTTGTTTCTTTGCTATGTTGGAACACTGAGAAATGCGGCGCGGATTCATGCACTAAGGTAGGGTTCAAGGTAAGTTACGGATTGAATCTGAGCGGCCGATGTTGAGGCGCATAAACACAAAGACGGGGCAGCACAATAACAAGAATAGTATTGCCTTAGCAGGAAAATTAAATATAAATGGTTCGCATTTGGAAGTCAAGTTAAATTGGACATATTCTGTTTCTCTCGCATACTCTCTTGCTTACATTGACTTGCGGATATGGAGTCTTATACACTGTGATATAGGAGTTCTGTGATCCTTGCCATCACTATCTGTACGAGCCCCCCGGTTTTCTTATTGGAAAATCCATCCCTGCCCTGCGAGCTACTCTTTACGCCTGTTCCCGATGCGCCCTGTCCCCTTAATGTATGATCTTGCACCGCCGGCGGTGCCATCACGCTCGACGTTTCCGCTGGTCAAAGCACGATCACAACGGCTTCCCGTGGCCTGCCTGCCAGTTTGTGATTTATATCCCAATATGCCCCTGACGATTCCTACGATTTCTCCCCATAGATGTGTAGCATATGCTGAGATACAGGAAATTTCCGAACCACAAAAGGCATGGCCGAAATGGTAACATATCTGCCAATCTCATCGCCTTTCATCCGGTTCGCTGCCCGCTATGTCGATGATGCCTTTGGAGTCGCGGCAGGCTACAACTTCTTCGTCTTCGAGGCTGCCCTGGTCCCGTTCGAAATCACCGCGTGTAATATCATCATCAATTACTGGAGCGACGCTGTCCCCGTGAGCGGGATCATAGCCGTTGTGCTTGTGCTTTACGGGTGGGTATCTATCAGTTCCCATTCCCTTATTACCTCCTCAGGCATCACACTAGAGAATTGGATCTGTACATGTCTAACGACCCTGGAAACAGTCTGCTCAACGTCTTCGCCGTCAAATGGTATGGTGAATCCGAGTTCTGGCTCTCGCTGGGCAAGGTCCTCCTGATCGTGGGCCTGATCCTGTACACCTTCATCACGATGCTGGGCGGCAACCCGATCGGGGACCGTTTCGGGTTCCGATACTGGCAGAATCCGGGCGCCTTCGCGGAGCTCTACAAAGAAGGCGACCTCGGCCGGTTCCTCGGATTCCTGCAGTGCCTGATCCAGGCGAGTTTCACCATCGCGGGCCCGGACTACGTTTCCATGGCCGCAGGCGAGGCGGAGAACCCGCGGGTGGTGATGCCGCGAGCGTACAACGCCGTGTTCTACCGGCTCACGGCCTTCTTCGTGCTGGGCAGTCTGGCTGTCGGGATCTTAGTTCCTTATGACGATCCGACGATGAAAGCAGCGTTCGAACGGAGCCTGCCCGGCGCCGCTGCGTCCCCCTACGTCATCTCCATGGATAGACTGAAGATCCCCGTTCTGCCGCACATTGTAAATGCAATGGTCCTCACTGCAGCGTTCAGCGCAGGGAACAGCTACGTCTACTGTGCGAGCAGAAGTCTGTACGGGCTCGCGCTCGACGGCAAGGCTCCACGCTTCCTGACTAAGTGCACCAAGAGCGGTGTGCCGATCTACTGCGTCGGGATCGTGCTTCTCATCGCTCTGCTGAGTTTCCTGCAAGTGTCAAACAGCGCGGTCGTTGTGCTGAATTGGTTCGTCGGGCTGGTACGTGACTGACATTCTTGGACAGAAGCCGCTTTTCTTCTTCCTTCATTGAAGACAGATGGGATGATGAGACTCGATCTGACCTAACATGACTATCAGGTAACCGCCTCCCAACTGATCAACTTCTCCGTGGTGACATTCACCTACATCCGCTTCAAGAAGGCCCTCGAAGCGCAGGGCATCTCGCGCGACTCGCTCCCCTACAAGGGCCGCTTCCAACCGTACGCGGCCTGGTACGCTCTGACGGCGACCTTCATCATGACCTTCGTGGGCGGGTACACCGTCTTCCTCCCGGGCAACTGGGATGTCCCGACGTTCCTGTTCTCGTACACGATGGTCGGCGTCTTCCCGGTGCTGTTTGTGGGATGGAAGGTCGTCAAGCGGACGAGATGGCGGAGGCCTGAGGAGGTCGATCTCATCAAAGACGTCGCTGAGTTCGAGGAATATACCAGGGAGTTTGTACCGGTTCCGCAGAGGTGAGTTGTTCCTTTTTTCTTGGTTTAATGGATCTTATTATCATTATTATCCAATGTCTCAGATGAATGCTAATGTTTTTATTTGTGTGCATTAACAGAAACAAGCTTATCAAATACTTCGACATGCTCTTCAGCTAAGCACATACATGCAAAATAGTATATACCTCGTACTTTTTTGAGTGCGCATACACATATGACACGCCATGACGAACACAATCACTACCACTTTCTGAGTAGAAAGATAAGATAGAATCCACGCACCATCTCATTTCTCTTGGATGCCTCGTAGCTACTGCATAGAGCAATGCACCATGATGACTTGCGGTCATCAAGGCACTGTACCCATGTTGGGGTCTATTGTAGAATTCTCGGCTACGGATTCGTCTTCTTTTCAACTACTGGAAGAGAAAATCATCATATTTTTTTCATAACATTCATGAAAGACTCCTAATCTAACGCCATGTGTTTATGCATATGTATGTCCAGTATAGTGCATAACATTATATATTGTGCATCATCATTGTCAACCACTTTGCTTTCCCCTTGAACCAGTCGCCTGTACTCCTCAACTCACTTTCCTTCCCTCCTCTAGTACCCGTCCATTCCTCCGTTGTGAAACGCCTGCCCTGCGTAGAAGAGAAAGAGAGAGAAACTTTGCTTGCGCTGTCTTTCTTCCATGGTGTGCCCTCCCATAGGCCGAATCGAATCGAAGAGTCGAGTATCTCAAGACCGGGTGCGAATCCATGCCATCCCGTTCGTTAATTTGGAGTGTGTCGGTCTGGGTGTCACGGACGGATGCATATATACTCCTCCACGGTATTCCACTCCCAAATCCCTAAAGTTTTGGACAAAAAAAAGATAGATGACTCATTTACTCCTCCTTCTTCGTCTCCTCGCCGCCGCCCTCGCCCTTCAACGTCGCCAGCCGCAACTGGTTCCTCTTGCCTAGCACGCGCAGCGTATTCCGCCTCTCGATCTCCGTCATGTTCTCCCAGTTGGCGATGCGGCTCAGGGTGCCGTCCGAGTTGACGACCAGAGGGCCCAGGTGGTCGAGCTTGATGGAGCCTCCGCCGCCGCTGACGTCGATCTGCTGCGTCCCATCGGTCGGCGGGGCCGGGAGGGCGAGCGGTTGTCCTTTCTGTCCTTCCTCCTGCTGTTGCTCCTGCTGCTGCTGTTGCTCGTCGATGGGCTGCTTGGTTTCGGTGGGTTGTTGGGCCTTGGTCTCAGAAGCAGATGTCTCGGTGGACATGTTGAGGCGCTGTTGGGAAATAGTAGAAGAGGCTGTTACTGCGGAAAGCGGACTGTTGCTGTTGCAGATGAGGGGGGTTCTTCGGGTTGCGCGAGTGGAGGGGTAGATGAATCGATCTGATAGACGTGCTGCTGCTCTGCGGTATAGGCTGCGGTACATATACATATCCGTACCGGGGGTCGGTGGTGAAGAGAGGAAAGTAAGATCGTTTTCGACCGCGAGCTAAAATAATTATGCGTCGAAAGGCAAGAATTTGGAGTGAGAGGGCGGCGGAGTCGAAGTGACGCCAAGCGCGGAGAGGGTTCTAGAAAGCTGATGGAGCACCAATCTTGGCTCGTCAGCTACGACGAATAAATGATTATAATACCGCCAGTGTGTTGCGATCACTACTAAATTTGGAAGATATTATCACCGTCAGAAGATACGATTATCATTTCGATCATATATTTGATTGGTGGGTGATTCTTAGAATTCGCGGTTGACGTTAGTTGAGTTGTCTGAGTTGCATCACATTCCGGAGATCAAGGTCGACGACTCGATGGCAAATCTAGCAATAGGAACACCGAACACCTGGTTTGCGGCATTAGGCTTGGTCCCCTCAAGTCAGACAGCACTTTAATGAGTGCTTCGACAGTAGCATTGCATCCTTGAAAGAAACCTTTTTGAAGCCGATAGTCAAGTGTTAGCTGTAGAAAAATACCAAGGATGGCATCTTCAGCGCGCATCGGTTCCAGAAGCCTCATCTCGGCAGCTCGTCTGAGCCTAAGGGATCTGCATCCAACGATCTAGAGCAAGGTGAACTTCCAGTCCAAGCTATCGGTTGTCTATGATCATCTGGTAGGCAGTATCATAGAACCTGGCCATCCCGATCCTATATTTGTATAGCAGGCCAATTTTGAATTCTGCGTGCCTGGGTTCGGTCCAAGCATAGGTGCAGTGTTGCAATCTGGGACGACGGTATAGCTGGGACAGGCAACGTATAGTTGATGCTCAAACACATACTGATTAATCGGGATATGAGCGCAGGCAGCATGATGTGGTATCATTCTTCCTAAGTTGCTGAAAAGGATATGAAACTCCTCGTTATCGGAACCACCAATTAACCTAATATGCAGCAGATAAGTATTTTGCATCTTTACGCGCTGGATCTCGGAGATAACGCACCGATGCAGTAATACCAGTTCCAACACCCTTGATGCTGTGCCACCAGCCTTTGGGAATGAACAGCCCATCACCAGCCTCCAAATGTGCCTCGAACCCTTCATTACAGTTGGAGCTCGCGCCATCATCACCCCAGACGGCTCTTTCCAGCAGTTCCCTCTCTTGTCCCTGCATCATCTCCTCGCCCCGGAACACGGCCGCGTCATGGCTTGCAGCCTGCCCTAGCTCCTGCCTGACGCGCGCAAACATGCCCATGCCGATATCTGGCGCGTGCAGTCTGACCCGTTTCTCACCGGCCAGCTGGACGAAGAGATTCGGGTTTGGGTCTCGATGGAGAGGTGTGTAGGTGGGCGGGATCCCGATCCAGACATTGGTGTCGTAGATGTCGCCCCTGCCCGCCTGCAAGACCAGGGACGGGGTAGGGAAATCGTCGCGGAGAGCCTGCGGTAGGTCGAGGAGCTGGCACTGGGCGAGGTATAGGCGCGAAAACTGTGTCTGCGTCGAGCGCGTCCACTCAAGGAAGAGGCTCAGGGGCGCATGGAATCGCCGGAAATGCTCAATTTTTTCGCTGCTGCCCGCGGTGCTCGCGACGGACGACAACCGCGTGAGCTCCAGTGGCACGAAGGCATCTCCGTACTGTTCTAGATATTCGTAATTCAGTCGAGACGCGTTGGCTTCGGAGGAAGTCGAAGTTCTCGCAAACCAACGATTCCGTGCTGGTAGCTCGCGGAAATAGCCGCGCGGTAGAATGACGGGCAGCCCGGGCTTGAAATACTGCTGGCGAAAGCGGTCTATATTGGCATCATGGAGGATATCGAGAGGAGAGTATCGGGGTGTTGCGCAGTGCGTCGAACGGCTCCCCAATGCATGATGTCGGCCGCAACGATAATTGGGCCTTGGTAGATTCCACCCCAGTGGATTACCGCGAGCCCGTGTCCATTGCTGAAGCCTCATCCAGTATCTTGTTGTGATTGTCTGCCCCGAGCAGAACGATGTCCAGAACAACCAGGTCGATGGCCTGTCGTCCGATTATCGATAACTGGGATAGACCCCAGCTCCAGATGCGCTCCGCGTCCGTGCACCCAACACGGGCTCGGAGAGACCCCGCATCCATTGTTTGTCTCTTCAGCTGGCATATCGATCTATTCGTTTTTGTTTCTGTGAACGGCATGTAAATCTAAAAGGTATTCTCTTGAGTCTAGTGGCTTGCTGGATGTGAGAGCAATTACTACTCTTACCGATACTAAGGCTTGTCAGGCCAAGCATGGGCGCCAGTGCTCCATTGCAGAAATCCGGGGCACTGTGTGTAAATAGACGGCTCTTTATGCAGAGTTGTGTAAAACAAAAATAGAATATGCAATCTGAAGCATGCATCAGCTTCACCTACGCTCCCTTGCTCGTGATTTCTCTTTGCTTTTTCTTATGTTCCTCGGCTGCAGAAAAAATAATGCCGAGGTGAGTGATCCTGGACGAGCTTCAAGTACCCCGGATCGTGTGACTGGCATCAAATTCGTCGAGAATCCAGACACGTAACATCCTGGACACAGCTTAACTCACCCCTCATTTTCCCGCCCCAAATTCTCTACTCATCACATAAACCGATAGTGAACAAAGACCTGAGGTTTGGGAGTCGGATAGAGGCTTTTCCGCTGCTGCTTGGCCTCAGGTAATTCTCGTGATTGACACAGACCAGAGGTTCCTGATAAACCTCACCTCTTTCTCATATACCCCGCTGTTCTTAATCGTCTATTTGCCAAGGTCCCATTTTCAGCTTCATTCCTGTTCGAGACATACAGCGTTTCCACCATGGCCAAATCGGTGGCATCCATCCATAGACGCAATGGATACTCCGAGGGCTCTTACACATACTTCCCCGTCGTTGTGATCGGGGCGGGGGTCTCGGGTATTGCTATGGGGTGCAGGCTGAAACAGGTCCTGGGATTCGACCAATTCCGTATCTTCGAGCGGCAGTCAGGTATAGGAGGCACTTGGTGGATCAATACTTATCCCGGGGTTGCATGCGACGTGTATGATCTCTTTGGATAGTTTGCCTGAGACGGGTTTCTTACTTTCTCATTCGCACAGACCGTCGCTCTTTTATTCCTTTTCCTTCGCCCCAAAGAAGGATTGGAGCACCCTACTAGCACCGAGGCTCGAGTTCGTTCAGTATTTGACTGATGTCTGCGAAAAGTTCAAGATCATCGACAAGATCCAGCTCAACACGGACGTTAGACAGCTACGGTGGCTCGAGGACGAGGAGGAATGGGAGGTTACTCTGGCGTATCTTGCCCCTGGAACAGGTGACCTGTCGGAGAGGGAGCGCCAGGCCAAGGTTGCTGCAGAGGGCGAGCATAGAGTCTATCTGACAATCGAAATAGTCAGGGCGAAGATCGTTGTCAGTGCCGTGGGCGGCCTGGTGGAACCCAATGCCTGGCCGAAGGACGTCCCGGGGATTGACACCTTCGAGGGCGATATCATCCACACTGCCAGATGGAAGAAAGATGTGGATCTACGGGGGAAAGACGTGATTGTCATCGGCACCGGTTGCAGTGCAGCCCAGGTAGTCCCTGAGCTCATCAAGCCCAGTATCAACGTCAAATCAGTCACGCAGTTGATGCGCACCCCTCCTTGGGTTGTACCAAATTTGGTCCCTCCAGACAAGCTAGCAATGTGGGAGAAGTACTCTCCAACACTGCTGCAGAACATTCCCGGCCTGGCGCGCTTCATCCGATGCTGGATTTTTTGTCACACTGAACTCGAATTCTTTCGCACGTTTTCACGCAGCGAGTTTGCCCGGAGAAGACGGTCCTGGATGCAGGAGCAGCTCCTGAGCTACATGCGAAAGACAGTCCCGGAGAAATATCATGAGATTTTAACCCCAAACTACAGCCTTGGTTGCAAACGGAGGATTTTCGACCCAGGGTGGTTTCGAAGCCTCCATGCGCCCAACGTCAAATTGACGACGCTGCCTCTCAGAAGTGTGCAACCAAAGGGGGTCACTCTTGGACCGGGCAGGAACTATCCTCCAATGAGCCAGACAGACAGCAAGGTATCAACGGACGAGGTGCAGCTGCCAGCGGACGCTATCATCCTGGCGAACGGATATCAGACCAACACGTGGCTGCATCCTCTCCGTGTGCAGGGACGAGGAGGGATAGATCTGCAGGGTCTCTGGGATGAACGAGGCGGCCCCCAAGCCTATATGGGAACTGCGATGGATAAATTCCCAAACTTCTTCATCATATTCGGACCAAACACGGCTACCGGACACAGCAGTGTCATCCTGGCGACGGAGAACATGGTCAACTACGCCCTCAAATTTATCGCGCCGATTCTGAAGGGCGAAGTCAGCACTTATGAGGTCAAGGAGGAAGCGGAGAGAGACTGGACCAACACCATTCAAGCCGCGCTCAAGGAGACTGTCTTCCAAGCTGGAGGCTGCGTGAGCTGGTACTCGACCGAAAACGGCTGGAACAGCATAATCTATCCGTAAGTCATTGTTCGCTGACGAGACGAGGGACGAAGGTATTGACAAGACATAGATTCTCGCAGATTGACTTTACCTTGCGGTGCATGTTCCCTGTCTGGAGCCATTGGAGCGCCAAGTACACGCGAAAGGGACGGATGCGGCTTGTGCTCCGCCGCGTCGTGTTGCTTGCGGCCGTGAGCGCGCTCGTCTGGCTGGGAAGGCGGCCGGCGGGTTTGCCGGGCTGGACGGGCATAGCGCTCGCCGCAGCAGACTCCGTCGTCGCCGTTGCCCAGGGCGCTCTTCGCCGCGCCCGTGGTCTCTTGCTGCAAACTGCATGATTTTTTTTTCTTTTTGATTCTTTTCTCCTTGTTTTGTGGATAGCTTGGTGATTTGAGGCATGCAAGAGACCTGCAGAGCGTTGGAAGCCACGCTGGATTTGGATTTCTGGCCATGTTACTGTATATGCATGTACCTACAACTGATCGTGACGCCTATATCGTTGGACGATGTGAATTCACATCGCTGGATAGCTCTCCACTCTTGGCCATTGAATGCTAAACCTCAACTTAAATCCTACCTGATTACCATTAGAAGGGCCCTGCCTCGCCCAAACTTGTATGTATCAACGTGACATCTCTGGACAGGCCGTGCGTCCGTGCTGCCCGCAGCATCCGACAGCAGAGCCCGTACTACATGCCGGCGAATATCAAATTATTAACGCTCCGGAGCCCAATGGCGGCGGGCGTTGGCCGAGCAGGCGCTGACAGGCCGACGCAGCCGCTGGATCTGGGGAAGAAACCCCGCAGTCTCGCTCCGCGCTGGCCTCGTCGCCGCCCGGACCAGACGATCCCAGGAGACCGCCATTCTCACCAGAGCAGTGCATCTTTTTCGCTCCCCAGGGCCCCAGGACATGGCTGAAGAGTCGCTCTATGCCAACGGGACTGCGGCGCAGGCGCCCGCCGACGGACAGGCCGCTGCGCCCAACGGCGACGGCCCTAAGAGAAAGGCGGAACCGGGCAGCGGAACTCACACGCGCGCAAAGCGGAATCGATACATCTCCATCGCGTGGTATGTGGCACCATTCCGCGCTCCCCAGTCCCCCCCTCGTCGCGTCTCCTTCCCTCGGGCACGCTGACGGGCTCTGCGACCTTCCAGCAATGAATGCAAGAGGCGGAAGATCAAATGCAACGGCCAGGTGCCGTGCCAGCGCTGCGGCCACCTGAAGCTCGAATGTACGCGGCAGCGACCTCGACCCCCTTTCCCCTCGCTAGTAGTGCTGACTCGATGCCTTTCCGGATGGTTGACCTCCCCTGACAGGCCTGTATGCCCCGAACTGCTGTAACGGCAACTTCAAGGACTCAGAGTATGCGATGCCGTTTCCCACAAGCCCGGCTTTGCTGCCTTCTCGCACATGCTGATTGTTCTTACGCCGTAGGGAGTTCCGTTCTATGAAGCAGCAGATAAGCACTCTGCAGGAACAGGTGAATTCTCTCTTTGCGGACCTTCGTGAGCTTCGCGCCCAGAGGCCATTACCGGAGACGCCAAACTTCGACATCTCGCAATCCGTTTCGCAACCGCGGACGGCCTTCCCGTCCGCATCTCCTGCTGCGGCAAAGCCACGTACGAAGCATCCTCGTTTTCACGGACCTACCAGCTCTGCTTTCAACTTCGACGTCGCCAAGTCGAGCCTGCAGACCATGGGAATCACCCAGGCGGAGGATGGGTTGCATGATGACCTGCCCACGGCGCATGCTACGCCTGCAGGCACGCCTCCCCGCCAGCTGGACCCGGCGGCCATGTCCGCGGTGCATCCCTCCAAGGACCCAATCTGGGTCATCAAACGGGAAGAGGCTATAAGGCTATGCAGGGTCTACGAGGAGGAGATCGGGATCATGTATCCGCATCTCGACATCGAAAAAGTCATCCACCAGACGAACCTTCTTTACACGTTCCTGGAGGCTGCCACTCGGACGGGGTTTGCGCAGCGAGGACTGCCCGGCGCCGATAGTCTGCAGGATGACGACACGAACATACTCAAAATGATCCTTGCTACGACGCTGATGGTCGAAGGGAGCGGGCAGAGCGAGATCGGGAGACGTCTTTACGAGACTGTGAAGCCAGTTGTCGAGGCGAAGTTGTGGGAGCCGGTGGATATCAAGACCATTCAACTCCTTGCTCTCGTCGTAAGTCCTTTTGTAGTATGTACGTTTTTTTACGAGCTGCGTTGAATGACTGTAACTGTCGCAGGCGACCTACCACTTTCACACTGATGACGATGTCATGGCGTACCGTGTGATTGGCCTGGCAGCCCGCATGTGTCTCGAGATGGGCCTGCATCGTCGAGATGCATTGATGAAGTCCTTCCCCAATGAGGAACAGTGGGTCGAGGTCACTAGGCTTTTCTGGTGTGTTTACACTCTAGACCGACGCTGGAGTTTCGGGACCGGATTGCCATTTGTCATTCAGGATGAGGATATCGATCCAAATTTGCCCGAACCGGTAAACAATGCGTCTCTTCCATTTGCTTGAATCTAGCTACCACTAACTTCTGTCATTCCAGGATGCGTCGGTGCCCTATCTGAAGTGCATGGTCGCTTACAACCGCATCAGCTCCAAAATCTGGTATTCCGGTCTGGGATCGGAGGGAACGACTGATGTCAAACGTGACGAGATCGGATATCTTGACTACCAGGTTCTCCAGTGGTACAAACAGATCCCAGAGAGTCTGAAATTTTATCTGGTTGAGTCACCCAGGAACGGGGAAACAGTCAGCAGAGGTCTCCGACGTCTGCGTGTGCTGCTCTACCTGCGCATGAACCAGCTGAGGATCCTCATATACCGACCGGTGCTACATTCAGCAGCTAGTATTGTCGAGCACAGAGCCCATGCCCAGACCGTCGTCGACATTGCCAAAGACACTGTCCGGGTACTGACTCGGCTGAATCAGACTTCGGATATATACCGAACGCAGCAGGTCTGCTTCAACTACTTCCTAGTCGCCGCGCTGGCCGTCCTGTTTCTCGCCGTGTGTCATGCGCCCATGGACTTCAACCGGCAGGTCCGGGATGAGTTCTACATGGCGCTGGATCTGGTAAACGGCTTCAGTGCCAAGTCGTACGTGTCCAAGCGTTTGTGGAAGACGATCAAGGGCCTTCGTAAAATCGGGGAGAAGCTCGGTCTCCTCCCTCGTCCTTTTAGTTCGGATTCAAATGATCCCCACTCGACTGCGGCAGTGGCCATGGCCGGTTTGGCAGGTCATCCCATTGAGGACCTGTCGATATATGGACCCTTGAACGGGGTTGGCGAACTGGGAAACAGTCCCATGAACGGGGTGCAGATCAGCCACGAGCTCACGAATTTGTTCGAGGCGGTTGGAGGATACAGCAACTTTGTCGCATCAAACCCGGCACCGGAGGCGATGAACGGGTTTGTGGGCACGGAAGGAGAGCTGCAGAGTACCGGAGAGGGAATGCCTGCGATGCTGGGCAGTGAAGGGGAGTTCTCACGAGCAATGAGGGACTTGTTTTGAGCGTAGGAGTTTTGGGTATGCAAGTTGTACCCGGAAATTGATAGTATCTTAGCATCTATATATAATTTTTTTTCCTGTTCAATGATCCAATGTATCCTAACTCGTAGTCTTTGGTTATCACTGTGCCCGTCAATTCCCTGTGTTTCGATGATCGAGTCTAGATCTCGAGTCCAGACCTCAGGCACGTGACGCAGCTACTCGCCGATCTCTTCGACGACATAAAAAGCGCTTCCAACGCAAAGCCTAGCAGCGCCGGCCAGAAGCAGACGTGACTGACACCACGGCTGTCCCTTTCTGTATTTCGGTCTAGCAGCAGTTCCCGATCGGAGACACTGTCCTGTTCTTCTCATCCTCTGCTGGAACGCTCACCTGCCCTCGCTCACAAAGCCCCGCCAACCCAATTCCGGCAACGGTCCGTCGAGGACGCACGGAAGATAGACTCCAGGTACCGCTTCCTCGCCAGGTTTCTCCTGACGGAGCTTTCCCATTGACTCAGGCCAGGTATCCTTGATCGCGCTCTATCGATGTCTCTTTGAGAGGGCTGGCGTGCCTTGTCTGTTGTTCGAAGGTCGACCGGCCCCTCATCGCACACAACCGCCACTGTCGCGCACGTTGCTATGGTACCTGCGCTTATCAGATAGAACCCCTCTTTTGCGCCATTAAAACACCCGACAGGCTTGACCCCGAGCGACACCAGACACACAATCTGAAGCAATTGGATCACAGACGGTGGTCACGGGGGTGGCCAGGGTGACGCATCCGCCATCCATCCGACGAAAGACAGACAGATCACATCCTGTGACACGTCCGCAGTCGAGCCCCAACGCTTCTCTGGCATCGTGTCGAGCGAGAGAGCGTCGACACTGGCCGAGGGCCTGGAAAGGCTGGAGTTGAGTCAACCATCCACATCGTCGCCTTCAACGTCCGCCTTCAGCTCTTTCGCCATGTCGTCGTCCGAAGGTGCCCCGGAGTCATGGATCTCCTCGTTCTGCTCCCTCATGGGGCATGAGTATTTCGCGGAGGTGTCGGAAGACTTCATAGAAGATGACTTCAACCTCACGGGTTTGCAGTCGCAGGTGCCCATGTACAAGGAGGCGCTGGAGATGATTCTCGACGTGGAACCGGAGGAAGATGAGGAGGAAGAGGAAGAGGAAGAGGAAGAAGAGGAGGACGACGAGGTATTAGGCGACGAGAAGCCGGCGGGATATCGCAGAGACAGAAAGCACTCGCGTGTAGCTAGTGATTTGAGCGTTATCGAGAGCTCTGCGGAGCTGCTCTACGGTCTAATCCACCAGCGTTATATCACGTCGCGGCCAGGGATTCAGCAAATGCTGGAGAAGTACGAGATGCAGCATTTTGGGGTCTGCCCTCGAGTCCACTGCAATGGGTGCAAAGTGCTCCCCGTTGGACGGACGGATACCCCGGGACAGGAGACAGTGAAGCTCTTCTGCCCGAGCTGCTACGACCTTTACACTCCTCCGAACAGCAGATTCCAGTCCGTAGACGGGGCGTTCTTTGGGACAACGTTCGGATCTCTCTTCCTCATGACGTTCCCTGACCTGGACATCGGCGCTAAACGGGCGGAGGCCGGTCTCTCCCCGACATCGCCGGCGAACACCAACACGAACCAATCCCGCTCATCATCTTTGGCCTCCTCGGGTGCCATGACCGTCACGTCCCCTGAACCGCCACCAAACCAACCAACCCAGATCAACGGCATGCTGACATCGAACTTCGCGCCTGGCCTGGGGGAGGGCCATATCTACGAACCTAAGATCTATGGCTTCAAGGTGTCGGAGCGTGCAAAATCGGGACCGCGCATGCAGTGGCTTCGAATGAAGCCGGCGGATATCACCGAGCTGGATGAGGCCGCCAGATACCACGCCACGCACGGCGGCGGAGGGGACGACGACTCCGATGGCGACGGAGACACGGAGATGAGCACGGCCGTCGCCCGGACTTCACAGCAGTCGGCCATTGAGAAACGGAAGAAGGCGCCACTCCGGAGACGGAGACAGCAGCAGCAGCAGGCGTCGTCGAATAAGGCTGACCAGATGAGCATAAACGGCGGAGAAGGCGGGTAGGGGGGAAGGCGTTGATCCGAGATTTATCATGCATGGACAGAGCATGGAATGGTTTGTCTGTTTGTTTGTTTGACGGATTTCTTGTTGAACCTCTGTTTTCTTTTTCTACACATTTTTTCCTCCTACTCTAACTACTTTTGCTTAAGTTTCTAAAGTGTTGAGTCCTCTTCTCCCTTTACCTATCTTCCTTTCTCGTCCATCATCTGCCTGCAAATGTTCCTGGTTAACTCGGGCATAGTCAAGTTGTAAGCCAGCGGCAAGACATACATACATAAACCTTATCTGGTCTGGTTCGACAAATCAGAAATGAACTATGCAAAAAACCTCCTCTGTCGGCCCTGCTCGAAGGTTTTCGCTTTGTTTTGTTTGTTTACTGTGCCTTTTAGAATCGGGTATCGATGTGGAGCGGATCCGTGCCTGGCATTGTTCTAGTATATCTTGTCATCTCATACTGTTTGTTTCCTGTTTCCCAGTTTCAGCACTGTACTGAAGGATCACCCATTGATTGATTAGTTACTTGCTTACCTGAAGAGACGCTATTACAATGCTATCTAGGTATTTACGGGCCTATTGCTTGCGGCAATGGCAGAAAATTACATCCTGTTGAGGTCATATTACCTGTAATAATAATATACAATACCTAAAAAGAGTCATCCCCCGCCTTGAGCCCTTTCTGCTCGTCAGCGAGGAGACGGGGAGGGGAAAGAGAAATATGAGCAGTTGGTTGATAGTCAGTTGCTCCATCGACTTGACTGGGTCTCTCTCTTTCTCTCTCTCACCCTTTCCCTGAACTTCGGACTGCACCGTGTGGTCTTCGTTTCTCTTTTTCATGCGTACGGGACCTGCATCCGCCGGCGGCGGGCTGATTTCCAACGGTCGAGATGGAAATATGGGGGGTCTTGAACATTGCCCAGCTACCTAGCTCGCAGGAGTTCTATAGAGAGCTGTTGAGGCCTGCGATGGGCCGGTGCTCTATGCTAAATGTTGATGCATGTATGCAAGTATGTACGCATATATGTACAGAAATAACAACGATTTATATATCGTTTTAAGGCCATCCTTGGTAACAATAATAAAAGTGTACGGGTAGATAGATACCTACATAAGTATGGTGGATTATTCTCTCCCCTTCTGTACGTGCCAACGGCGCGTATAGGTGCCTGATAAGCCTAAACATGTCCGACAAGGCAGCCTCAGTATAATACATATGGAGGGCGCAGTGCTGGGAATCTGCATCTGCAGTCATTAGTATTCTTGGTTTGATTGAAAATATGAATTTCTTTTCTAGACTGGAGACGGGAAGCGGAATGTATTGACAATGGAGAGAGGTTTGTTATTACTGTTCAGCGCAGAAGACGTAAAAAAGAAGCAAATATATATTCAGATGGATAGATAGTGCAGGAGGAAAAAAGAAAGAAAAACCAGTCTTGGGGTAACAATTCTGGAGTAAATATTGCATAGAAGGTCACATTGGCAAATTTTGTACGATGAGAGAATAGGATACCAATGTAGCTCATATATGAATTTGACGGAGATGAAATGAGAAGGAGAAGGATGAGCAAAATAATTACTCACTTGCTGACTTACTGCTACTATCTGAGCTTTGCCAATAATGACTCGACAAATTTTCGAAGAGCGTTCCATTCAAATAATTTCTAGAAGTATAGTATGCTTTTTTGTTTAAAGTCTGTCCTTGCAGCGCACCTATATCTGCTTCGATATACACATACTATCCAACTCCTGATATCATGCATTTTAAAGAAAGCCTTGCGGATTCTCAGGGCTTTTAGGATTTGAGAAGATATGTAATCTTATCTAGAGTCAACGAAGTCTGTCTTTCCTGCTACATAAATAGCCCTCGCGGCGAATATGGCTGCGCTCATTTGGAAAAGAAAAGGATAGTGAGAACGCCTGCAGTTTCGGTCGTTTGGCTGTTTATTATCTTCTCAGGGGAAGGATGTAGTCCCCTGTTTCTTTTTGCATATGGATTGTTATTATATTACTGTAATTAAGCACTACACTTCATGCTAAAGTTGTAGGGCATGGCATCCCCAAGCCAGGCATTGATTGGAACACCTAATAATGGTCGATTAGTCCATGAGCTGGTCTTTTGCATGCACAGTTCAGTATATACGTTGTGATAATTATTTGGTAAATATAAGTCCCAAGAGACGGGATATTCTTTTGCGGATTTCTGGCTTTAGTTTGGTTGAGAACGGATAATACTCGTATGGTAGATATGTTTAACCGCTCAAGACTTGAACACACACCAAGTGCCTAGGTACCTAGATGAGAAACAAACAGCCTTAGATAGACAATACACAACAGTAATTCTCGTCCATAGGGTGCGAATGATGCGGCTGAATGACATTACTCGTTAGAGGCCAGCTACAGGAGCACCTTTTAATGATCTGCATGTAAAGGGCTCCATGCATCCCGACTCCGTACTGTAGGCGCCAGGGCTAGTGCGGATCTTGCATCTAAGATCTCCAGCCACTCTCACATGATGTATGTAATACTGGAATCGTAGATCCTCAAGCAGTGAGAGGATGGCAGCTTCACGAAGACCATGATTTCAAAGATCAGTTAGCCCCGTCATTTTTTTTTCATTTCCCTTTTTGTATGTAGACTAACTAGACTTGCATCGAATTGCCCCTCTTTTCAGATTTTCTCTAGCTGAACGGGAAAAAAAAGGGCGGAGGCATCTCTCTGGACCCAAGCGCAGGCCACCCAGGCGACCCGTCGTCGTCACGGACACGAGCGAGGCGCCCTGCTAGTGCTAGTAGTAAGTTAGGTAGGTAGGTGGCCTGGAGGTTTGGTTGCATGGTAGACCGGCCAGGGCGCGGATCGTCAGCATTCAAATTCGACAGCCTTGACGCCTGTCACTACTACTCTACCTTTTACGGCAACACCAATAATTAAAACAGCCCTGGGACACGACGAGTCCGCCCGCATGAGACTCATGTACTCCATGTATCTGTACAGTACAATGCATTCTCACACCGCTCGTGGATAGATAGGGCTGAAATCGCGTGGTGGTGGTAGTAAGTGGTGCAGGATTCTTGCATGAAAGGCTTTCTTTTATGCGTCCGGATGTCGCAAATTATGCAGCCCCGGGAGGGGGGCCAAAGAAAATACGACGTCTGTGTGTGCTTGCTTCCCACACCTGTCCACATTATTATTTTAATGGATATGGTACGAGCACGAGCAGAGCATCATAACAGAGAATGCAAGCCACCGACCCCCCCGAGCTGGCTGGCTGGAAATTTTGGACAGGGTCTTGACCAGTTGCCTATTTACGACTGGTCGCAAACCCGCTCATCTACTAGCGAGATGGACGGCTGAAGAGTGGTAACAAATGGCGAAGAGAGACGATATCGCCCGTCTCTGGTTTGAAATTAGGTCGGGATATGGTGTCATTGTTATTATTATTGCTGTGATGAAGCACCTGAACATGGCATGCAATATAGTGTGCAAGTCATCTGGGAGTAGATAGCATAGCAGATAAGAGGTGCGGCTGGTTCGGTAGTCTGCGGTCGAGCAGCACGAGCCCTGTACAAAAAAGGCCAGATCCTGGTCGAGCCGCGCATGGTTTCTCACAAGCGATACGAATATCAAGTCGCCACCAGCCCATCGAGCGCGAAGGAATGAATACGGGCGCTGGCTACGAACCACCCAGGGTAGGGAAACTCCAAGGGTTGCTCGATTTGGCGACAAAAATGCTGCCACGTAACGTCAAGAACGTGGTTCTGCGGCCAAAGCCTCAAAGGCACGAAAGAGGTCGGACGATACGCACCGTATCCTCGCTAATAAGTCGCAGTAGCTAGCGATCCCTTAAGATCCCGGCGTCCCAACGGACAGGGAGGATAGGGCCATGGGGAACGCCCCTCCGCACAAGAAACACACGGCGTCCCGTCCGTGGCTGCACGGTGCATTCGAAGAGATCCTTCCGGCAGTCACCCAAGATCAAAAAAAGGGCAAGACTCAGACTTCTGCGGGGATCTTCAGCGTACAGAACACCAATCCGTCCGCGTCGTCCGTGGAGGCGCAGTGTTTGCCGCTGCAACCCGAGCTCCCTGGCCCGTGACGGTCGATGGCTCCGGACCGCAGGCGCATTCGCTATGGGGCCATGCCTGTGGGTTTCTACATGGATCACAGACGACCATCGTAGCACGCGGGTTGCCCGCCGTGCGATGGTGATGAAACAAACGATCAATACGCGGAGACCGGGATGCTCCGACTTTCGCATTTCGGGCCTCAAAGTTGCCCCGAGAAGACTATCCTGCCTGGATAACATTCCTTCTGTCCAGGGAATAGGTGCGCATGACCGTTCAGCATTGATCAACTATATTATTCTTAGCTATCGGTTAATACAACTCCCCAAACGCTGCACTCTGTAACCGATGCTGTGTGGCTGGCCTGTGTCGACCGTGCTGCCCACAGTACGTTACCGAGATCCTGTGTCTGGGGGCCAAAAGAACGAAGCAAAACGAAGCCAATGGCTGGCAGCAGCATGGATGATTCCGGAACAGACAAAGGCTGTGTGGTTTGTTTGACATCCCACTTGACCAGAAGCAAACAGAAAGCTGTCCCTCGCCAATGTTTTTACACCAGTCGCTGCCCGCAGACGCGTCTCTAGGCAACAGTCCCAGCTGGTTGAAATCCTCCAACAAAACAAGACTAGATGTACAGTACAAACGCAAGGAAACGAAACGTAACGCCCGCCAATGCATCTGCCTCGTATCTCGATCCCATATCGGCAAAAAGAGAAAAAAAGAAATCCTTGCCAAGTTTTCCCGACATACAGAAAGTAGCCATCCCATTGTCATAACCCAGTAACATTGCAACTGCAGATTTTCGACAGTGTCTCAGAACAAGTAGAACTCTCACAACAGCATCGTCTAGCCAAACGGTATGTGGTGAGGCGAGCATGAATCTGACCCCGGGGTGACGGGAAAGGCGTTTACTGATCCTTCTGGAGATGTCGATCCGGAATAATCATAAGAGTAGCAATGTGTATGGGGTGGAGTCTAGTCGAACCGCTCGTCAGCTTTCTGCTATAACATGCATCAGGAAACGATGGAAACGGTGAGAGCGGGGACAGGGGAAACTTACTTGAAGATTTGACCCCGGCGGCGCATGTGACGTAGCAGGAAGATCGATGCCAGCCATTGTTGCATAGCTCAGGCTGAATGGGCTGAGAATATCTTCTTCCGCAAACACATTTACCCGCTTTGTTGAAGCCGTCGACGGCGCCGTGGTCGTCATGGTTGAGGGAAGCGGCTCAAGATATTGACCCTGGATCGTTGAAATGTCGTCGTATGGAGCCGTCATGGAGTGATACATGCTGTGCTGAGAGTACACAGATTGGCCGTAGGTTTCGGGATACGGGTACGAGGGGTAGGAGAACACCGGTGGAGGCGATGCTGAGAGCTGCCTTGTACTTTGGTGAGAGAACATGGAGCCCCGGTCATCTCTGGCAAGGTAGCTGTCACTGGTGGAGAGCAGCTCCGACGAGGCGTTCCAGCGTTCGTCAGGCTTAGAATTCGAAGCCGTGCGGTCCCGGGACCGTGAGTTCTGCGGTTTCTTTGTCTTCGTTTGATCCAGTTCCTCGTGTGACTGCTCGGGGGAAGCGGAGGCGGAAGCAGCCCTTCTCTCGAGATCTTCGAGGCGGCGCTTCAATTTCTTTCCTGTTTTGATTGCGTTAGCAAAGGAGGCAGTGCGCACTTGCAGGAGCGTCCACTCACGGTAGTTGCGCTGAGCAATCCGATTCTGGATGCGGCGTCTCTCAGCAAGGTCCGAGATCTTCGTCCAGTCTTCATTAGGGTTTGCATTGGCGCTGAAGGCGCTGCTGGTGCCATGACTTGACGAGTATCTCGCCCCCGTGGGACTCTGGTACGGGTAGCTGTAGCTGTTGGCACGATGCATGTTGTTGCAAACAGATATGGAAACGACTGAAAGAAGGACCAGGCGTGTGCGACGGAGTATGGGATCTCACGAGCGGGCGAGGGGAAACCAGATACACGATATATAGTCCAGGCCGCCAGCTCGGGCGTGTGCTTCCCCGGGATCGAACATGTCGGATCACTTGAGGTATTTAACATTGCCCTTAAGTCCGCAGTCGCAGATCAGCTGGAAATCCCAGAGCTAGGCGTGCTGGACCACGCCCACGCTTCGCGTGCCCCTCCCCGTGTGATTGATGCGTCGCGATAACGGGGGCTCCGTGCTCAGAAGACGGGCAGGGGTCCGGGTTCCGATGTGTAGGATACGGGCCCGCTAGGGCGATAGCTAAACCAGCGACCGGGGTTGTTGGAGTTGGGACCCCTGGAAGATGAGGCCGGTGTGCATCCAAGCCTCGAACGGCCCTTTCAGGCAAACGTGGTCAGCACGTTGGAGCAGGTCCAAGCCCTGGCCGTGAGCCATGGATGGTGGACGTAGTACGACCCTCGGGGCGGACGATCCGTGAATAGGGCTCTCTCTTAGGGCTGCAGTTCTGCAGAAACGTTGTCGCCGCTTTGCCCACTGGACTGACAGTCACAATCACGTTCCACGCCCATGTCTGCTGGCTGAGTAACTCGAGTGTTTGAATAGAGTACGATGTCAGGACGAAACTCGACCTACGGCTAGTCTAGACCGCCTTATCGGTCATCACATCGCAGGACTCCCAGTGTGGCCATCTGATACCCAACTCGGTAATATGACAACTGCATCGCCTTCTCTTTTCAGCTATCACCGTCACCACGATAGGACAAGCGGCCTTGTGCGGTACAATAACGTCTCTTAGCGCACTGCTTCTCAACCTTCTTCAGCTATGCCTCCGCACTCCCCAACCTTGGAAATTAGCATAACTCTCCTTTTTGGGAAAAATGTCAATGGACACTGCGAGTGCAAGGACGAATGGCTGCCGCGACGGCCGCCAGGCACACCGTACCTAGTCCCTTGGGATATCGTCCGCCCACGGAGTACGGCTAGAGACTGCGGCTGAGCCTCGACCTGCTTCGGGGACTCGGCGCTTCAAGCCTCTCCCGCGGACCAGCTTGAGGGTGCCCTTGGAAAGGCCAGACTCCTGAGCAATCAGGTGCCGTCGTTGGGGAGAACTGTTGGTCTGCTGCTTGACGCACGGAAATTGACCGACCAGGCGAGTTGGGGAAAGATCGGGGAAGCGAAATGGTATGGCACCGCGGGGAAAGCCGCGGGCATGAGCATCGAGACATGTGGTTGCAGCCTGGCGTCTGGCGGTCTGAAACGCGACGACTTCGCCAAAGTCCGCGGACTGTCCGGGGCTGAAGAGCTATAGGGCACATAGGGTCTGTTGGCCCAAAGCAGCATGCTTTGTCAGCCATGTCTAAATTTGACTACACTGACAAACTCCGATTAATAATAATCCCCGTCTGGCCTTCATCGGAGCTGTGATATCATCGTCCTCTCGCTCTCTGCTGCTCCGGATAGCGTACACAGCCTCCGTTCCCTTCAACCCACGCCAGGAGATATGCCTAAATTGTTGGAACTGCCAAGAATCGTTTGCTTTGAAGCGTCCGCTCTTCCCTTCAGGTAAAGTATCCTGTATCAGATGGAAAGCTGTGGATGTGCTGCATCGATCCAATCTACATTTTCATCATTAGGGCTTCCTGTAATGCAGATATACCAGCAATTCATGACTTGGCCGGCGAGAAATGTCAAAAAAAGTTTAGTTGTTCATTCCAGCTGGCTCAATTTCTTCACCAGATCGAAGCATCCACCGGAGCTGTTGTTTTGGGTACTCCAGCTGGAACAAATACTTCGTGTTAGCTGCTTCAAGTCCGTGTATGGACGGACTTGATCTGATCTTAGTGGTCATGAGTTTTTTTTTCTGCATCTTGAGATCTCTCCTTTAGTACTGATGAGTGTCTACCTCACAACACAACCAGCTGTTACCCTACACTGAGGTTTCTGCTTCCATCCCAATAGCAACGAATAAATAAGCATGCATCTGTTAACGTGATCCTCGGAAGTAAAATCAACTTCAGCTAACTTCCGCCTTTAGGTACTCGGAGGTCCCGAAGATCTGGTTCTCCAGACCCCGGAGATCTGCATCCTGCGCAGTCGCTGACATCTGATGTTTGGCGCGTCCCAGCAAACTGATCCTTGATTAGCTGTCTGACGCGGACATTGGACAGCCTCTTGATCAAGCTTCTGCACACACAGCACTGATGCACCCCGACTGGCAGCTGTTGCACAGTCGGTATGTATTTCACACACGCACACACACACACACACATTGATATATATATATATATTGGGACCAATATGTGTTACTAACGCAGGAGTCGGTTTTATCCAGGAACCGGCTGAAATCCCCAGGGCAAAGAGGCTTCCATTGCTCTGAGTATGTTTCCACCCATCTACATGTATGCATGAATGTCGTGTTAGAGAGTTATCGACTTGGGAGGGGTTTTTTTTACGATTCGCCGGCATGTGAGAGTATTACGTATTTTATGCCCCCAGACATAGTCTCATAACGCCTGTTCCTGTGTACCACTTTCTCTGACCTGAGACACACGGCCTTTGGTAGATGCAGTCGGCCAGAGGTGTCCCAATCCACTATGTGACCTTTCTCTTTGTGCGGATAATGCATTCCCACTGATGTGGTCCTTGTAAGATTAGATTAGAGATGATAACAGCACTCACTGACGTGATCCTTTCTATTCGATTTGATAGAGAGCCCTTAAGCAGTCCGCGGTCTTTTTTTGTCGTATAGTACGGACCACAATACCCGATACCGAACATGTCACAGATAGAACCGGCAACAATACGAAACTATGAGTCAATAAAGAAAAACAAAGGATAATCTTTTTTTTTCACAGGTATTCTGTCTGCGCGCAAGAGGGTCAGGAAGGTATAGAGTTGACTACGCAGTAGACATTGCATTGTATTGTAAGGCTAGGCGAGGCACAAACTATATAAGTTACTGTACAGTACACCAAAGCAGGTGGAGAAAGGAAAAGAAAAGTCCACTACCCAGAGTAACTCTCACCTGATCCCGGAAAAGAAGAACCGACCTAGCCCTGTTCTAGATACCTAAAAAGAAAAGAAAAGTGGGAAAGAGAAAAATAGGATGTGAATATATTCATCCACTTAATAATTTGCCAGTCGTCCCCTATCGACTGCTGAGATGGAGACGGAAAGCAAGCAAGGATTCGCCGCTCACCGTAACCGTTGAGACACAGCTCATACGCCAAATGATTAAAAAAGAAGGGGGCGAAAAAAATTCTAATGCCTAACAAAACACCATGCCTCCAATTCTACCTGTTGGATAGCCCTGGATGTGGGGGAAAAAAGTAGCAGATGCACGCAGATAATGCTTATGCATATGCCGATGGTCGAAGGACCGAGGGTCATTGTGGATAGATAAGAGATTAGTCCACAGAAAACCAGCTTCGTATGGATCGTCATAGGCAAACAGGGAAACAGATGAACTATGTACATTAAAAAAAGTCAGAGTGGTTCGAAATACCATTGGAGAAAAAAAGGCCGAGATAGTTCTAGGCTTACTATTACGTCGTAAACAAACGGTCTCAAAGCGCGAAGTCATCGCAACCAGAAAGGTAAGGCTGCCCAGAGACAGAGACAGGTCGTCATCGACTCAGGGGCATGTCATGACGGTGCAGGTCTTTCGACCACTCGGGCGTGACCTTGTCACGTTCGTAGAGGAGACCGCAGTTGTGGCAGAGAGTCTGTAAAACTGTGAGTCATGATCATTATACGAATTTTGGGAAGTCGTATTTGTGCCCTTACCCTTGGACCGGCGGGTCCGTCCCTCACTGCCCAAACTGACGTTCCCCAAACCATACAGTTCGAACATCTCCAGTTTTGTCGCTCCCTAAAAGTAAACAAGAGAAATGGTCAGCGCATGATGACTCTTTAAAAGCCAAGATAACGGTGCAACGAACCAATCGGCCAATGTACCACCACCTCCTCCGTATCCAGCCCCGGAACCTGTATCTGGAGTGCCTCGTCCTCCAGGTGTACCTCCTCTGGCCAAGGGACTCAGACTGCGGAAGCGCCTCTTCCGCTTGCTCCTCTCGCCTCTGCCCATCGGAGTCTCGCCATCAGGGATATCGAAATAGCCTCCGACAGCTTGCCTCGAAACGTCTGGTGTGATACCAGCTGTAGAGGAGATTCTTGCCGTCTCTCGCCGAAGACGTCTAATCTGCCGCTCCCGGTCACCCTCGCGCTTTTCGATTTCCTCCTTGGACAACGTCTCGACTTTAGGCTCCCACTCGTCTCCTAATCCTTCGGGGTCATATCGCCATCCAGCTTCAGCGCCATTCGCAGCCTGGTTGTCGATTTCATTGCCATAGCCGCCCATGCCGCTAATAAGACCACCGCTCTCGCATACTTCTTTCTTGAGCTTCAAGACAGCTTCATAGATGCCGTGCGCAATTGCGCTGACCCATTCTCCACCCAAACCAAGATCGGCACACGTCACTTTCGCAAACTCCTCCGCCATCCCTGGCGGATGAAGAAGGGACCACTCGAACTTGTCAGTGTACAGCTTATTCTGGAGGTTGATATTCAGATTGATTATGCATCTGTATGCATCATCAGGATTCAGTACACTATCATCGTCGAGGGGCTCCTTGGTGGCAGTCGCTCCGTTGGCTCTGTTAGCGCTTTCGGGAGTCGCGGCATGTGTGGGGGCTGGAGTGCTCGAGACGTCTCTTGAAACGCCTGCCTGGCTCGTACCCGGGGCAGCGCCAGTGGGCTGCCTAGTTTGGGTGTTTTGGAATAGGGGATGTAGTGCCACACCCGCGTACTCCTCCAGCTGTTGGCGTATTTGATTGGTAATAGCCTGCGTCATCGCCTGCGGGTTGGGCAGGTCTAGGTCGCGAACGAAGCATGTCGCAAACTCCTCCGGCGTTGCCAGCGCTTCGTGGAGGTTCCAGAGAAAGGTATCCTTTATCCGATATGCAGGCGCCGGGTCCGGTTTTCTGTATCCCGGCAAATTCGGGTTGAGTCCGGGTTCCATGACCCCTCGAGGCATCGGGAACGGCTCCAAGGGCTGATGCGCTGGAACCTCGAGATCGATTCGGATGGGAATGAGGGTGAGAGGTAACTGTGCCTGAATCTGCAATTGGTCCGCACAACTGCAAAACAAAAGCACAACGTGGGTTAGACAATGCGCAACCGAGCGGGATCCCAAAGAACAGGATTGTGGTAGAACGTACGCTGGTCTCAGCATCCTCTTGATCATCCAATCTCTGAATATCCCCTGGACTTGAACGGGCGCATGGATCTCCTTGCCCAGTTTATCCGCAGAAGGGGTTTTATCCAGACTCGACTCGTCCCGTCGACTTCTCAGACCAGTCGGCCTGCGGGGGCCCTCGCTGTCCTCAAAGTCGTCGTCGTCGAAGCCGTCTTCTGCATAGTTGATTGCAGTCGTGCCGCGCTTTGTCCGTGGTGGAAGGGTACCTTGTGTTGGAGGGAGTATAGGCGTGAGCAACGCGTTGCCATACTGGCGCACGCGCGGGGGGTACGAGGTAATATAACCTCTGACGGGGGACATGATGGGCGCTCAGTTCCTCTGGGACATGACCCTTCCAGGGCGTTGAAAGTAGAGATGGGGCCGGATGCGCAGACAGCCCGTGTGGTCCTGGAAGGGTTTACCAAAGCCTGCGAGATTGCAGATGCGGTGGAAAGGTTTGACAGCAGGGCACTGCGATGAGGCTGGGACTGGCGCAGGGCCACGGGATCGCAGGAAGCGAGAATAGATTGGAGGGGAAAAAATGGCGTTGCAGGTCGTCGCGAAAAACCAGACAGGGCGGGTTGGAGGATCGCCGCTCGAGCTGCGCAGGATATGCTGCCCGTGATGGATCTCGCCGGCCGGGCGCGTCTTGCCTGCGCAGCCCGCGAGGGCCGCTGCTCGCCACTAGGCCCGCTCGGGCAAGGCGCGGCCTGTCACGTCACGTGAGAGGCATGCGCCCCGGATTCCGCCGTCCCTTCTTGGGTAGTGCCTACACAAGCAAGTTGCTACAGATTTGTCTTTGTGGTTTCGAATCTGCATCCGAATACCTATGTATTGTATATTTCCAATGTCTTTCTGCGTTGAAGGATGTGCTGGACCAGGCAGCTGACAATGGTCTTCCGCCGATACGAAGGTTCCAAGGCTAAACGCCTCTTGATTCAAAACATGACAGTTCAACTCGAATGCCTCTGCCGAATAATGATTAAGGAAACAAGTAAGAGCCCCAACGCTCGCAATGCGCCTTTCTTTGCCACCTGTTGTAGATGCTGACTCGGGACAACAACCTCGAAAACTGGGGGATATCGTCAACTCGCGGAAAACAAACAGGAACCGAGAGACACAAGTGCTGGATCAGTGGTATAATTACAAACACGCAAAGCAGGGGACATGTAGGAGGCAGTACACGGTCGAAATTCGACTCTAACCAAATCACCGTAGTCCTATAACGCTCTAGGGGCCGTGTCAGTTCCCAGAAGAAAAGCATGTAGCCATGTGAGCTTCCAGGAAACCTACCATCTCCAGTGTCCACACCCTCCGGATCCACACCTTGAGTTTCCCCTGAACGCCTTCCACTCCTTCCAGTTCCACTCCCTCCCACCAACATCGTCTGGCTGGCTTTCTCCAGAACAAGAGCAGCTTCTGAGCCATCCCCACTGAATTGCTGTTTGCAAAGTCGCCTCTAATGTCGGTACGGAGCCTAGCCAGTGCGAGACTGCAAATGACCGCCTTATTTGGTTCGCCGGCTCGGTGACCCCATCGGTCATCATGATTAAAGCCACTGTAGAATCGTTAGAATGCGTTGTCAAAAGGGCTGGGAGTAGGGGCAGTCGAAAGATAATAGCTCACCCAGCAGTCAACATCTCGATCAGGTGCTGCTCCGTTGAGCCAGGTTCATCGGTTTTTCTCAAGCCGGCGAATATGCCGTCTTGTTTCAACAGCACCTTCGCCGCAGCACGTTTGATTTGAATCATTTCAGGGTGGCTGATATCCGGCCGTGGTGGGATTGCGTAGAAATCGAGATCCTCTCGCAGAACGATTATTCCTGCCCGATCCTGCAGCATATCTCTTGCAGAACCTTCGGACGCATCCATGTCCGGCAAAGTTGTTGGGGACGGCGATGATGACGGGATTGACTGTGCGACGGAGCGGAAAAAATCTAGCATGTATTGCAGGGATCCAGGGTCGTACTGAGTTATACGTGTGAGATTGGCTCCATAGACGGCAATATTTCTAAGGACACCACGGGACTAGGAGATTCGTTTTCACCTACATCAACTGGGTAGACATCACCCTCATGAAAAGAACCCATGTGCCCCTCTGGGAGCAGACCATTGGGGAAAAGCGACAGCAAGACGAATTCGGGCAGCGTCAGCAATTCATCTCTGGAGAGTGTGAATCGAGTTCCCCTATCCCTCCTGTGTCAATACGACTGCAACATCTCCCCGATCTTCAAGGTGAGTCTTACCTAAGGTCGAGCGTGATGTGCTCATCACCACTGACATCTGCCCCAGAATACCAGTCAGCGCACCGTAGAACCACAGCAGCCCAGGGATCCAGCCTGCCGTGACCTATGTAGATGACCCCGCGTACCTCCAAGTGTATTTAACGGTGGTCCCCCCGTTTGTTGTACCTGGGTGATGATGCTCGCCGCACCTCCTGCAGCAGCCATGATGTATGTAAACGATTTGATTGGACTGGTACCTTCGGAATATGGCGGTGGTGGTTCTCCGTCCTCCGGCGCCTTTCCTGATGGCCCCCCCTTCTTGTCCCTGGAGAAGGCTGCTTTTGTATCCGCGACGACGGATGATGGAGGCGACGGCTCTAGAGACTCTTCGGAGGGTGGTGCGGGCGTAAAGGCTGGTAGTGAAGCGGAGCTAGACTCTGTAACCGTGGCCTTGATGCAATTGAGCTCCGACTCGGGAGTGGAATAGAGGCAGAAGAACGGGGGCGGACGAGGAGAACTGTTCAACGAGGAAACCTCCGAGACAGGCGAGCGCGGCTCCGATGCTGTATAGGAGTCGTCCTCCGCGTTGGAGATGGTTGGATGAGGTGGCCGCGTCGCGGCAGGCGAGCCAGGGGTATCGCGAGAATTCAACAAGTCGGGTTACTTGTGTCTGGAGACTGCTAGGACGGTACGCCTTGAGTCCGAAGAGTAAGGACGGAGGCAAAGTTGGCTACTGTTGATCTGATACTGGTAGACACTTCCGAGATGCAATGATTGCTGGGAGCATCCACCGGGTCCTGGAACTGCCCCGTCATTCAGAGCATGTGATCAGGGGTGACGTAGGCGGACGGGCTGCTGAGAGTCGGATTGCCTGGAGAGTCGGGGGATCGAGAGCAAGGGAGACAGGAGGAGGAGGAGGAGGAGGAGGAGGAGGAGGCGAGGCGCGTGGTTGGGATTGGAGAGCGCGGCGGTGATGGGAGAGGTGATGTGCTGTGCTAGCTCGCGGCGTCTCCTCCGCTGGCCGGGATGG
>Ga0207748_1000033_pt1 | contig 152946 bp, 146 predicted proteins | sample HigsolmetaGSP13D_FD_184841 | JGI IMG/M metagenome (GOLD analysis project Ga0207748, IMG submission 184841) | High solid enriched microbial communities from the Joint BioEnergy Institute, USA - SP1-3-D (SPAdes) | ecosystem: Engineered > Bioreactor > SSF (Solid state fermentation) > Aerobic >...
GGGGGGGGGGGGGGGGGGGGGGTTGAATCTTTCTCTCCTGCCTACTTAATTAATTAATCCCCAGCCAGAACTCCCCGTCCGATTTGAAAGATCGCTATTCCAGTTCCGGGACTGGTGACTGGCTTGATGAAACCGAATCTAGCAATGAATCTCTCTCTCTCTCTCTCTCTTTTTTTTTGTTCATTTATGGATTTTTTTTAGGTCCCTCGGTTGGTTGGCTGGCAATCTCATCTGTGGCATAATCATTCTTGATCCATTCAATGAAAACCCTGCCCAGCTCCGGAGCTTTGATGATTCTGTTCTTGGGTAGTACACAAAATCATCCCCGCTGGTGGTTTTTTCCGGTGACACGGAAGGCTAGACCAGCAGCTGGGATCGTTATCCTGCTCTGCCTTTTTAGCCCAAAGCCTCGGAGTGTCTGACCCCTGAACTGCAGGCTGAAGCTCCACATAAACCTTGACTCCATGCTTATTATCGATGTCCATGCGATATATATAAGACTTATAAGCGGAGGTTCGATCCGATGAGCCACGAGGATTTTAAGATGGTTTTCGCCCCAACGGTCCTGGTATGTTTTCTGTTTTGTCCATCAAGAAGATTTGTATATAAATATAAAAAGAATAGGTATTTTGTATATATAAAAAAGCCGGAAGTTGTGCTGCTCTAAGGGTCCGATTGAAGGTGAGACTAAGGAGACCACCGCTGGGCGGGCGGTGAGGAAAAATTAAATTCGACACGAGCAGGATTTGAACCTACGCGACCGAAGTCATGAGATGTCACCACTATCTCTAGTAGAGATAGTGGGTTCGAGTCTCACCCCTTAACCACTCGGGCATCGTGTCATATTCGCTTCACTGCGGATAGCGCCGGTTTATGGCGGACAACCTCCAAACAACTATCCCACATCGCCAAGTGGTCGATACCTTGCGAGCCGAAGCGCTAGGTTTCAGACGTTCCAAACAGCCACAGAGACAATAGGTGTGGAGGAGGAAAAAAAGGAAAAAAAAGGTCGAGCCGCAATCCTTGTGGACAAGAGTCAGGTACAGCCAGCGTACTTGCAAAATTCCCTGTATTCAAAAAGGGACTAGTTGCTAGTAGGCTTGCAACCATGGACGAGACTTATAAAAGAAACAGGCGGATTGGCGTAGGAGATGCAAGGCAATGCAACGATCTGGCATGGATATGAAATCGCGAGGGGTCTGTTAAACCATGTCCCGACTGGGGTTATGTTGTTAGAAATCGGACATCCAAAGAAAAGAAAGTATCGCTATACATGTACGTCCTGTCAGACGCAGTGACCCGATCTTAGGTAAGTAGATAGGGTTAGGGTAGTTAATCCTGAAAAAAAATCTTCCCAAAGACATACTTATATAGATAATGAGCACTAGAATAATAAGAATTTTGAAGGAGTATAGCTGAGAATGCTGTCGGGTACTGTTCGAACGATCGCATAGTATGGAATAGTTTGGTGGTGGTTTCCTAATTTTGTCCTTCCGACCTAAGTTCCGCCTGATCCCGGTATCCCTACTTTTGATTACTTTTTTGATCCTTTATCATCATCCATCCAGTCATCAACTGAACCAATATCTTCTGTTCAAATTTCACTTAATTGGTTCATGTTCATAAAAAAGAGCCAATAATAGCTCAGGAAAATAGAAACTTCCGAAATAAATATCCTTAGGCAATGGCAATGGAATTACACTAAATTGCCCTTTTTGCTTCAAGGTCGATTCTGCGAGCGCCAGGAGCCACACTGTTCATGAACTCTATTGACATTGATGATAATTCTTCAAACTGCCAAAGCGCGCACACACACACACACACACACAAAGGTAACTAAAAAAAGTAGGTAGCTAAGTGCCTACCACCTTCCTGCATACTTACATACTTACTCCGTAGTTGTTATTGTTTCCGATATACTGTACAGTGCATACATGGACATGATGCATACCTGGGGCCCCAGGGTCCACCTCCCACACGTCTTGCCATCGGAAACGGAAGAAAAAGACCATTGACCAGGGCCCACGAACAGTAAAGTCTGTACATAGAGCGGATCGTCATCCTGGCAGTCTTTGGTCTTTGGGTACCGTCCATTATCTAGATTTTTTTTCCCCATCTCCGTGGAGATGGATCCAGGGATGCTTGTGTAAGATTTATAACTGAATATTATCTTCAGCACTCTTTGGCCGGTATTTATTGAGTTTTGGCTCAATGTCAACAAAAACATCATTATCATTATCATGCTCTACATCCATGTATGGATCTCAAACCCACACTGGGAGATTTGAGCTCGTACAATATTTACTCTTGTATCCGCATGATCGGAGCCTGCCATGGTACCGTGAAAATACTCTGGTAGTTTCCACCGGATGAGTTACACAACGAGCAAAGCTAAAGTTGTCAAGCAACGTGGATACTGTAGCAGCTCCCTGTCTAAGGGAGTATCTATGTAATTAATTCGCAGTAACTAACCATCAGCAACCTGCTGCCAGGCACATCTCATCTCACTCATTCAACATTCACATTTACACATACATCATCGAGAGCAGGGCAGAGTAGAGCATAATACAATACTTCAATGAAGCAGAACAGAAAGGTTTCTTCTTGTCTCCGATCGGATCAGGATGACAACTTCTCCGGATCCGACTTCGAGTCGTGCGCCTGCGGGCCCCGACCCAGGAACTCGGACGTCTCGAGGTTGTTGAGCTTGTCCTCCTCCTGGTCGAGGCGGTAGTGGGTGATGTAGAACAGGCAGCCGCCGACGAAGGAGAGCACGGCCACGAAGCCGTAGTTCCAGATGAGGAGCGGGTCAGCGGACAGAGAGACGAGGGCCTGGGAGATGGCGGCCGAGATGGCATTCATGAAGAGGTAGATGGATTGGACTGGTAATCCGTTAGTTAGCTGCCGTGACGAAATGGGAATCGGGCAACAAACCTAAACTCTTCATGTTCTTGGGAGCCTTGGTGTAGGCGTACTCGTATCCCGTGATGGAGGTGAAGATTTCCGAGAAGGCGATCAGCACGTAGGGAACCGTCTGAACCCAGACGTTGATCGGGGCCGGCTTGTCGCACGAGCTCGCGTAGTGGCCGCAGGGGCCCTTCTTGTAGATGTAGTACTGCAGCACGGCGGCGGCAATCATCGACATGGCGGCCAGCATGTAGCCGACGAAGATCTTCTTCAGCGGGGTGAAGTTGAACCCGAGCCTGCGGATTGCGGGGTAGACGAAACGGTCCATGATGGGGATGAAGATGATCAGCGCCAGCGGGTCCAGGTTGTTGACGATATCGTTGGGAACGCCGTTGAGCTGCATCGTGGCAGCCTGCGACGTCAGGTTTCCGGTCATTTGCCCGTAGGCCAGCCCTGTTCACGGATCAGAATACCATCCCTTTCATAGATCCCGCAGAGTAGTAACCTGGGGAGGGCTATATCACGTACAATACACTGGATACCAGAGGAAGACACCGCAAGCTTTGACAGCTCGACGTACTTCATCCACCCACGCGTCATCGAAGGTCATCCACTCAGGTTTGTTCTGAAGCTTGCTTGGCTTCACATTTTCCCAAAAGTCGTCTGCTCTGACGTTCCGGATGCTGTTTGTGGAAATTAGTGATACACGATCATGGCACAGACCTGAGAGGTCGGTCGCAACAACTCACAATTTAACCGGATTCCAGGACCATCGCCCTCTGAGGGCAAGCCTCCACAGCTTCAGGGCTTTGACGAGAACGGAACCAGTCGGAGGCGTCACGTCGTATTTGTTGCGGCATAGGAACAGAACGATAGGACAGAAGCAGAACATGATCGTGGGAAGAAGGAACGAAAGCCAGAAGCCGACGTATTTCTCCGCGTAGACCATGGCGATAGAGCCGATAAGGGCGCCGACGTTGATCATGAAGTAGAAATACAGGAAGATGCGGGTGAGGGTCTGAGACGGGTCAACGATAACGCGCTCCCCGGTTTTGGGGATGGTTTTGATGAAGAGTTTGGTCTCCTTGTATTGCTCAGCAATCAGTGGAGCGATATTCGATCTATCAGCAGAGTCAGTTTCAGCCCAAGAGCAGGGGACGCGGAGGGGGTGCGCACTTGAAACCTCCCACACCGATGCCAAAGATGACCAGGCCGATCGTGAAGCAAGCAATGGCACCATCGGGATGGGCAATCACGGGGGGTATGGCGGAGATAATCAGAATGACATGGCCAACCATGGCGAAGGCGATTGAGACCTGAATCGTCTTGAGACGACCCCAGAATTCATCCGCGATCCAGGCGCCGACTATGGGCATGACATAACACCAGAAGGTGTTGACTGCGGACACGCATCCTGTCAGTCAAGAGACAGATCAGAGCAGCTGACCCAGGTGCCAGTTCACTTACAAAGGGACAATCCTGTGGAGGCGCGCTGCCCCTTGCCCAGGGCGCCGGACTGGCCCTCGTGGCCTGCACCGGTCGGGGATCCAGGAGGAAGTGGCTGCTGGATGAAGTTGGTGACTGGTAGATTCCATTGTCAGCCTTTCAGACAGTCCAGAATCGAGACCGGAACGTGACATACAAACAGCGATAGTTCCATAGTAAGAGAAACGCTCGCAGAGCTCGACAAAGGCAACCGTATAGGCCGTCCAGGGCACTTTGTCGGAGACACGCCGCAGCGTGCGTTCTTCCTCCTCGGTGGGATACTCGCGACCATCGCTCGAGACGTGCGGCGCCGGCGTTTTCTCTTCGACAATCACCTCCTTCTCCGCGAGGGGAGCGGAGAGGGCATCCCCGGGGGCATGGGCCTTGGCCAGCTCCTCCACGTTGTCCGCAGTGCCTACAATCGCGCTCATGGTGGCAATTGACGAGCAAGCCGCGAGCCTCTGCCTGGTGCGCAGCAGGAAACAGGATCCGTTGAGGGCGCAACGAAGGGGACGCCCCGATAGATATAGCAGTGTGGGGCGTGGGGAGAGGCCTGCGAGCTCAACGTGGGCGTGGAGGCTTGACCGCAGCCTTAACTCAAAGCGCGTGTCGAGGCATGTAACCTTGCGACATCGCGGGCTTATCGATCGTGTGTGCGGTTGGTGCGATAGGCAGGAGCGACCTGCATTCACCGGCGGCCGCCCGCGCGAGACCGGCTGCTGGACGTGGGTCCTGGGTCCCGATCGGGCAGGGGCGACCTGGGGTGCACGGATGCGTCATCGCTAGCTGCTTGACACTACGGAGGACAGCGTGCCTAGGGTCTCGAGCTTGTTCCGCACTCGAGCAGAGCCCGAGAGAAAACCGGACGGGCCGCGGGACGAGGCAGCCCCCGAGGCCGCCACCACGCAGAGAAGCTGGATATAAAGCCTACGACGTCTAGTCGTGCATCCGGAACTTTGTGGACGGCGGGCAGTGTCGGAAGCAACGGCTTGCGTCTCCGTTCCTGCGGAGTGCTGATTATATGAGCGCATGAGGTCATGATACGCGGTACCACGGTGCTTCGTCCTCTGCGGAGTACAATAATGAGTCAGCATCGTGCATTACACATCTCCAGAGCAACTGGCAATCATGTACAGAAGATCTGCCCTGGATTAAGCTGCATGAGCCACCCCTGGTCGAACCGAGGTAGCGCATACACAGTACGGGAATTTGAAATCTGACAAACCTCCCCGCCCATTGCCCAACTGCCGTCAGATCAATTCTAGATCTGGGACGGCTACACCTTCTCCTCCTGTCCAGAAGGCTCTGGCTCGGCTCCGCTGCCAATGAAATGGCCAGACGAACTTGTCCTGGCGCTCGTTGGAAACTGTCCGCCTGCGGAGCAATCTCTTCATCCGAGGCCGGCAACCGATGGCCAAGACGGCGTCCCAACGCGGCGGCAGGTGAGCGCGCGATCAGCACCCGGGCTGGCACGAAGCGGAGAGGGCCGGCGGTGCTCCGAACCCCGGGGTTGAGACCGGCACAGCGGTCGCGCAGAGTGAGGTGGGCAGAGGCTGGATGGCACCACGGCGCGCGCTGATAACGTCACGGCTCGTGCGACCAACCACGACACGTGGCGGAGGTCGTTCTTCGGCGGGCGTCGATGTAACCGTACTTAGTTGAGACTCTTCGAGGGCGGACATGGAAAGTCTGCTGCACGCTGGACCTGGGAGTGGCTGTCAAGAGTGAGACAGGGATCGGGGGACAGGATGCTGGCCGGGAGATGAGGAGCCTGAACCCACGTCCGGAGTAACTAAAAGTCGCGTGCCCAATGCCCACCATCGAGCGCACTGTGCGATTCATGCAGCATTTGCAGCTTCGGGGATGGCAGAACGGATCCACTCGGGTGAACCCGTTAATAATAACCTTTTGTCGCTATCTCGACTGGCACGCCACAACGCGCCATCCCCATGGGCCCATCGCATGGGCAGTCCCCGGCTATCACCGAACGAAGCACGGAGGTTCCGCATCAGGAATAACATGTCCGGCGCAAGGGACTCACCGAACCGACGACCCGTTGGTTCGCCACATTGACCACCTTCGCTTGCTAATCGCGCGAAAATACCTGATTACGCGGAACCAGGCGCATGTACGCATCCCTGCGCTCAAGGCGAGATGACGAAAGATAAGGCAGGAGATGCAGATCAAGCCATGACGACAGACACCCTCGATGACTGCCGTTGAGATAAAGAGTGCGCCTCTCCCTGTTCTCGACAGTGTTGGCGAACTTGGCTTTTCTTAGCTTCTCTTGGCTGCCTTAGCTGCCCTTGGCCCCTGAGGTTAACACGCTGCAGCTGGTGTATCTTGTCGTTCGGACTGACCGTGAAAGAGATGATATTAGGTGGATAAGGCATTGGCATTATTGATGCTTGAATACAGCAAAAAATATATATAAATCAGAAGTCTAGCTGACGGTTTCTAGCATTCGGACCTTTAACCGCAAGACATAGCACAAGCTCATCATCCCATCATCCATCTCCTCTGACATTTGGAAGAATCCTCCTCTTATATTTAATACGAGCAATCCAGCACGGGATTTTGCAGCTAAATCGCACACTTCGCGAAAGCTGCTCAAGCGCTCCACTGTTCATGAAGCTTGGCATCCAGATTAATATACCCCTCGATGATCTCAAGTCCCCGCTTCCTCTCCTCATCGATCCTCTCCCAGCTCCACTCCTGAGGATCCCAGGAGTCTGTGTTCTTCCTCTTCTGGTCCCTAAGCACTGCAGGTTCTGGTATCTTGTCTTCGGTCAATGTCAGGTCCTCACGGACGGCGGAACCATCGACGCCCTCTCCCACTGCGGTCTCCTCACCAGCTGCGGGAGTTCCGATGGCAGACGTATCATTGGAACCGCTCACTGACTGTTCAGGAGCCCCCTCAGGCCTGGGTGGCAGGAATCCGCTCGCTCGGAGCACCCTCTCCGGCGGGACGGTCAACCGACCCTTCTTCACCACGTACTTGCTGATCGCGGTCGCGAGCAGCGTCTTCCCTTCCCCCTTGCGCCTCTCTGGCCGCAGGAAGAAGCTCAGGATGTACAGCCACTTCTGGTCCCAGCCGGCGACCTTGGACTGGATCTCGAACAGCTCGTACGGCTTGATCTCGCGCTTGAAGCTGCAGTAGACGGACCCGAGGGCGACGTAGATGGGCGCCCTCTTCTTGAGATTGAGCTCCTTGTCGAGTTCCTTGCTGACGATGCTCATCCCGGGGTAGTAGAGGCGCGACACGAGCGCCGTGCGGGATATATCGAGATCAGAGAAGTAGGTGCTGTTTGACTTGTGGATGTTGTAGTCCGTCTCCATGAGCGGAGTGCGGGAGGTGATACTGCTCGGGACGAAAAGAGGGTGCGGTTGTCCTCCTTTAGAATCCTGAGCAGCTTTCACCTTGGGGGCCAACGGGGCCCCAGGGCGTAAGCGCATATTTCTGATAAGATGGTAGATGAGACGGATCTGGAGGGAGCATCAGCTGAAAGTTCTGCAAAGGAGATTCGACAATGAAAAGTAGAGATTGTACATCAAGTATGGGACAAATAATTGCCATGGAATATCGGGCTGAATAAAGAGCGAGATTGAAAGAAAAACATGCAACATACATGCCACGAAAACGGCAGGCTCTTGATGTTAAGCAGAGCCAGCACCAAGGCCAACGTCTTCCAAGAAGCCAGCGGGGGCATCCACTGCACAAGGTCCCGAATGCTCTCAATCCCAAAGGAGGAAATGGGAATGAGAGCCATTTTGGCGGATCAATGTGTCTCCTCTATTCTTGTCCTTCACAGACAGGAATGAAACCCTTCTGAGTACTAGTAGAGCCGGTCCTGCTTTTCAAGAATGAGCCAAAGAGAACACAAGAATTTCGGATAGCTCGGAGACACTCTGCCGCAATTCTGAGGGAACTCACTGTCTTCTATTCTAAACAGGGAACTTTTGCATGGCCTATAGGAAGTCCGAAAGGCGTTTCTATACAGTAGGCACTGGCAAGTTTAAGGTAGTACTGTACCAAGGTACATACCAACCTTGTAACGACCGTCCTTATTAACACACGTCCTGGAATCTGCAAGCAGCACTATCAGAGCATCATGGGCAAAAATGAAAACAGAAAACGTAAAGATATGTCAAAAAATTTGTCCAAAAACTATTATCACCCACGATGTCTGAGGAAGATATCTCGATTCAGGACAATTCTAGGTTCAAGTCGTATTGCTGAGTGAGACTAGATTGTCGATATTCCCACGTGACTTACAGCTATGTTTCTTGTTGCTCACGTAAGATCACGTAATCAAGATAGTTGCATAGCTGCTCCTTAGCACAGCCACCTGCGCCACATATCTACGATAACCCTGATCTCCCGGAGCTGAAGTCATCTCGTGCAAATCATCAATCTAATATTCCACCTACAGGAGAAATATTTTCGTGGTTGTTTAAGTTAAGGAGAAGGGTCAATCTTTTTCACGATTACCGGAGTGAGCGGTATCTCGGGACCAGGGTCATTTATCGTCCTAAACGCGGTCCATGTGTTTCCGGAAAGATCGCAGGATGAGATATCCGGGAACAGAATAATTACCTACTCATAGACTGGCTTGCAGACAATAATAATACCGGTTCGAAAAAAAAATCGGTGACAGCAAGTTTTACTATTTTTAAAATGTTCCCATGGGAAACCGATGGAAGATACACTCATGCACCGCTGAGGATATTATTGACCATCCAGCTTAGCAACAGCGTGGCTCGTACTGTTGGTTCTGTGCATTATAATAGCCCCAATGTGCAAATGGTATTTTATTTCATACAACTTGACCCTGCTGCCACTCAGTGGAATACAGTACTGTTGGAGGTTCTCGTCCGATGTAGAAACTTAGCAGAGGGACGATTTTTGGAGATTGAATCAGTCAATAAATACTAAGAGACCATTCAATTCCAATTGAGATTGTAAGGCTACGTATGTACATGGTTAGGGACTACTAAAAGCTGTAAATATTGAATGACTTAATGAGGAAACCCGCGCTGGATGATATGAAAAACAGGGAACTGCAGCTGCCCACCTGGAGCTACTCCTGGTCTTACCTCTGGATAATTTGAGAAGACTCCTGGAATTCCCAGGGGCATATTCCAATTTCCCACGCGCCTTTCAACGGGCAGCGAATCGGGAGAAACCGTTCGATGCAAAACCTGGCTTTCCACGATTAGAGAAAGTTGAAATTGAACAGTGGGATGACGATGATTACATCCATCCCTCGACCGTGTTGCCGTTCTTTCGATTCCCATCGATGCGGGTGTTGATTGCCAGCGGGGTGGTTGAAACCTCTTTCGAGATAGACAAGCATCTGTCTCAGCTACCTCTGCCGGGCAGCTCATCAATCACATATTTGAATCTGTGGTACAGTAATGGATGCTATGGCATGCGGGATCTAATATCCTCTTGCGCGAATCTTGAGTGTTTTTACAACCATGCAGACACTCATATGCTTGGGCAAAGGTTTCGACCATCTGTCTTTTTTGATTCACTCGCGCCCGCCAAAAAGAGTCTACGATCCCTGTGGCTGGATTATTGCTGGTATCACATAGCGGAGGATATAGAAGACCCGGATACGCCGCACATTTACCGGTTTGGATCGCTGGCGGATTTTCCGAAACTCAGAGAGGTCCGCATCCGGCTGCGGAATCTCCTCGATATCCGCCCTGGGCCTGGAGGGGATGCGGTAGTCACTACACCACTTATCGACATCCTCCCTTCGTCAATTGAATGGCTCTATACCGAGGACTGTAAGGAGAAGTATGCTCCGATCCTCGTATCCCAGCTACAGGATCTGGTCTCCCACCGACGCACACGGGTGCCGCGTCTGGCCAGATTAGATATTCAGGGTCAATTTCATCAGAAACAACCTGATGAGTACACCATCTGGCCAGGGTTCCATCTAAAGCCGGAATTGCATGAACTGATCGATCCTCTGTGTGACGCGTGCCAAGAGGCAGGGATAGAATTCTTCGTTCGCGACCACACGTGTCGGAGCAGTATGGAAGGCATTCCCATGCGTTGAATCATAAATAATAAAGCTGATTTCGTCTTCTTCTTCTTTTGTTTAACGATCCTTGTGCTTATCTTCAATGATTCTTGAGGTTGAGCTGTGCAATTACTCTTTTGGACTTCCTTTCATCTATTATGCTTCCTCGCATTTTAGGATATGATAACGATTCTTAGAGATTCGAATTGGCATCTAGAATAACATTTCCTTCTGTACAGTTACCGGCATTTATGGCAGTGACGATTTAGTGGTCCCTTTTGTTCGTAATCAGGAAGGCAGCAATATCAACTTCTGCGTTTCGAGGGGACCAAGTGGCAGACGCGGTGTAAGGAACCGACATCAAGTATCGAAAAGCTTTACCGTTTTGAAGAGCCTGTGTGATGATAAAACAAAGCATTCATCTTTGTCTAGAACACAGTCTTGCGGGGCCTGCCTTTGCCGAATTCTAGATGAGAAATCAGTCTTATCACATTACACACATTCCCACAAGAAGTTCTGAGCGAACATTAGAAGGTTAGATTAACCTTTTGTTGAACACGGCGGCCCTTGGGACATCAAAGGACCTCTTTTCGCTACATTCGCATAGGTCCGACGCGGCTGAAAGGAGCTACTTATGTATTCAGGTATCTGGAATCTAGGTCAAATCCACACAGTTCATAGAGCAAATACCTTGTTCTTTATCGGTACTGTTCGTAATATCTGCTAAGTTTCGGGAAGCCATTCAGCCCTATATGCAGGTGTTGAATGGGTATGTTGAATGAATGTTGTGAGACGTACGTATGAAGTCACAAGAATGGTGATTTGTGGACGGTGAAGTCGGGCCTTATTGCTATTAATAACTTTAGTAGGTAGGTAGGTAAGTAGATGGAAGTAAGGACAAAAAACGGTGTTTGGATGGCCTGGTGGGCTCCGTGCATGCACTAACCAAACAACAATGTCCGAGGTCACTGAGCAATACTAATCTCTGAGAGATATCACCGCCTCTCTACTGTGGTTGTGGTCAGCTTGTTTCTTCCCCCTCTCATCCCCGCTGAGAAGGGGGCTTGTCCATTCGTAAGTAATCAGAATCATGGACCATCAGCTTCTACCCTTTCAGTTGTTGTAGGTGGACACTCAGTTGCTTTGTGAGTCGCATGCTCATGGTCTTTGCGAAAGTCATTCATTCAGTCCTTCATAGTACTGCGCCCGCGGAGTCCGTGTGGTGAGCCCATGGTGTTACCGGAACGTAAAGTCCATCGTCGAAGACGGAGCCTGGGTTCACCCACTTGATCTTGTGCGTGAAGGGTATCTGGTCAAAGCCTGTGTGTGTATCTCTAACTGAGCCGAGAGTATGTGCAGGATTTCGGAGATGAAGGCGTACTTGGATATTCGAACCTGGACAAGTCCCAATTCAAGCACACGCGCTCACCGGTCTGAATCTGCGTACGTGCTGCAGCTGCGACGACATCAGGAGTGAGAAGACGGAGCATACCAAGGCCCTCTCCGGGCGAGCCAGCCGGAGCTGGCCAGTGTCGTCACTTGTCAGGGAGATCTTCATATTTCATATTTCTCGGGCAATTCGGTCAACTCGGCCATCCTGTTGAAAGGGTAGTATTTGAGCAGTATGACGTAAGTTGTATATATCAAAGACAAAGTCCTCTGAGATGTTTCTGCGGATGCCCTGCGGTCAGTTTCAATACTGCTTGATTTAGATATCTTGACAGTGTTCACGGCTCCCGAAGCTCGATTCAGTCTACCGCAAATCCTGGCAAGTCGAGAGCACAGATGGTTTCGGCCTTTTCACAGACGTGGGCGTGTAGTCATTAAGCTCAGCGGAACCCCGCGTCTACTCCTCGAGGCCCAACCTATCATCATTCAAGGTTCGCATAAAATATTCCTGCTAATTTGATATTTACAGGGTATCCATTAGTCTTGAAGAAAGCGTAACGTGGAAAACCGCCCACGAGAATGTACATAGTGTATTTTTCATAAAAGTCGGTGCCAAGGAAAACCACTGGGGCATCCACTCATAACGCATTCAAAACCAATTTCCGCTGGCTTGATGCATCGTCACCTTTTTGGATTGATTCCTGCGAAACCTCCGTTGTCACTTGGATTCCGCCCATGGATTTAAAGCCGTCGTCTTCATCAGTCCTTCTGCCATTCATGTCGTGCATGTTGTACTCTTGATCTCTGGCAGTCACCGAGACGTTGAGATTGGAGAAGGGGCCTCGACTCCGAGTTCTTACGTCCTTGCTCTTTTGAGCACTGCTGAGGTGGGAAAAGAGGCGTGGGAGAAGTCTAGAGAGCAGAGGTCTCAGACTTGGGAGGGAAGCGCAAATGATGGCAATATTGCATTCTACAGCTGACCAGGTTGCCGCACCCACATTGTCCCCTGCGAATGGTGGTTTATCAGTCATCCATCCCTCTAATCCCATTTGCGGGAGAAAGGAAACGCTTCTGCGGAATAATTATGGTCGATCCACGTACAGGTCGGGTCCTTGGATTTCGAAATTACATATAAGCTTTTCAAGCGAAGGATGCTGGTTATGCAGACACTGCATTATGAGAATATTAGATGCCTGAGGACTCCCAATGGTACCAGTGTATGTAGATACTCACAATCCACCAAGAGCAAAAACTCCCATGAGGGCGATTTTCTGCCTTTTTGGGAGCTGCAAGGAATTGAGGACAGGCATTGGCAGGACCAAGATAACCAGATCCGTCAGAATATGCATTGCTGCATTGGAGAACCACAGCCCCTCTTTGTTCAGGCAATAACCGGGAACAGAATCGTCCCAGAACTTTGACACGGGGATGCAGTTCAGCCAAGCACTGAGGATAGTCCACGTGCCGTAGGTTGCGAGGACTGCAATCATCGTATTACATGCGATGCGCATGCGCCTTGTCGGAAACACTCTCCTATACTGAAAGAGAATTGACGCCTTTGCGGAGATAAGACTGGTTTGATAGATTGGGACTGTGGCCCAGAAAAACTAAAGACACTCCTGTCAGCAGGATTTTTGATGATTGGCCGACAGTCAGGCTTACCTTCATTTGTTTTATTAGAATATCATTAGGAATATCCTTGATATGTATGCCCATTCCATGAAAGGTTTCTAGAGATGTCGTCAATAACAGTTCTAGAAGCACTATCCGGCGCCTGAAGCACAGGAAGCGGAAACTAACCACCCGCAAAGAGTCCCAAGAAGGTCCATGAGAAAATCTGTGTGCTTCGTCAGCAAGACGATCAGGAGTACCGGGTCTCTATTCGGTTCGATTTACAAGAGAAACGAGGATCAACCAGTCATCTGTACCAGTATGTTTCACCAGATGAAGCCTCGCGTACAAGCGACAAGCAACTATAAAAGTTGCGAACGAAGTGAAGACGATGCTGATGTTCAGGGCCTGCCGCCCGCGAGGTCCCTCCATCCTGCCCTCTGTTGAAAGAAAGTACGGTCCTTGCTGACTTCGACGTTGGATCCAATGCAGCTGAAAAACGGCCGGCGCGATCAAAGACTTGGAGAGAGGCTCACCAGAATGTTTCCGCTTTGATTAACTGCAATTGCCGGACAAGAACAGCCCTCCTGGCTCTAGCATTTTGAGGTATCTTAAAAGAATGACTCTTGATAGAAAGTGCCAGACGTTTGGAAATGAAGGGGGAAAAAGGGAAACCAGGGACGGTCAAAGTAGGAGAACTACCGCATACATTAGAGAGAAAACCTGAAGCTAAAGGCTTAGAACCATTCCAGGTAGCGGGAGCCCCAGATTTGACTTCCATACCACCCTCCTACCTTTTAGCACCCGATGATGATCTTCAGATAGGCAGAGCGGGAGGCATGGCTCTAGGGTAGGGATCGGCTCAAGTACCAAAACAAGTTTTCGTGGCCAAAAGATTAGATAAGCGGTCATATTTAGACGCTTACGTGCGAAAGACGATCGAGAGTGATTGAAACCCCGGAGACCGCTGTCAACAAGAGACCAAAACTGGAGGCAACGACGTGATTCCAGACCGAATCCCCGATCTGGTCACTGTTGTCATGTCCGAAAAAGCCATATCAACTGCTCCCGCATATTTGTGAGATCCACAGGCCCATTGTCCAATACAATATCGGGGTGGCTGTTCAGAAACATTAAGACCCCAGCCAAAACACCCCGTAAATCATGTCGAGTTTACAATCCCTTGGTGAGATCCAAATATTCTAGATACAAATAGTCAGTCTATCACTTATTTTCTGCATGATACCGGGACGCATTCCCAGAATGTGGCTAGAAATACGCTTGTAGATCGCTATATTGAGCGCTCCGAGCAAAGAATCGTGCACGCTAGCATCCCATAAAGAGTAATGGGTCGAAGAAGTTGCAATGTTTCAGATGCTTGCACTTTGGAGTTTCGAGATTGGACGCAGAAAATATCCACCCGACAGGCTGACAGGCAGGGACAAGGGGACCATCGAATCGCCTATCCGGTCTATCAGCATAAACGCCACCTGGAACTATCTCCGATTGAGTGGAGCGATGGCCCTTCGAGGGCCGGCTAGATTGGATAGACGTCGGAAAGGGAAAAGAACTTACGACAGACCAGCGGGGGTGTTCGCGCTTACTGCTGACGCCGCCGCTGTTCTGACCATTTGACGAGGGTTTCTCCGTAGCCAGTTATCCCGCTGCAGTTTGTGGGCATTATTTTCAAAGAAAAATGGAACTTTTTGCGCTAGGCTTGCTGAGGGCTCCAGAGTGACAGTGGACGGCCACGAACTTTCCACCCCACAGCTATGGTTCATGACCTGCCAGCAAATTCGCCAACGCTGGCTTAGAGATGGACTGTTGAAGCAACTTGATATTGGTAGACAGGCCTGTGCGTCGCCGACGATCCTGGTCGACTTTTCGAGAAATTAAGCGGGCCGCGCATGGAACATCGGTAGGGGTCCTCCAATAATGATGCCAAAGAGGACAACGCCGGACCCCAGTCAACGACCTGGCATGCTCCATGACGTCTGTCAGGGCCTAAAAATGGATGAATAATGCCGAGGGTAAGCTTCATAACTGTGCCGAGGACGGACGTGCTGCTTCTGAGCTAAACCGCCTATCCACATGGATAAACTCTAGAGATAAATTAGTGGTATGTGTCCTCGGAGTCGCAAAAGCATGTCCACCGAGCCTATTCGCCTGCTATTTTTTTTGGATGACTTCGGCCGCTGATATGCAACACGAGGCCACCGCATTCACCCGGCGTCCCCAGGGAGGGGTCAATAACTATTCAGGCGAGGGAAGAAACTCGAACTCGACTAGCAGGAGGGGTTCACTTGGCCTGATCTCACCTGGGGACTTGGCAAGTCGGCCAGCATCTACTGCGTATTTCTAGCGATGATGGCATGATTCGCAGTGTCTCACAGGGTCATCGATAGTGGGGCGATCATTTCCCGCAGCATTGACGCGCAAAGGCCGTCTATGCACGACCCTGGATCCTCAGGGGAACGTGCAGCGTACGGATCGTCGTAATATCGAAAAGGATATTCTTCAAGTTCCCGCGCAGACGTCTTGGTTCCTGGAGCTTATCCTATCCAAGTAAGTGATCCGCGGTGTCCTCAGAAGTCTTTCCATCAGGCGGGGCATTTCTCGTGTTCCCAGAAGGTGGGGATCATTCGGGACTATGTGACTCGGTCGGTCGGTCTCTGATAGACTTGATACGCACAGTAAGCAGCGATCAGCCTACTCTTATTCCGCTTTTCCCGGTCCCAGCCTCGCAGGGAGTGTTACGACTGCACGTGGTAACAGCATATGGGACTGACGCCTTACCCACTCCCTGTAGACGCGTTCGCTGCTTGTCAGGACTAAGCCGAATACGAACTCCCCTGTTCTGGGTTACATCCCATATTGGATCGTGTCAGTCGGTGCCTCGGCTTGCCGGGGAATCACGGCTACTCCGTTTATTGAGGGATGGAATCCGGCTTCTTCAAGGAGGCATAGAGGAGGCACACGTGCAGAAGAGCACTTCCATGTTCAGAATTTTCTGTCCTAAAAAGCGCTAATAGTCGGCCCATCACGAAGAATTGTTATGCACATCTTCTGGAGTAGATTGGAGTAGCTGCCTATGGGTGGCGCTAGTGGATAGGAGGTACCCCTCGAGCAAAACGAGCTGCATTATTATTGTCTACCGCGTACGCAAACTTGGCAAGGAAGAGGCCCTCGTGAACGCCTCACTAAGCTTCCAAGATCTCTAATCCGGGCCTTACTCTTCTTCCAAGCTGCAACGAACTCGTACGTAGAATCAGCGTCTTGATAATCTGCGGAGTAGTATGCACGGATATGCACTCCACGCACCCACGTGTCGGATATCATGGAAGTCAGCCGTCGTTGACAGCGCCCCTCCATTTATCATTGTTATTAATATTCGGAGAAATATGGCAGTTTCGCTAACTACCTTCTTTTACGGTGAAGTACCTCTACACATCCCCAATGCAGAATGTTGGGATTGCAAAACGTGGCAGTAAGGTATCTGTTTATGAACTTGGTTCATATATGAGTTGCATGGCTTGCAAAACTGCAATTGAGTTTGTATGGCAAGCCTCAGCGGGAAGCCTCAGGCTGCCAGAGTAAATTTTAACTCCTTCACCGGCTGCCACACCGCCTTCCATTGATGATGGTCAATACGTAAACAGCAGCGACCACTCATTAAATTTTTTATCTAATTTAGTTGATAGCGTAGATATGGGCTGCGACCATATCCACGATAGAGCCAGAGGTCGGAGAATGTAAGACTAATCGACATGGGTTGGTACATTGCCTATCACGGTTCTCATCAAAGTTTACGTCGTGACGTCGCTTTTCATTGCGTATCTACCATGTAAGGTACTTATTTTTGTCAATTTCAAAGATTCTACCAGCGGTAGCTGAGATATTGATATCAGCAGTCTCTACAAGTTACCCGGGAACTCAAGATGAGTCGTGACGATTTATGATTTCTCATCATTCTGCCGGACTTAATTCTTCCGGCTTGCCGTAATTGGCTGACCAAGACCGCGACTCCGCGAGAGATCGAGACCCCACGCCGCGCGGAGTCTCGAGGTTGAAACATTTGCCAGACGATGTTCCGCTGCAGAAGTCGAGGCCCGCGGTGAGAGATGTGCTCTGAGAGCTCAGCGGTCGCGGCAAAGCAGCGTTCTGGTCGAAATGTAACGCACTCGCGCCGGGGATGCCTGACCTGCAAGAGGCGCAAGCTGCGATGTCCAGGTGAGGAGCCATGAGCGCCGCGATCATCGTCAAAAGGATCCCTACTGATATTGTTTCGGTCTACACAGAGGACAAGCCGATCTGTGGACGGTGCTGGAATGACAACAAAGTGTGTCGCTATGGACTTCAGCTGCAATGGGAGGATGAGAGTCTGAGTCGAGGTGTTAAGCATGGACGGTCAATGCGAGCCGTGGAGCGTCCGGGCTGGGAGTCATGGGTGCAAGTCCCGATCAGACGAAGAGTTGAATACTTTATCAACACTACGGTGTCTGATTTAGAGGATGAAGTCTCCATGCCGTCTTCTCGGGAGCGGTCTCTGTTCCTACGGAGAACATCACCTACGCCGCGTCTCCTTTCCTGGCCTAGAGCCGTCCCGACGCTGCAGCCCGGTCAGGATGTGCTTCTCTTCGACTACTGTGAGTAGATCACTCGATTTAGTTCAATTGCTTGATCCACGAGGCTTACTGAGCTTTGTGTGGTCTCACAGACCTTCAGCGTGTCTGCCAAAACATGACTCTGGTTGACGATCCATCGAACGCCTTCCGTCAGATAATCCTGCCCCTGTCATTGAGAAGTGAATCCGTCATGCACATGGTATTGGCTCTGGGAGCCTTGACTCTTACTGCTGCTGGACGGCACGACCTTTATACTGTGGCATTGCGACACAAACACCGGTCGATTCAACTGCTTCGTCGCGACATTGGCCAGCCAGAAACGGCAGTCAGTGACTACAATTTGATCACGATTTTGATGCTCTGCGTCTTTGAGGTATGCGCAGGATTTTACTTCTCCATGTATACCCTTGTCCACAGGTGTCTAACTTGAGGTCTTTAGATCTCGGACAACTGTCAGGCCTCGTGGTCGACGCATTTGTGCGCTGCAGTGGATATGCTGCGCCTGAGAATGGATGCGCATAATGCAGGGCTGATCACACCTGCTGTATCGACGTTCGTTTCGAAATTTTTCCTTGTGAAGGATGCCCTTGGCCGCTCAGCATGTGGGAAGCGGGCCAAGATTAAAGAATTGCCTTCTGTGTATTCTGACGAGGTGGGCAACTTTCTGGAAAGATGGTTGTGGAACGGGGCTGATGTGAGGACCAGATTGATCCTTCTATTGGCTGCTCGTATGAATTGATCGATATCATCTCGTCGATCACTGATCTTTCCAGAGAAATGGTAAGGATGAATTCTGTTCAACGCACTATACATCTTTTGTTTGGCATACTGTGTTCTTCATATTAGTATTTCTGACACCATTTCTGTTTTCTTAGGCCACACGCGACTCTGCCAAGGATGGCTCTGTAACATCAGCTACTTGGTTAGAGAAGACTGCTCTGGTAGAGCACCAACTCGAATCACTTACTCAGCGCCTTCCACCTTCGGTGGCTTCTCAACCTTCTATGGACAACTTACACGTGGACGGCCAGGGGAAACTTTCGCCCTCTGATATCCTGCTTCGTACTTCTGCATTTATTCATACTGCTGCAAAGCTCTACTTCACAGCTACCCTCCGTTCTGCCGATCCCTACGCACCTCGAACACAAGAGTTAGTTAGGGAAGCTATCCAGTGGATCAAGCCCCTCTCGCCCACGCACCTTCGGTCCTCCCATCTATGGCCGCTGTTTGTCACTGCAGTTTATGTCACCGAAGACGAGGACCGACTGTTCCTTCTGGATCAGTTCAGCGTGCTGGAAAGACAGGATATTTCCATCGTTGCAGCAGGGTCGGTTGGGCGGGCGAGGGAGATTGTTGAGACCGTGTGGAAGAGAAGAGACTTGAGGCAAACAAGTTCTGCCTCACCAAACGAACAGAACATTTGGGCGAGATATGTTCAGCCTATGAGTGACGAGCTGAGTTTAGGATGAGACAGTACAGTACGATATTCCTTCTTTGATACGATGTCTGGACATCGTGTCGATTGAGATACCCAAGGCACGTCTAAATTTTCCTCACGAAGACGGGTAGGTACTATTGATAACGGCGCTGAGGTCATAACAGCTCCAGTCAAAGATATGAGGGTCAGCTTCACAGCGGTTTTTAGACGCTTACTACTGCGATTCACTATCCGTCAACGACGTCAATATACGAATATACATTTCAATCTAGAAACTTATCTGGCAACATTTGGATGCAAATGCTTTCGCTTTGGCATGGACATCATTTATATACCAGAGAATGTATGCGGGTTGGCATAAATTTTTGGTCTGGACTTTTGTTTTGCTTCCAGAAAGGGGCTATGTTTCCTGCTGGACTGAAAAACCAAGCATGCAAAGGAGTGTACCCATACAGATATTCAGATATAACACACAAAAAGGTCACTGATCACAAATGCAAGGGAAAAGGGAGAGACATCTGAAGGACATGAACAAGGAATGTCAAAACTCGAATACACCAATTTCTGTTCTGCTCCTGATGCTATATCAACCCTCTTCTCACTCCCTCATTCCACCCCTAACCTCCTCCTTCCCCGATATTTCCCATCAGCACCTCAGAATCTTTCCACTCGCTCACTCCTCATCACCAACAGGCGCCCGCCCCTTGATCTTCGGCAGCGTCTGCATCGCCCGCCACTGAAACTCATTGAACGTCGCTTGGTCGATATTCACCGCAAACACCATCCCCTTCCCGCAGTGACTGTTGGCCGTGCCCACCCCCTGCTTGCAGTAGAAGAAGCGCGGCTTGTCCGACGCAAAGGTGTAGTCGAAGGGACGCAGGTTCGGCACGTCGTTGGGGTTGAAGTTGTTGAAGTCGGTGTCGACGTCGGTGCCCTGGAGCTTGGTGCAGGGCGCGTCGAAGGTCGACTCGGTCAGCGTGTGGTTCTTGCCCAGGAAGTCGAAGTGCACGCGGCTGCCCTGCGCGACCTGCAGGATCGGCGGGTTGAACGTCAGCGAGGTGCCGCCGCCGACGATGACGGTTTGGATGGGGGCGTCCGGGCCCGGGGGGACGGTGCCAGTAGGAGATTGCGCGGTGGAGAGGGTGGCCGTGATGGTGAGGGCGAGGATAGCGGCGAGGGTCTTCATTGTGGTGTTGATATATATACGTAGTTGTAGATAGATTGAGATGGATGAATTGATTGAGATCGATGTCTTTTTTTTAAGCAGTTCCTGAACCACAGACAGTATGTCCTCAATGAAAATTGAAGATATGGACAACGTAGGAAAGAGAAGCAGAAAAGAAAATCACTGAAAAGCAAACAGATCCTATCTTCCTTGTCGTAGACGATGAAAAGAAAGAGATATTAGATCTGGCGGAGGGTTCTCATATTAATATCAACGATCCATCATCCCCAGGTCTCTCATCTATCCCATCCCATCTCATCTCAGGCATGCATCTCCAGCTCCCTACCATCAGCGAGCCCTAATCGAATCCATCCGTCAATCAATTCACAGACCAAAAACTCATAAGCGCAACCCAGCCACCAAAACGAGACGTAAACGCTCACCGCCAAGAATCGATCCTTCCTATTCGGGACGGTCGTTTCTAAATACGGGAATATAGCCCTGCTGACGCGCGGCAGAAGAGGTGTCAGCTTTGCCCGAAAAAGGAAGGGAAAATGAGCAGGTGATCCCAAATAGGGAAAAAGAAGGAGGTCTTGCTTACCTCAGAAGGGTAATGTTAGGGATTACTACATAAAGTAAGTTAGCACTAGGTCTATATACAGCCTGAGTGGCTAGCCTGCGCGCGGGAGTAATCTAACCTCGGTGAATTCTCGAACCCTGTTATAGCAATCTATCAGATGGACCTAAAAATGAAATACAGTAAGACTTCACTTCCCCTCAAGCTCTAGCCTGGTCCTCGCAGAATTATAACAATAGAGCCTGATTATTGCTATTTCATGCCTCTTTACAGCTAAGTACTTGTATGGATGGACATTAGCGGAGATGGAGGCGGACTCTCCCCCCCCCCCCCCCCCCCCCCCCTCCTCCCCTCAGCATTCAGATTCAGCTGTTGGATTAGATTTGGCTTGGGCACCTAATTCAGACGGTGTGCAGCTCAGCGTGTAGGCTGTTCCAATGTCTTTTTTAGAATCTTTTTTAATTGAATTGGAAGAGAAGTGTGACGGCGCCCGGTCATAGTATTATTAGCTAAACCTATGGTAGCTTGTCATACAGAATCAAAAGCATGAGGGGAAAGGAAAGAATCTGCAAGGCTTTGTGTAGCATGATATACATAAGCAAGTAGGACTGGCAGTATCCCAGAGACAAATGGATGCTCAACACTGCCTACCTTACCACCTAGGTGTGCCGCGCCGTCACAAGAAGTGTCTGATGACACCGGCCCCCCATGGGGAAGTTGATGACAGGCTCCAGTCCAGCTTCAGTCCAGCAGATATATTGGAAAAATTCACATGAGAGGCCGGTCATGTTGTTTGTTAGTAGTACCTAAGTTAATTTGGATTTTCTGGAATCTGGAAGCAGGTTGGAGGTTGGCACAGCCCCGCCCCGATTAAGTAACACGGTCCTCCCGGTCTCTCTATATAGCAGGCAGTTAGGGCTAGGCGGACCTTGCCCCGGACCGGACATACGCAGTAAGTACGTACCTAGGTACGCAGTGCGAGGTCCACTACTATTATTAATAGCCACCTAGCTTAGCGTAATCATAGAATAAGGTTAACTGTGCCCTAAAAGAGTAACAATAAAAAGCTCCGAGTCGTATCGGAGCTTTTTCTTCTCTCTGGCAATAACTGTGAGAGTCAGGACCGTGGAGCAACCGCTTCATGCTTACCTAACTTCCTCTTTTTGTGCATTCTGCTATATATAACTTATTCTCTATATTGTGTCTATGATACAGATAAGCCACTCCCACACAGACCACCTACTTACCAACAACAAACAAGAATCACTTCCTTCTGCCGGCCCGCATTGGCATCTGCACTTTCTTTCTTTCTTTCTTCCTTCCTTCAGGACATCAGATGATGAGTTCTCCACCACGGCGCTACGCTAATTGATTTGATTTAATTTGATAAACATTGATTCGTGAATGCATACAAGCCCCGTACGTTACTATGAGCCAGAGCTGACGAGGTGCTATTTTTGAATCTGTAAGGTTCGGGACTAGGCGCCTGTCGCATCTGAGCCTTGTCGTCGTCCACCGAGGTCATTGGATGATGCTGGACGTTGGATCTTGTGATCTGGGGCCAGCTCATCAGTAAAATCTTCGAACGGATGGATCGAATGCGGTTAGCAAAGATGTCTCAAACGCTCGTTATAATTCGAGGATATAACAATTGTCTTTGTTATTCCATTTGAAGGGTTTATTATGAACATTCTGGGAACTTGAGCACAGAGACCGGTGCATTTCTGAATTAACTAGATAAAATATACACCAATTCCAATATTATTCCATCCGCCGCTCAACGAGAACTTCCTTTATTCTAAAACAAACAGCGAAGCCGAAGAAAAATAATAACCGTGCTCGATCGATATTAATTACAGTACAGGTGATTAAACCGTTGACAGCACGACTCTTTCATTTTAATGCCCATCCTGACGTGCTTTCAAGAGAGCAAAAATTCCCGACAAAATGCAACCTACAGATCATCTTCTTCCTTTTCCAACGCCGGCTTCGTGCCGTTCATTGGGCGGAGATCAGACATCTCATATTCTTCTCGATGTTTACCCGCGCCGGTAGACATGGCGATTGCTTGACGTCCTGCGTCAGAGGACTCCAGAAACTCGCGCAGCCGGCGCTTGCCCTCTTCGAGGGCCTGGTGTGAAGCGGCCTCCACCATCCTCATGACGGGACCCCAGAGGTTCAGTTGGTGGATGATGTAGGCACCCACGGCGCAGAGGAAGAGGAGGAAAAAGTAGGCAGGATTGCGGAGGACTGTTTATGATAAGGGATATTAGTCAGACAAAGACCGCAATCATACCTACGGATACGATGTGCATAGATATGAAACTTACCTGCAAGGATCTCGTTCCAGCCGAGCGCAACGAGCAGGCCGTAGAAGTAGAGTGGAATTTGGGTCATGCCTCCAATCGCGCTCCGCTTTGCTTCGACGTAGATCCCATCGGCGGCCTTCTTGAACCGCACTGTCAGCTCTTGCCGCTTGGCATCGCTGAGGATCGTCATCTCCTCCTCGAGACTCTTGCCCTCCTCCTCGTCCACGCCTCCAATCGGAGGCAGATCCTCCTCGTCAGGAGTGGCTGAGCTAGGAGTATGACCGATCCAGCGGTCGAGAGGCGGAGGGGCGGACGTCTCCGCAAGCCGGAAGCGCGAGAGAAGGGGAATAAGGGCGAGGGTGGACTCCCTGGCACGCGTGTAGATGCCTTCAATGTCGTCCGTCGGGCGCCATATCCTTGGCACACCGGCGTCGTCATAACGGAACTTGTCCTCAAAATTCTCGCGAAGTTTCAGCAACAGGTTCCCCTCCATCATCTCCTCATCGATCTTCGCACGCAAAACACCCCATGATTTCCTCCTCAGTCTCCACAGGCCAACGTCAACCTCTTCCAAGCTGGCATCGAAGCTTTTCGCGCGGTCTGTGAACCTCTTCTCCGCCTCGAGAACAGTCTCCACAAAAAGATTCCAGACTCTATCCCAGATGCGCTTCTCAGAAGGCTTCTCTCCCGTCTCAGGGGCGCCAGAGCCGCCTCTACCAGAGCCAAGGGAATTGAACTCCAGCCCGACGGACTCACCCAAGCGTGACTGGACCCATCTTTCCACTCTTGTAGCCAACCGCCGCATTTCATCTCTTCTCAGCCGTCCACTGACCTCACCTAGTTCCTTCTGGAACAGAGCCAGCTCTTGTTCGTAGTTGCTCCACTCGGCGCCCTCCACCAAAGTTGCGCGAGCCTCTGCCTCAAATCTTTCAACTGCGGTCATAGTTTCTTTGTTGACAATCTCCGCAAAATCGTAACTCGTGCCTTGCTTCTGACCGACCTTCACAGCCGCAGTAACCGCCTCGCTGAAGTCGTTGACTCCGGACTTGTGCACTGCACTCAGCTGGCCTTGGAAGAGGGCTTTCAACCGCGTATCGATCTTGCCCTCGAGCTCAGCCCGCTTGCGCTGATATACGCCCTTGTGGTACCGACTAGCTTCGGTCTCGAAACTATTAATCGTCTTCATGCGTGCATTTCGCATCGCCGCACCCAGGCCTCCCAGGACCTGTGGCTCTCCTGAGCGAACACCCTCTGCCTGCTTCTGCTCGAAAGGAGTGATGGCCTCATCAAAGCCGACCATGACTTCCCTCAATATCTCGTCGCAACGGAACTGAGCAAGCAATTCCTGCTGTGTAGGCAGATCAAGATCCTTGTTGTTGACGATCTGGTCCCAGATACCCTCCGCGTACCTGGCAAATCCATCCGCAGGGATCCTCCTGTGATATTCCGGGAGGAAGACGCCACCCTCCGAAAAATCATCCTGCAGAGGATCTCTCGTGGGATCCTTGCGACCCTCGCGGAAGCGCATACCTAATTTCTTGACTTCCGCGAGGAACTGCTCCGGCTGATAGCCCTTGTGTGGAAGTCCGTAGAATGCAAAGTCAAAGTAGTCGTGGATCGTCGAACTCTCTAAACCGGAAGGTTTGGATATGGACGCCCATATCCGCGAGAGGTCTTCAAGCAGAGTCTTCTGGAGGTTCTTAAGTGGGGTGGTGCCAACAAAGTCACGGATAACAAAGAAGAGGAGAGACCGGTGAGTGGTCCTGTTTAATTCCCGTCAGCTACTATCGCAGAGGAATTGCTGGATGTGCAAGGATCGCTTGACATACTGCTTATCTTTTAAGAAAAGTTGCAGATTGACCTCAAACACGGTCTTGAGCAATCCCATGTTTGCCCCTTGATACAATCCCACCTGGTGTTCCCAGATGTTGACGATCAGCACCTCGCTTGTCGCCAGCGCAAAGAGAGCACTCTTCCGCTCAAAGTCCTGGTCCTCTCCTCTCTCGCGACCGTCCGTGCCCTCGACGTCCATGACGAGGATGTTGTCCGCCATCCGCGCGCTTTCGTCACCCGATCCCTGACTCTCTAGTCTGTTTTTGGCCAACCAGATACCTTTTGTAGTTTGCCGTCTCTCCAGTTCGGACATGACGCTAAACTTGGTGCCGAAAAGATGGTTTAGGAGCGTGGACTTGCCAGTGGACTGAGAACCAAAGACGGAGATTAGATGGTAGTTGAAACCGGCGGAGGTGACGCCTTCGAGCGACAGGTACTTCGCGAGGTTGGGGCTGTGTAGTTGTTAGCTATAGTTAAAAATCTGGCCCTTCATAAGAATGAATAAAAGTGGCGTGAAGCTCTCAGATAAAGACTGGGAGAGGAGGGGAGAGGGGGGGGGGGGGGAGGAAGCGTGTGGGAGAGGGGATGAAAACGCAACACAAGCCGAGATCCAGCAACGTTGCACACGCAGGATTCAAGGCGGAGCATACTTGAATTGCTTTTCCTCGTCCACAACCTGCACGCCATGCTCGTAGGCCGCCGTGGAGTTATGGTCGCCGATGGAGTCGACGTGTCCGTTGGCAGCCATTGTCGTACTCCTACTCGCTTGACAAGGGCAGTGGGACGCGTCGTGAACTCGAGACCGGCTATATCCGAGAAGAGTACGGATCCAGAGGTGTCAAAATGGAAGAACCAAAGCTGCGAGTAGAGCGAGGAGCGAAGACCGTGGCGAGACCGGTGATGGTCGCGGACGGCATGCAGCGCAACGAATCGAATCAAGGTAAAGGAGCGAAGGCGCGAGACTCCGTCACAAACGCATGCAGCTTGCGCGGAACGGCCTCCTGCGATGCTCGAGGAGAAACGAGATCCAGGAGGAGCAACGTGTGCTGGACGCGACAGGATGGAGATTTAGCTGATGATGCTGTTGCCGTGGCAGTCTGCTGAGGGTCGCCGCGCGGAAGCCGGCGCGCCCAGACCAGCTCCAGATCCGCCGGGCGACTTCTGGGGGATCCGCGTGGCAGGCGGTGGGAGCAGCGTGTCCGCCGTCCTCCGTCCAACGTCCTCCCTGTCGACGATGTGACCTCGACAGACGAGTCGCGTGGTCCACTGGCTGCGTTTCCCACCTGACAGAATGATCCCGTGGGCTGAAAAGACCTCCTGTCACAGGCTCTGTCCACGCTGGAAACGGGACATTTCGTCCACTGCGCGGGCAGGAATAGTGTCTCGCTTAGAGTGCCCTTGAACGTTCACAGAATCCTCCCTATAATCATTCCTAATTTAAGGGCTGTCTTGACTATGTTTTAGTTAAGACACGGGGGCTCCTAGGACCCTGACTACTGCAGCTTCGAACGAAGACCCTGTTGCCAAATAGGACTGATCTGCAGATCTGCAAACTGTCCTATTTCTGGCATAGGAGTACGCAGCAGAGGGGCACACGGACGTCCCAAGGTATTGATATGACGGTTTGACTGGGAGCAGAATTCAAACGAAACAAGAGCATAACCAAAGAAACGGCGTAAGCAGACAGAAACCGGTTACCAGCAATCAGGACACTTCCAACACATACATACATTAGACGATTAGCTGGATCTCCAGCTTATCCAGGATAGCACTGATCCACGGTCCCTCCCAGGATTAATCTCATCCAAGAGTTTCCGGCCGCTCTCGATCAGCGACACTAACACTTTATGGCAATAGTTGGGACTCCCCGCCGTTTGCAGACAGTCGATCGCGTAGTTTTTCAAGTCGCTATTTCCGCTCCTCTGAGGATATGGAATACTGTCGCACCGTAGGGACTTGTACTGATGCAGTGAATCACCCGGAGAGAGAACTTTCCTTCCGTCAGGTCGTCACCGACACCTTTGGTCGCGATGTGGGCTTTTCCCTGCAGGTTTTGATAGTCATTGTAGATGAGCCACGCATTGTCTGTAACTAGAAGAATATCCTTAGGCCCCCCCCCCCCTCCTCTTTTTTTCTGCTGTTGCTATACAAACGTACAATGGTCGTTCTTACTACTCTCCATCAGCACCCGTCTTGCCTCTCGCGGCCTCGACGTAGTCTTCCTCCCTTGGACAGGTTAGGAGATCTCGCCAATGTATATACATTCCTTGCCCTCGATGCAGGTTGAGGGCATTCCTCAATGAAAACGTCCATGGCCTTGAGATTGCTCGGCTTCTGTACTTCCTTCAGAGCCAGGAAGCAGACATAGTCGCATAATTGATCGACTGGGCAGTTTCGAAGATACTATGTGCAGCAGGGACACTTCAACGCAGTTCCGGAAGATATGGGACGTCATCGACATTGTATATCGGGAAAGACAGTTATGGGTCCGTTTCTTGTAAAAGGGAGACTCAACTCACAATCACAATGCAGTTTGCAGCACCACCACCACCACCTTGCTGCTTTTAGTATATTGTGTCTGGGCTGACTTCACTGAGAATCTATGACCTATCATAATGTTTAATTTACCCTTCAGTTTTCTCCAATTCACGTGTTTATGAAACGGCATTAATATGTGGGTCTGTACCGGTGACTTTATGCCGAGTCCACTGTGAATGGATAAACTCCGTTTAAGCACTACCCGTTCCCCGCAGTATACCAGAAAGTAGGTCTCACGTCTCCAGGGTATACTATTCATCTTGTTCATTGGACAGAAGATCCAGGATCATTTTTATCCTACATATTCTAATACACTTAGAATGTCATAGCCATGGACCTGGCACATCAATTGTACGACATTCCACCGACTCGGCTCCGGTCAAGGGTCCACCCCCTTGGCGAGGAACGGATCCGAGCTGAGGTCGAGAAATACTTCCTGGAAAACTGGGACTTGACAGTGAGAAGACGAAGCGCGCGTTCCTCTCCGTCGGCATGTCCAAGGCGTACAGTCTGATGTTTCCCATGATGCTGGACGACCGCGTCGATATGACCAACCGGATGCATTATCTTGCGCTTCTGGTCGATGATGAGCATTTGACGTTATATAAAACATTTCATTATTTGATATGATATGTATGTCATTGTGTCAATATAGTTGAGTCGGCATGACAAGATAAACTGGAGAAGATGTCTCTTGAAGAGATGACTTCGTACGGTAATCGGTTGATCGCAATCGCGCAGGGAGCGGCGGCACCGGATGATACCATTCCTGACGAAAGAATCTTGCATGAGACTCTGCGGCTCATGAGGGAGACGGACAAGAAGCTTGCGGACGACCTCGTAGAAGCTTTTATCGCCCTACTGCGCATCCAGATAAGCGCGGAGCGCCTGCGCGTCGCGCAGCTAGGTCTGTACCTAGAGTATAGGCAGGAAGACATAGGACGGAGGTATGTATCTTATAATATTCAGAGTTTCTGACTCATTATAACTTGAACTATAGGTTCTACTGCGCTCTCTTGCGATTCGGCGCAGCGATCCACCTGCCCCCTGAAGAGCTGAAGATAGTCGAGGAGATCGAACGAAACGCGTTCAGGCATGTGGGGGTCCTGAATGACATTTACAGCTGGGACCGAGAATGGAAGGTGCACCAGCGGGAGCAGAACGAAGGCTCTCTGCCCTTTTCTGCCGTCCATGTGCTTGCCAAGGAGACGAGGTTGTCTTACCCTTCGTGCAAGAGACTACTCTATATGTATTGCCGGGAGCTGGAGTTGGCCCATGAGGATATGGTCCGTGAAATCAGAGACAAGAATCTAATGAGCGAGACGCTGGAGAAGTACATTTTGGGAATCGAGTATTCCATGCGCGGGAATGAGATATAGAGCCAGTGAACACCACGATATAACTTCATTGCGGAGTGATGAAATATTTGATTTATTATTTGCATCGTCCGCAATCGATTTCTTTTCTTCTTGTACATTGAGGCCTCCACAAATGTATGAGTAGAGTGGGTATATTATACACGAATTCGTGAAACAAGCAAAAAACGGGCAGATGCAAAATAAAAATACACTATCACGGGACAAAGCGTCCCAAGAGGAACGTAGAATTTCATGCAACCCCAAACCACGAGGTCATGACGTGGTCAATACATTCCCATCCTCAGACCAGTTTAAATTCCAGCCCTGATCAAGGTCGAGATCCAGATTGAGATTTGACCATATTCCCAACCTCGGATCATCAAAGAAACCCTGGTATCCATTCGGATCAAGGTCCGCGTTTGGCAGTGCGACCACGTTTTCCAGTTGGATCCACGAGTCATCCGTATATCCAGCTTGAGTTGCAGGCGTCGTCTGGCCGCCACTAGTGATGCCATCGTTCTCGCCGGTCATGGGTTCGCCCGGATTTGACTGGGGAGGGGTGCATAGTTGGTTCGGACAAGCCTCGTTGCAGCTCTGTGGGGGCATCGATCCCTGGTGTTGAGTGTGAGGTTGGACCGAACGGTCTGCCAATTTCTTTCCCGGGGCAACAGTGATCGTCCCAAAATACGGCACAGTGATTTTGCAAGTCAGATTGTAGATGGGACCCGTACAGGGAATGTTGCAGACTGCCCCTAGAATATTGGCCGACTGTGCGGCAACCGTGCCACCGCTCTCCGTCGCAGCTCTACGGAGAATATCCGTAGTCGCTTTCACCAGATTCCAGTCCTTTTCATCTTGCTCCTTACTATGGTTTGGTGACTCTTCTGAGTACCCAAGCAAGTGGATTATCAGAAGCATAGCCGCCGTAAACGCCTGAAAGTCGATCACCTTGCAGATGTAAGGGTTGACTCCTGCAAGCGATCGGAGGTCTTTGTACGAAATTAGAGTGCTCCGTGACGATTCGATAGCTGCGTCGTGACAGTATTGGTACCTTCGTTCCGTGGTAGACTTTAGCATAAACGGGAGGTGAAGCAGGATGCGAATGAAATTGTGAAAAAATCGCATTATGAGACGATCACAACATTCTTCAGGAGTGTATTGAGCGCACGGACTGGGATCCCACCAGCTGTTCGGCATCTCTTTTGCAATTTCTTCTAAGTCTTGGTCCATCTCCAGGGTCGCGGGGAGGGACATGCTTGCGGGATCCTGATTTCGGTCAATTATTCGCCCTATAATGACTCCCATACGCAGCACATAGGTCTCGAGACTTGGTTTTTCCGTCCGCAGTTGCATTTTGACTTGTGGAACAAAGGCAGCATCGGAAACAGCATACGGAAGTCCTAGAAGAAGGCTAAGGAATCGATCGACGTAAACTATGGAACACCATAGTCTGAGACGGCGTTGAAAAAGGTTATCGCCAGGGCGAGGAGGCTTCGCAGTAGACAGATGCATTCCGGTCAATTGAGCGAACTCGATTGCGCGACGGTTGAGGAGCCAGGCTTTCCGAGGCCGTCCCCCATTCATGTGGTACTTTGAGAGGAGTACCAGACACTCAATACCAGGAAGCGTGGCGACAAAGTCATCGTCATTGACAATGAGCTTATCTATTTCGGCAATGCAGCGATTTATGAACTCCTTTGGGTCAAATGGTGCTTGCAATGCAGAATAGTCAAAATCCAGGGGAAGTTGCTCGATGCTAATTGAGAGGCACAGAAGCATCTTGGCCAGTTCCGCAGGAGCCATTGGCACTTCGCAGTGCCTGACTCCAGTCAGGAGACCTTGTCGACACTTGTCGCATATTTCGGGAAATCTCGTGTGCCAAATAGCCCACCACCTTGTAGATCCGTTGACAATCTTGTCAATGTCCGAATTTGGTGGCAGAAGGGACATCAAAGCAGCCCGCACTGCCGCCGCTTTTGGAGATTTCAAAGAAGCCGGATCGTCATGACCGGATGGGACGTTATCTTTGCGGCTGACCACACAGTTATCAAATAGCTGCAAGACAGGTGCATTTTCAACCTGCCCGTCTGGTGATGAGATTGCAGATTCCGTTGGAGTCGGAGCAGTAATATTGCTCCTAAGAGCGTTCAGCGTTCCAGCAGCTACCAGATCTATTAGCAAACTCCACCTTGAACTCCGTACGTAAAAGCAGTATATGTGCTTCAATCAGTTGATGGAACAATAAACACAAACATCTGTATATATCGGATGTGAATAAACCCACACAGTACACTTACCCTGTTCGCTCTGCTCTCCAGAAGTCCTCTGCACTGGGGACGCAGCGTTAGCGGTAGTCGGATGCTGGTTCAGTTTCCTCAAGATATCTCCGACAATTGTCTCTAGCTGCGCCACCCTTTCGCGCAGACTATATGGTTGCTCTGTGCGGCCACCGGCAACATTAGTCTTCAAAGTTCCATGTTCCTGATCAATACAAGTAGAACCCCGAGAATGGCACTCGTTGCAGACATTCGGACGCCCCGGATCAAAGGTACAACGGATCTTGCGGCGCCGACCTGGGCGTGTTTCCTGGGGTTAGAACATGACCACAACCACCAGTCCTGACAAAACACAATGATCCTCCTGAATTGCTTCTATGTGGACATGGGCGATGTTGGGGGCATCGGTGGAGTGGACAAGGTTAGGTATGCAGGATACGTGGAAGTAACGGACGAAAGTAGTATGCAACTGCACATCTCCCCATGTATGGACGGATCTATGGATCAACATACATACATTCAACGCAACTCTTGGTACCCTTCCTCATCTTCTTGCGGGGTGGACCCAGGAAGTCAAAGCTGCTTGTTGGATCCATGCCGTTGATTTCCAGAGGCCAATGAAACATACGGCCGAACGCTCTCAGATTGATCCGTCAGGCAATTACGCCAGGTCCCGAGTTCATCCGTGAGGTCGGAGATAACCAGAGGGGTATCACAGTTACGTGAGATCGGGAAGTATGTGTACGAATATATCTGGAATCGAAAAGAGAGACTTGGGCTGAAAGGAAAAGGGAAGAGAACAATGAAAGGAAAACAAGCTACCGCGAGATTCACTCTCACTAACAGCATGAGCTTCTTGATATGTACTTCTTGCACGAAGAACGAGGAAGGTATAGCGTTCATGTCTGTAACTATTGGATGCCGCAGAATAAGACAGGCAGCAAGATTCTTACGCAAGAGTCGCAAAGATAGATACGACTCCAGCGGACACTAAGGAGGCGGCAGAAGGCGTGGAGGCAGTGCATTTCTTCCAAGGTTGCCCTGGGTCCCAAGATTTCTCCGCCAGGTCTATCCGGATACGGATACGACTGCGCATCATTTGCACACCAAGAATACCCATGTCCTGGAGATAAGAGGTAATTCCGCCAGCCATCAAGGACAATAATAATCATTAGAACCTTGGTTGTAATAATAATATACTCCGTTCAGGAGGAAGCACTGTGATGGTTGGGCCGTGGTTGGATGTCAGCCCGCCGGCCCAGGCGCTTCGTCCGTCTTTTTTCGTCCGGCCTCCGGGGCGAGCTCCACACATGCTGGCAAAGCTCGGCCGAAAATTCGTCCGCCGGAGCACATGCATCAGCAACTCCTAACGACAACGCCCAACGCGGCTGATGCGCCTGACTGGAGCTAAGCACCGTGACTCACAGTCGGCTGAAGTGCTTCTTCATCGGGAAGTTCGGCGAGGGTTTCATCATATTTGCCCGTCCAGCAGACTTGCCAGATGGTGACTGATGTCGCAACGCTACTGGATCGGCGATTCTCCACCTACATCTCACTTGCATCTAGATCTCACTACTGCATACGGAGCAACAAACCCTCCGCCTACTCCGCTGTTAATATTATCATGGATTCAGCAGAACCACAGATATCGTATTTCAGTGCCAGGCGCCAGCACGGCCCAGTTTGGGTTCCAGAATCCACAACTGCCTGTCCCTATATCTGCCTCCATGTCAATATCACGACAGATGAGTGGTTGTAAAAAGTTGTGGGACCAACAATTTTCGTCCGTTCTGCTGGGTAATCCTCCATCAGGCGGAACTGGAGCTTATGTCCTCTCCGAAAGCATTCAGGCTCCCAGCAAGCGGACCAGGAGGTTGATATCGCTTCATTTCATATTAATATAAGATGCTATCACAGGACGTGGTATATGGATGATGAACAATTCTCGTACAGCTGGCATCTATCAGCACGTTTTTTTTTCTACAGTGAGGCTGAATTTATTTAGGTATCGTCCAGTTATTCACGACTGCAGCATTGAAAGTCAAAAATGCAGTCGATCAACCCCCCATCTAAAGAAGAGACGGAACCCGTCCGCAGCTCTTCGCTCTCTGGGCGCACAGTTCGTGGAGGTGAAGCCGACAGGCCTGTTGATTCTGAAAAAGCCAGTAGGCCTTCTTCCATCAAGGGTGAGAAAATCGAAAAGAACTCTTTGGAAGCAAAAGGCGGCGTGACAGAGGAAGAAATTGTATACCCAGGTGTCTTTTCTCTCTTGTTCATCATCATAGCTCTCATTCTCTCTATATTCCTGGTTGCGCTTGACAACACGATCGTGGCAACGGCAATTCCGAAAATCACGGGCGATTTCAAATCCTTGGATCAGGTGGGTTGGTATGGATCGGCTTTCTTCCTGACAGTCGCATCATTTCAGTCCACCTGGGGTAAAGGATACAAATACTTCCCGCTGAAGACGACTTTCCTGCTATCTATCTTTATCTTTGAGCTCGGATCTTTGATATGTGCGGTGGCCAAGAACAGCACGACTCTTATCGTTGGTAGAGCCATCGCCGGTGCAGGTGCGGCTGGAATCGCCAGTGGTGTGTACACTATTATTGCCTTCTCGGCACCTCCACGACAGCGGCCTGCATTCACAGGACTCCTCGGTGCGACATATGCATGCGCCAGTGTTGTCGGTCCTTTGCTCGGTGGAGTCTTCACTAGCAATGTTTCCTGGCGATGGTGGTGAGTACCTTGATTTTTTTGACTTATGCTCCACTGCAACTGTGTGAGGTCTCAGTATACTGACAAGGATTTATAGTTTCTATATTAATCTTCCTATTGGAGGGTTCAGCGCCGCTATCATCCTCTTTTTCTTTACCACTCCTCCTGCGGCACGGCCAACGAAGGCCAGTTTAAAAGAGAAGTTTCTACAGATGGATCTCCTGGGAACTTTCACGATTATGGCGGCAGTCGTGTGCTACCTCCTTGCCCTCCAGTGGGGAGGCACCACCAAGAGTTGGAGCAACTCAGATGTGGTCGGCACCCTTGTCGGATTCGGTCTCTTGATGATCCTCTTCGTTGTCATCGAGTGGTGGATGGGCGAGCGGGTGTTGGTCCCTGGTCGAATCCTGAAGGAACGCAACATCCTCGTGTCCTGTGTCTATATCTTCTTCTTGGCTGGACCGATGTTCATCCTGATCTATTACCTACCGATCTATTTCCAGTCGATTAAGAACGTCTCCGCAGCACAATCAGGTATCCGCAATGTCCCATTCATCCTGTCTGTCAGTCTTTTCACCATTTTGTCCGGGGGTCTCATCACCGCGTTCGGCCAATTCGGTTATCTCATGATTCTAGCAGCAGTACTGTCGACCGTCGGTTCCGGACTCATTTACATGTTTGAGATCGACACTACTGCAGGCAAATGGATTGGATACCAGATAGTTGCTGGAGTCGGAGTCGGGCTCGGATGCCAAATCCCGATCATCGTTAATCAGGCGTTAGTTGCGCCTTCGGATCTCGCGAGTGTATCTGCTGTCACGTTATTCCTTCAGACAATCGGCGGCTCATTCTGGGTCTCCGCTGCCCAAGCGGCATTTGTCAACAGAATGCTGAAGAAACTCCCAGAGACTGCCCCGAACGTTGACCCGAGGCTGGTCGTTGCTACGGGCGCCACCGACCTTAGCAGGGTGTTCAGTCCTGAGGAGCTTCCTGGGATTTTAGAGGCATACATGGCCGGTCTCAAAGTGGCATTTATCCTCTGCATTGCCCTAGGCGCAGTCAGCGTCATCGCTTCGTTTTTCCCTAAATGGGTCAGCCTGAAAGGAAAGATATCTGCTGGGGGAGCTGCCTAAATGACTTAAGAAGTCTTCTGAACAGGACCCGACTTGGAGATGCAAGGGATAATTCGGATCAAGCGTGGAAGCTAGAGCAACAAAAGTCTCCTGATTGTGCGCTGTGAGACACTTCAGGTCAAAGGTTATTATGACATACCTAGATGACAGGAAAACAATAATAATTTGGGACGTATTGTATGAATGATGATGATGATGATGATGGGTAATTTGACAGACCAGCTAGGAAAGGAACAGATAGATGAATCAGGATGATGGCACTGGATGAACAGTTGGGTTAGGTATAAATCCTCTAATAGATGGTATTTAGAAGTTGGTTTTACAGTAATCAGTGTAGCTCGAAGGGAATAGACCATATGACCATTCTTCGATTGCCTTACTCTCTTCAGTTCCCCTACAGTAGATCGCACCAGTAAGACAGGTGTAGCTTCAATCCGATGCATGGCCTATAGTTTCATCACCACAGGAGTAGAGGTAGTATTGACCACATAGGCAGCGAATATTGCCCTGCAGGCTACTTGTAGGTCGAAGTCTGTCGCGTTAGCACACACGGATCATAACTGCCGCAGGGCTTCTGAAGGTCCACAATATTCAGTCTCCCGAGAACGTGAACTTGCCGCACACCTGGGGAAAGAAAACCTCCGTACAATATGCCCTGAATTCTGATTAGGAATTTCCGTAGATTACACGTAATAAGTATGTAGCCTGAAGTTCTCGTTATTGTGGGGTGGGATGATGGCCGCCCGTGTCCCGGTTATCAGGCTGCAAGCTGAAAACGTCATCAAGCTTGGTGGAGAGTAGACGGATAGTATAAAGCAACAATACTGCACAATTTCGAATGATATTCTGAAGAAAACCGTAAAAGATTCCCATACATACATCCTTACTAATCATTCTAAACTTACAACGGGACAGACTCTATACCAGCTAATTGTGACTAAGAAGAACCTTTCTTTAGGCCATTGAAGGCGTTGCAGCGGCACAGGAGACGAAAAACTTTCTACAATGGAGTCACCGAACTTACCCTCCTTCATATCCGCTCAGGAAAGCCACTCAGCTCGTGTTCTCCCTCCTTAATCCCAAACCTCCGTAAAGCTCAAGAGGCACAGGCCTCCTACTCAAAACATCCCGTCCATTTCTACGTTCAGACAGAGGACCCATCATACATATACCTCCTTGGCGCCTGGGACTCTGTCGACCAGCGTTGCAAAGAGTTGATCCCGTCTCCAACCAACCAAGAACTAATGGGGCTATTGAAGAACGAGATCGAGGTTATCTGGATGTTCCATGTGGACATCGACCCGGAGGAGGATGGAAAAGAACGGAGGATCCCGCTCGATGCACCAACGACGGCTTTGGGAGTTATTTTGTCAATTCTGGAATGAAAGAATGAAAGACGCATTAGTCGAGACATTCGCTGCTGAGAAACATCATCTTGCGGCAGTGACGAAGCAGAGGCCTTTGTGTGGCGGGTGGAGGATTGATAGGGAAAAGGAGGAATGGAGCGACCGCGCTGAGAAAGATGAGTTTGTCCTCTTCACTGGTTGCGATGATGTCGCGCATCACGTCAGCTTCGAGCGGACAGAGAGGCTCAAGGAGTTCAAGCGGATTAGAGATTCAATTGATGGGGCTGAGATCAAGCATGGGACTAGGTTGGAGTTATGAGCGGCATTCTTGATTAGGTGCCCAATTGATCGTGTCAAGGTCGTAGATGAGCCGGCGAAGGTCTTTCTAAGCACCAGGTCTTGCAGTTTGTTTCTGTGGTTGTTTTCAGAGATACGAGGTTATGATTCATTTTCCGCTTGTGTGAGGGCGGCAGCCGCCGCTGCAACTCAGAGGGCTGCCAAAAAAGGCACCAGAAAGGATATAAAATCAACAAGGAGAGCGTAATCAGGTGAAGTCAAACCACTGGACATTTCTCTTATCTCATTTAAGACAATCCTACTGCAATCCATTCTCGTTCAATTGATACAATACTTCATTGATATTCCTGCTCAAAGATCTTTGTGACCATTCTGATAGTTCTCATTACAAAGGATGAATTCAGCTTCTCACATTTGCTTTTGTGTTGTGTTCAACTTATTTTGAAGATCCAATGGGTGGACTGATGAAACCAATGCGTCTTAGGCGTCCCCTCCACATGTTGCAGCTCTCATAATGAAATCTGCCACTTTCTCAGGCTGTGAGATGAAACTGGAATGTCCAGCATCGATCTCCTCCACAACCTCCATCATGTCGCCGGCATTTCTCAGCATGTATTTCTGAAACTTGGGAGACAGCGCGAGGTCCTTAGTGGCGACAAGATACCAGCCTGGAATTTCTTCATAGGCCGTATAAGTGAGGGGTGTGAACAGAGTCCTTCATGGCTGTCAGTGACATGTGCATCTTGGGGGAAAACAGAGAAGACCAACTTCATCGACTGTGTCTTCAGCTTGCTGTACAGCTCCTTCTTCGTCTCCTCCGGCAGGTCATTATAGAAGAAATCATCCTTTCCAATGAAGGTGCCGACACCATCCTAGGCAAGAAAGTAAGTTCTTGGAAGCTCAGATAATACGCCTGGCAAGTACTTACTTTGATATTTAGCAGGTCGTGCAGGTCCCGCCTCTCAATATTGTTCGCCTCCAAGAAGGTGAACTCCTGCTGCTTCTGGCTTTCTCCTTTTTTGGGAATACATGCACTGAGATAGACTATCTTCAGGACCGCTGGCTGATCTCCTCGGTCCTTCTTTCCGAGGCCTCCCAGCCCCTGAATAGCAGGCAGTCCTCCATATGAGTGTACGACGACTAGACAGTTGTTCCCTCCTCCAAGGACCTTTAAGACGACTGATCGGAGTGCCTCAGCGTCCTCTTCGAGGCCAGCGGTGGACGAATTTCCAGTTCCCGGAAGACCGAAGTCACCGACGCAAGGATATCCTGCATCCTTGAGCAACTGAACTAGTGGCTTGAAGCATTCTGGGCCGTGAAAGGCGCCGTGAACGAAGACGAGAGTCGGCTTTGATTCTGGCATTGTGACACGATTATCGAAAGACAGCAGGTTCTACTCCTCGGGGGATATCTGAAATAATGGTAATTGATATTATGTTTCCAATACTGACAGAGTGAACAACTGACAATCGCACTTGACTTTAAAGCACAGAAGTAGTCCTATTCGGAAAGATCACGCATCAAGTAGGGGAAGGGACGGAAGACTACGTTGACGGAGTACATCCTAAATAACCACGCCCGCGCCCTTTCGACGATTGTTACACAGTGCTTGGCTTCCATTCTGGACAGATCTTATTATTAATTGCAATATTACCCAGTCCTTCCTTCTCTCGTCCCCGCATGTCAGCAATCATGTATAGCAGAGCAGAGGCCCACTGCTTACCACGTGCAAGAACAGGCAGATGTTCTTGGGTCCCTTCGCTCATTATTAGCAGCTTACATGCCGTCGTTATTCATGTTTGCATTCGCGCTGTCAACAGCGACATCCGGGAGTGCAAACTAGGTAAACTGGGGATAACTACATCTTCCAGTTTAGGTAATCAGCTCATCTGACTCTTCAAGGAATCATGCAACGAAACGGGATCATGTCTATGAATGTTATTAGCCTCGTAGCCCACGTAGTTTGCCTCAGTTTTGCCCGGGTGCTGCCAGTCAACCAGGAGAGGCCCCTTCGCCTCAGCCCCGCGGCTTAGAAGCTCGGCCTCCTAACAGATCGGTGGTATATGTCTCCATCTCTGAGGGAGCTGCAACGACCACGACCTATCCTCTGATTTAAGGAAAGGAAAGTACCCATTACTAAGCATTCGAAAAAAAAAACCCACAGATTCTACGAGAATGGCCATCTCTGAACCCTTTAAACTGCCCGAATATTTCCTCCCTCCAACTCCGCCGAAAGGCGCCTCCATGCGAAAGATCGACTTTACAAAAACAAATCCGCCTCTCCCAGAATATAAGGACCACTTCGCCATAATAATAGACGATATCTTCACTGGATCCGAATGCGCTGCCCTCATCCGAGCCGCCGAAGCAAGCACCATCACCCCGGAATCCCCCAGTCCAACATGGTCTCGCGCCATGATCAACGCCGGTGGCGGACGGCAGATCATGTCCGTTGACACCCGAAACTGCGGCCGTATCATCTACGATACGCCTCTGATGGCGCAGAAGATCCTGGACCGTCTGGCGCCCTTTCTGGCAAAGTGCGGGATCGACACGATCCACAACCAGCCTCTGATCACCGGCATTGGCCCGAAGAGACGGTGCGAGGTCTTCCACCTCTCGCGGCTCAACGAGCGTCTTCGGTTCCTGAGATATGAGGGCGGCGAATACTTCCGTCCTCACTGCGATGCTTTTTATGAGACACCCAACGGAAACGAGATATCGCTTTTCACCGTCCATCTCTACTTGAACGGGGACGGGGAGCAGGACCTGGAGGAACTGGCTCAGGAGAAGAAACGATCAAAAGAGAAGGCAGAATCGGCGCGGGACAAAGATCCATCCGGCAAACTGCTCGGGGGTGCGACGTCTTTCAATCCCAATTGGGATGACGAAAATGTTGTCCGGATCTTTCCCAAGACAGGATCTGTTCTTGTCTTCCAGCAGAATAACCTGTATCACGCGGGCGAGGATGTGTTTCGCGGAGTCAAATACACGATGAGGACAGAGATCATGTATCGAAGAAGTACTCGAATTTAATGTATGTACTATTAAAGATTGGAAAATTATGCGCAGGAAGTGTTTGGAGATCACCTGTACATACTGTGGGTAGCCAGGAAGAGGATTGGATACTTACAGTCCTTTCTCTGCCCTCTCAGTCATCTCATCCCAAGGCACTAAATTTAAATCGTCACGATGTGAACTGAGGCGCCCATGCAGCTGACCTCATATTTCATATTCGTGAATGATATCCGAGAAGGCAACAATATTAGCAGGGGAATTCCCATACGTCTATTATACTGATGGCGGAAAGGCCCAAAGAACATAACATTCGTCAATGATAGGGAACGGCATACACTGGACTATCTGGAACAGACCAGTGATCGTCAGGAGGCTCTGGCTGTATTCGCATGGGGAATTCCGAAGACAACTTGGTAACCCCATCCCCGGCCCTCTGACTTTAGAGCACTTCTGGAATAAATGTGGATTTTTTTCAGCATGTTGGAATCAAGGATGTTGCGCAGACATCCTTGGATCCATGCACATTGGTTCAGCAAACAGGGTGCTCTGTGATTCAACAGTATGAGTTTCATGAGACAATGATAAAGGCTACAAGGCGGTCCAGGAACACTGTGCTCATGTTGACATTTGATCATATTCAAAACAACATCGTGAACGTGGAGAGTGGGGAGAAGAGATAGCAGGGACTACTACATCTGGAATAAGATGGCGGTAAATGTACAAGACTCTAGCTAAACTCCGGTTTATAGCACCCTCCCGGCGTATCCCATTCCCTTCCTGGTCCCATGCTGATTTCCCGCAGTTTGTTAGAACATGCGAACAAAAAGAGAGAATGATCGTACAGAGCAGCCAGTCAATCAAATCACCATACGCAGCGTGTCATTTACTCAAGAACACGGGTGATCAGACCGGTGGCCACAGTGCGGCCACCCTCACGGATGTTGAAGCGCTGACCAGCCTCGGCAGCGATTGGGCGGTGAGTCTGGAGGATCATCTCCACGTTGTCACCGGGCATGACCATCTTGGATTGGTCATCACCGGGGAAGCTGAGATTAGCAGCCTCATCTGGGCAATAGTCAGCTAGACGACCAAATTGAGTTGGCATACAATATGGACTCACCTGCAGTACGGATGAAAATCTGGGGGCGGTAGTTGGCACCAAATGGGGTGCGGCGACCGCCCTCAGCCTCGGTCAGAACGTACATGGACACCAGGAACTTGTTGTGGGCCTTGGCAGTTCCAGGCAGAGCAACAACCATACCACGGCGGATGTCCTCGCGCCTGATACCTCGAAGCAGAAGACCGGAGTTATCACCAGCGCGAGACTCCTCGCAGGTCTTCTTGAAGGTTTCGATATCGGTGACCCTAGTCTTGATTGGCTCGAAGGAACCACCCACAATTTCGACGTCAGTGTCCTTCTTTAGGACACCACGCTCGACACGACCAGAAGCGACAGTACCACGTCCCGAGATCGAGAAAACTTCCTCGATGGGCATCAGGAAGGGCTTGTCGAGGTCTCTCTGGGGGGTAGGAATCCAGGTGTCCACTGCGTTGAGAAGCTCGTCAATCTTCTTCTCGCCAATCTCTGGGTTACGGCCCTCCAGCGCACAGAGAGCAGAGCCGAAGATGATTGGCGTCTCTTCACCCTCGAATCCATATTTGTTGAGCAGCTCGCGCATCTCCAGCTCGACCAGTTCCAACATCTCCTTGTCCTCGACAACGTCGACCTTGTTAACGAAGACGACGATTTTCTGGATACCGATCTGACGAGCGAGGAGCAGGTGCTCACGGGTCTGGGGCCTAGTCTGTGTCAGTGCGATTCTACCATAATGTGAAAAGATTATGGTGCATCATACATCTGGCCGTCCGAGGCGGCAACGACAACGACAGCACCATCCATGCTTGCGGCACCAGTGATCATGTTCTTGATGTAATCGGCGTGACCAGGGCAGTCAACGTGGGCATAGTGCCGGGCCTCGGTCTGGTACTCGATGTGCGCAGTCGAGATGGTGATACCACGCTTGCGCTCCTCGGGAGCCTTGTCAATGGCGCCATACTCGAGGAAGGTGGCAAGACCCTTCTCGGACTGACGCTTGGTGATGGCGGCAGTCAATGTGGTCTAGTTGAAACCGTCAGATTCGGACATTCGGGAGAAGGAGGGAAAGAGCTCTAACCTTTCCGTGATCGACGTGACCAATGGTTCCTTACAACTGTCATCAGCAAGGCAACAGAAAGTAGGAAAGCAAAAGGTTACATACCGACATTGACGTGAGGCTTCGTCCGCTCGAATACGGCGTAGGCACGGGCAGCCAGTCTCCCGTTGGCGAAGACATGCTGGACAGGGTTCACGGCGCGGGGTCGCAGGAGAGAAGACCTGCTGCTCCGCAGGAGCAGGTTGATGGATCTGGAGATGCTCGACATCCTGGCTGCCCTTTAATTAAGCCGATTGATAAGGAGAGGAAGGGGAAAGAATGGACAAAAATGTGTCTGCAGGTGTCTGGTTTCCAGGCCGAGCGATTTCGAAGTTCTCCCAGCCCAAAAATTTTTGGGGTATCTCGCTTAGTCAGCCAGGAACCCCGCGCGTCCAATTGGCAGTCTGCATTTGCGGGGCTTCTGCGAAGCCGTGCGGCCGACGAGGATGCCGGCCATCGAATCTGGCGTCTACGGTTGTACTGTACAAGCCCGATTGCCTACGAGTCAACGTCAAGCCGGGTTTTGTGTTATTGTCTACACGATCAAAGAACGTTGGGGGATCTCTTGCCGGTCGCTACAGATGGCCTCGCTTGCGCTATCCTAACCAAAGATAATGGTTCACTGAGCTCCCAAAATCTATGGTCATTGTCCACCCAAGACCCCTTTCCATTTATATAGTAAAGTACATCATATTCCACACGTCTGTAGCACTTTTCCGGTAGAAATTTCCCTTACTGTACATGATATGGTCAGATCTCGCTTCCGTAATTCACGCATCCTTCTTTTTCACAGTCATTAAGACATGCTTTCCCGGCTCTCCCTCCATAGCTTTGACCTGAATTGCGTTGGCTTCTTCTATTGTTGCTAGAACATTGTCCATAAGATTCTTCACTTCTTCCGGAGTAGGAGCCCTCTTTCCCCTCTTCCGTGTCAAGATGATTTCCACTTTGAGGCCCTTGTCCAGAAATGCTACCAGCTGCTTCAGGCGATGCGAGAGGTCGTGGTTGTCGATGGCCCAGTTCAATTCGATCTGCTTGAGTGATGTTTTGGCTGCATGAGCTGCCTTTGCTTTGGCCCGCTCCTGCTCCCACATTACCCTTCTGCTCAGGATCTTGCAGACGGGCGGCCGGTCAGCAGTGGCAGGCGCCACTTGCACGAGAGAGTATTCAGGGCGCTGAAGCGAACGCAGGACATCGGCTTTCTGGACAGGAGGATCAAGACCGCCATTCTCGTTCACAACTTGTACGATGTCTGCAGGGATATCTTCGTCTTTGATCGGTCCAGGTTTAGCTGGAGGTCCAGCATCGGTCGTCGATCGAGAGTATTTAAGAAATCTTAATTGTGCTTGCCTCAATGGGACATCGTATTTCACAAATCGCGCGCGTGTAAACTCTAGAGGGAGTAAACTGCGGCGGAGCGCCTGCGCTGTTGAAACAAGGCCGCGAATATGCTTCATTCTGCTGCTGCAGAGGCCGCCGCTGCGGTTAGCAGCAGCCGGCAGCGTTGGAGGCAGTGGAATTGAAGGGGCAGGTCGCGTATAATATTCAAGCAGAACCATAAATTAAACATCAGACGCACATTGACGTCGGTAAGATAACCTGAAATGGAGAGCGCGAAACTCGCTGTTCTGCTGTTCGAGAAGCAGCAATATTTTTGATCTCCGAGCTGCATGCGGCGACACTCAAGGCGGCGGAACAGCCACACCGGCATGCGCCACAACTTCTATTCCCGTTCATCTGCGACGGAGCCGCGACACCCCCTTCTTTAGCCAACGGTCCAGTATCGAAGACTCTCGTTCACCTGGTTTGTCAGCGACGCTGAACTCGCGGTCCTTCTCCCCTGCCGACTCTGCTTTGAAAGGTCCGGAGGCTGCTGGAGGATCAATGGTTCCCCTTGACCTACTCTGTCGTTGATTTTCATTGCTCGCCGTCCAGGTTGGTCGAGGTACGACCGCCTCTTCACCAGTAGTACTCTCTGCAGCACATGTATTTCCACCTGTCTCTGTGTTCGTATGTCAACCGGATTTGACACTCGACGGCGCCCAGGCTTCTGGTCTTATATCAATTTCGGCTCAACTCCGCGCAGACGTTCCGTTTCACTCACTAGCAAAGCCGCCACCGATCCTTTCGAAAAGACGAACAGACACTCGGACAGGCAGTCCGACAAACCACCACCCATGGTAATGACACAGAGTCAGAGATCCCGGTTCCTCAAGACCAGTGGGATTGTCGCTCTGCTATTGTTTGTGATTTTCCTGCTTTCACCGTCGAAACCCTCGGTGACTGGCATCATTGGGGGTATGTCGTGAAGCGCATAGCAACTTGAAAGCGACTGACGGAAACTAGAGCAACCACCCTCCGGCTCGTCCGTGTCCGCGAAGTGCACCAAACCTCATGATCCTTCTAAACCACTTATCCAATATGTGCTGATGATTGACGCTGGAAGTACCGGCTCCCGGATCCACGTCTACAGGTTCAACAACTGCGGTCCTACTCCAGAGCTCGAAAATGAAGACTTTGAGATGACTAAGAAGAAGGCGGGAGGCTCTGGACTTAGCTCCTACCGGGAAGATGCTGAAGGTGCAGCGAGAAGTCTTGACCCTCTCATGGATTTCGCCATGAGCAAAGTTCCCGACGAGTACAAATCCTGCACACCTGTGGCAGTCAAAGCTACTGCCGGTCTGAGAATGCTTGGTCCGGAAATGAGTAACGCGATCTTGAAAGCAGTGAGGCACCGTCTTGAGACAGTGTACCCATTCCCTGTCGTCTCTGAGGAGAAAGGTGGTGTCGAGATCATGGATGGAAAGTATGAGGGTGTTTACGCCTGGATCACGACAAACTACCTCCTGCACAAAATTGGTGGACCTGATGAGACGCCGACAGCGGCTATCTTCGATCTGGGTGGTGGCTCGACTCAGATCGTCTTCCAGCCGACTTTTGAGAAGAGTAAATCTGGTGGAATGCCCGAGAAACTGGCCGACGGTGACCACAAGTACGAACTTGAGTTTGGCGGCCGGAAGTTCGAGCTGTATCAGCACTCCCATCTTGGCTACGGCCTTATGGCAGCACGCGAAGCCATTCACAAGACTGTCGTGGAGGCCAAACTGGCTCAGAGCCCGAAAGACCTGTCCTGGGTCAAGGAGCCCATACTGAATCCCTGCATCGGACCCGGCATGCAGCGCCAGGTGAACCTAACCTTTCCCGATGATCACCCTCTCGGGCCCGAGGTGTCTGTCATAATGGCTGGCCCGAAGGAGCCGTCTACTTCCGCGCAATGTCGCGGCCTTGCGGAGAAGATCCTTCACAAGGATGCAGAGTGCAAGCTTAAGCCCTGCTCTTTCAATGGTGTCCATCAGCCCTCCCTGGAGAAGACCTTTGCAAAGGAAGATGTTTACATCTTCTCCTACTTCTACGACCGCACCAAGCCGTTGGGCATGCCCGAATCTTTCACCCTGGAAGAACTGCACCAGCTCACTAGCACCGTTTGTGCTGGTGAAGAAAAATGGGGTGTATTCGAGGGTATCGAAGGCGCCCTGGAGGCGCTGCGAGACCGTCCCGAGTGGTGTCTGGACCTCAACTTCATGCTCTCGCTGCTACATACAGGCTATGAGATGCCCCTGTCGCGTGAAGTAAAGATTGCTAAGAAAATCGACAATAACGAGCTGGGTTGGTGCCTCGGTGCGAGGTAAGCATAAGTTCATTTCCCAACTAATTTACGCTTTGGTTTCCATACAAAAAAATAGCAGCTAACCTGACATCTTTCTCTACAGCTTGCCCCTCCTGAGCCAGGAGTCTGGCTGGACGTGCCGTGTCAAGCAGGTTGCAAAATGATGCGACTTAGCGGCATTATATTTGTAATGTGAGCAGAAATAGCTCGATTCTCATGGTGTTTAACTTCTTTTCTCTTTCATATAGATCTTGTCTCTGCACCTTAGTGGGCATGTTAAATCTCTTCTTCGTAATCTTGCCCTCGTATCTATGCTTCTTTTCTTCTGGATCTTGCGGTGTCTTGTCCATTGTTGGTCCAGTGGTTTTTAGGACTCATGGTCTCCTTTTTAGAGCTAACGGGGCGGTAGCAGATTGGTCAACAAAAGGTTTGGGGAAATATAATTTTTGTACATGTTAGGCAGAAGATCGGACAGAAGTCGAGTGCGAATTACCCTTAGATTTCACTTGGACTGAATGGCCATCGACGGTCTTCTTCCACAAGGGATTGGACTTATACCTGGCAAAGAGCACTGTCGGGGGAAGGTGTTCAGATCCTGTTCATCATGAAGGCATCCACAGCCTGTAGATAGCCAAAATCAGAAATGCAGATACTTTTCAAAAATTCTCCACCCTAGCTTCTTGCTTAGGGCTTATTCCTTTAAGAGTATCCCAGACATGGGGCATTCTGCACAGGCGGGCAGAATGATAGAAGTGTCGGTGCAGCTGCCTGTTTGCAACCCGTATGTTCCTTTCATCCCTCAATCGTTGATCTCCTCAATTCCGGGTTTCTTCGGTTTGGTCCTGTTGCCCATCAACCGCCCGAGCACGTTCGTGTCTTTCTGGGTCTTTGGATGAGTTATTGCAGGCGACTCTCGCCCGCCGTCAGAAACAGAGCTTTCGCTCTCCTCGCTGCTGGACTCGCTCCCGTCGTGGCTGCGTTTCTCTTCCAGAACGCCGAGTCCGAGGTTCTATTAGGCGGGATCTGCCGTTAGTACCTTCCCCACGCACGAGAAATTGCCATTTCGTTTGTTCGAGGAAAAGCCTACCATCTCGATATATTGCCCTTCGCCCTGCTCCTCATCCACATCGTCCATGACCACATCTTTCGCTCTTCCAGCGGCGATGTCCCTCTGCAGGTCCTCATTTGCGGCCTTTAGCTTCGGCAGAAACGACGAGACTCGTGACAAGATGCCAGAGTCGGTTTGTACCCGGTGTATTCGTGGTTTGGCCCGGGCCGGAACATACTCTATGGCGGCCTCATCGTGGCCACCGTCTAATCCATCGACGTCATCCTCCGCCTCTTCTGCCTCAGACCCCTCACTGTCGTCGCTTTCTGATGACGAGGGGGAGGGGCAGGAGGAGGAGGAGGAAGTGCCCGCGGACGAGGTGCTCTCCTCATCGCTATCGTCTTCGGCGCTGGAGCTTGTGTCCGACGAGTCACGAGAGCTCAGCGAACTTGTCTCGCTGGAGGAGCTCGACTCGGCATCGGAACTTCTCCCAAGCTGACGCTGACCAGCGGCTAGCTGGGTCCTAGGGCGCTTTGTGAGAGAAGAAGGTGGAGAGGCTTGTTGGTCGTCCTCGAGCGGGCGCTTCCGGCCTGTTTCATCCATATCGCGGACGTCGCAGCAGTGTCTGGCGGTGGCGGTGGAGATGGCGCTGAGTGGACGAGCAGCGGCGGGTTCTGCAGGCGCCGGCCCCTGGCGGGCGGGCCGACGCTCGACCGGGGTCCCGCGCGAGTCTGCTGTCCTTGTCCATCGTCGTCGTCTTCCTCCTCCCCTGTCTCTGGCTCCTCTTGCACGGGTAGCCAGGCTGGACGAGCCTTTTGCTCTTCTCAGACCCTCCAGGGACGCGAAACTGCTGGATCCCTGCCAGTTTGATTTCATCTATACTCTTTCGTTCGTTCTTGGACGCTCAGGTAAGTCATGGTTTACTTCCCCCAGAGTAGATTGTCAATGCAACCTATCATGGCTGCCTTGGTGTTTTCCTTTCTTTACAAGTATGAGCATGTGCCCAGAAAGACCCGGAGCTGTTTACGTGCTTCTGTATCATCGCTGTCTGCTCATTCTCCCATGGACATACCAGGGACCCGGAGATAGGGATCTCTCCGTGGGGCTCGTGCCATTCACCTTTGTACTCTTTCGAGTGAATGAAATTTAAGGTTGACCCCTCCAAAGTCTCTGACGTCAATGGAAGGAAAGGGCATATTCACTTCTTCCAGTTCTATTGTTTTTGTGTTGTTTGGATTTGGCCTATTGTCCTTAAAGTGACTTTGTATGTTGCATGCCTCGCTCTCCTATATCTCCACCCTGAATGCTTTCTTTTCCTCTTTCCCACTGCACCCCACAGCTACCACAGTTTTCAAGTATTTCCTGGTATTTCCATGCCGGATCCGTGTATTTCTCTCTTTGTTATCCCAGTCCCTACCCATCTTGCTACTCCGACCATCTGCCTACTTTCTTTCTACCAAACACTCTTTACCCTTGAGTCAAAATGCCCATTGCTTACAGTACAACGGCAGGGGCCAAAGATCCTGACAGGGCCTTGTGGATCGACGAATACGTCACCCTCCTCGACGCCGGTCTCCTTTCTGTTTTCGACATCTTCTACGGTTTCAAAGCCCACCTCTCCAAGGATCAGCTTGACCTCGGGCCCGACCAGTGCATCGAGCTGGTTCGCAAGGACTTTCCAGCTGGCCTGGACAAATTTCGACCAAAGGGGAGCCATGAGCATGATTCCTACGGTCCTTTGAGCATATCTTGTGCCGACTTCATCTCTCGTCATCGCGACGTGAACGAATTTGGCGAACTTGCGGTCGTCAGTGACCTATCCGTCCGCACCACCAACACCAACGAGCTCAGGATGAGTAACCCAACTCTTCAAGTTAATGGCCAGGATCCTGACACTCAGGAGGGAGCCCCTGGTGCTAATGGCACGATCGCCGCGACCCGGAAGTCACTACATCAGAACATCATCGGCAAGCTCCGTCCCTTGCCTTTCCAGTACCGTTGGACGATATGGCATGACAAACACACCGACTCCGGAAACTACGAGAACAGGCTTTACGTTCTGCACGAGGATGTAGCAGACATTGCGACCTTCTACCGCGTCTATAATAACTATCCCTGGGACAAGATCCGGCTTCGGGATTCCGTCCACATCTTCCGCAAGGGAGTCAAGCCCGTATGGGAAGATCCGGAGAACCTCAATGGAGGATGCTGGACGTTCCGCGTCCCAAAGGCTAAAGCGCAGGCCTTCTTTCATGAGATCGCCATCCTATGCATGGCAAATGAGTTCCAAGCGGCGATCCAGGAAGGTATAAACCCCAACCCATCTCATGCCCGTAGAGAGTGTTCAATCCACTAAGTACTTTGCGCAGAACATGACCACGTCCTCGGTGTCTCAACTTCAGTCCGCTTTAATTCTCACCTCATCTCAGTGTGGAACAAGTGCGGTTCTAACGAGCGCTCCGTCAAGGCTCTCGAGAAGATCATCATCGAGCGCCTGTCGCCCGAGCTCCGGCCTACGGGGACCAATTCATACTTCTACAAGCGCCACGCTGAGCACGACGGCTACCAGCAAGCTGTGGAGGCGTCAAAGAAGTCCGAAGCGGGCTCTGATGTTCAAGGGGAGAGCGAGGCGACCGTGGAAGGAGAAACGAAGGCGTAGTAGCATGGATTCATTGGGCTGCCAGCACACATTGTTGTAGTCTAGAGATAACCCCCTGATCTCCTTTGTTTTCCTTATTTAGGATGCATGAGCTGGCATCTCTGCGCACAGACTAGCATTATATTTCATTTTCCCCTTCCCACATACACCCAACCATGTACCTATGCATGCATATTCCTTAATACACAGAAATGCATGATATGATCACTTGGACGTGATTGAATCTCGAATTCAGAAGTATTATGGTTATCAAATGGAGTAGACCGGGCCATTTTCAAGAAAGACTCGTTTATTTATGCTATGCAGGAGCAGTCACACTTTGGTGCACAGCCTGTTCCTGGTCATTAAAAGTTACCTACATTCAATACAAATACAGAACGAACTATATATTGAACAGTTTTGCTCCACACTCCTTGCCAGAGGAGATCATCGTTCGTCACGCCGCCAGCACTAAGCCCGCTCTACCGACTCCGGCTCCGACTCCTTCTGCTGCTTCTCCTGTCATCCGCGTCTCGGTCTCGATCTCTGTCACGGTCTCTGTCACGATCACGGTCCCGGTCTCTATCGCGGTCCCTATCGCGGTCCCTATCCCGATCTCCCCCCGGCACGTACCGATCGATCTCCACGTAGCGGGGTCGATCGTCCCGATCCCGGTCGGGGGAGCGGATGCGTCTCCGCGGCGACCGGCTCCGGTTGCTCGTGGGGGGCACGTAGCGGTCGATGGAGAGCTGGCTGGGCGAGCGCCGACGGGACCGCGACCGCCGCCGCGCAGGACGCGAGTAGGATCGGTCGCGCGCGTCCCTGGCCCTGTGCCGGGAGCGGGAACGGGAGCGGGAACGGGAGGGAGTCCGGGACCGGGACCGGGATCGGGATCGGGATCGATAGCGAGAGCGAGAGCGAGAGCGCGAGTAGTAGTAGCCCCGTCGACGGCGGTCATCGTATTCTCGGTTACGGTCACGATCATAATCCCTGTCCCTGTCCCTGTCGCGGTCACGGTCACGGTCACGGCTGCGATCCCTGTGACAACTATCTCGGTCTCGGTCCCGATCCCGATCCCGATCGTAGCCCCGGACGGTGGATCGGCTCCTGCTACGGCGACTTGTCCGAACGGAACGGTCGTCCCTGTAATCGCGGAGCGAGTGTCTGTCGTCGTCGCGGTCGCGGGTCCGGGGGCGGGCGGACGTGTCTCTAGACCAGTCCCTGGTCTCGCGCCGACGGTCACCGTCGTATCGAGACGAGCGTCCCGTCCGGGAGCGGCTGCGACTGTAGTAGCGTCTCGCACGGGAGCGACTCCGGCTGTAGCGTCTGGGGCGAGAGCGGCTGCGGCTGTCGTCGCGTCTCCGCGGCCTCGTGCGGTCGTACCGGTCGTCTGTCCCCTCGCGTCTCTGTCGATCGCGGTCGCGGGATGGGCTCCGATGGTCTCTCAGTGTGTTGGAATACCTCGACTCCGTGGCGCTCTTTGCACGGGGCGGTGGTGGTTTGCTGCCATTTTCGATGGCCTCGGCCTCCTCGAAGTCGAACACGGGCTTTTGCCGCGACTTGGCTGCCATCTCCTCGCCCTCTTTCAGAAGCACCTGCAGAGCGGCTTCTTCCAGAGCCTTGTCGTCCACCGGCGCTGGAGGAGGGGGAGTCGGCTCCTTCGGCGTCGGGGAACGCTTTCTTCTCGAGTCGCGATAACGCGGTGAGACACCTCTGTCGTAACCGCGAGAACGGTCACGATCGCTATACCGGTCGCTATAGCGGTCCCGATCTCGGTCCCGGTCCCGGTCGCTATAGCGGTCGCTATATCGGTCTCGGTCTCGGTCACTGTAGCGGTCTCGATCTCGGTCCCTGTCTCGGTCGCTATACCAATCACTATACCGGTCGCTGTACCGGTCACGATCACGCTCCCGGTATCTCTCCCGTTCCTCCCGTCTTCTCCGCTCATATCTCTCTTCACGCTCCCTCTCTCTCTGCTCTTCAAGCAATCGCTGTTCCTCCCGTATGCGCTCCCGCTCTGCGCGCCTCTTCTCTTCACGCTCCCTCTCCTTGACCCTCTCCTCTTCCTCCTTCTGGCGCTGCAGCTCACGCTGTTTGCGCTCCTCTTCGGCTCTGATCCTTGCCTGTTCTTCCTCTTGTTCTTTCTGCTTGCGCAGTTCTTCCTGCCTCGCCCTTTCGCGTTCCTCCCGCTTCGCTTTGACGTGGCGCTCGTAGTCTTCGTCGGTCTTGCTACCTGACCGCTCCTCCTGGGCCGCTATCTCATCTCCAACCTCCTGGCGACGTAATTCTCTGATAGAATTGAGTATTGCCTCTAAATGCCTGTTGGTTATTTCATCCAGGGAGCTCTCCACTTTCTTGTAGATGTCGCTGCGATCGACGGCGCCTTCAATCAGGGTGGCGGCTTTTCCTCTCTCTCGAGACAGATGCGCCGGTTCGCGTTCGATTTCCGACTCGGCGAGCTCGATCAGGGAGTTCACGAACGAAGTCTTCGCCTCCTGTTGAAGGACGCAAAGTGTAAGCCATCCGTCAGCTTGCAAGCAAGGACCGCGAATACTAGAACATGTAGATGTATCAAAAAAGTCTTACCCCTTCATTGAACTCCGCCCAGATCGTCTTCCGATAACTATCAAAGATCCCTTTCTTCTTGAACGTGTACAGGAGGTTGTCGATAGCTGCGCGCTGCGCAGCGGACAGCGGCAGCTCTTCGGTCTTGAACTTCTTGCGCTGGAGGCTCTCGATGTCCAGCGCCGGCCTCTTGGTGCCTGTCGTCTCCACGTCCGCCTTCACTTCTGGACCAGCCATGGCGGCAGACCTAGTAAGGAGTCAGAGCAAAATTGAACAGAGTCCTCAACGTCGCTTCACATACTCTGCCCGCCTGCTGGGGAACGTCACTGCCCCAGCGGGCTGCCGCGTCCAGATCGCGTCGGGACTCGGGAGGGTCCGTCGGCGGAACCTTTTTCCCGGCTTGCGAACGGCGCGACGCTGATTCGCTGCGCCGAGCTCCAGCACTCCAGTCCAGGCCAACCTCCCACCTCGACTCCGCTCTCCCCACAGCGAACAACCCCAGATAATTGCGTCCCTGGCAGGATCTCAGCACGGTTTAATTGCGCTGCTCTGGGTACGGGAGGATCTGAGTCGACGCTTCCCCCAACTTCCCTTGTCCCGCTCACCCTTTCGTCCCGGTGTCGAGCTCTCTGAATCGAAACCGCGCAGTCTCTACCACACCACCTTAATAGAACAATGGTCTCCAAAATCCTCTTCTGGAGCGGCTTCGGTACGTGCTTGATCGCTCTGATTAAAACTTCGTCTCGGATCTACCTTGCTATCATGGAACAATTTATCCAGCGCACAGCCAGCTAAGCTTTCAACGGGCCATCGCTAACACGACCCGACAACCTAACAGGCATCGCCGTCCGCCTCTGGCAACTGGGCATCGAGATGCGCCCTCTCCTGAACAAGGAATCCCTCTGGGTGTACCCGCTCTTCGCGGGCGTCGGAGGAAGCTTCGGGTACTGGCTCCAGGGCGTTGAGGACAGGCAGCTGAAGATCCTCGCGGAGCGACGGGAGGCTCTGCTCGAGAAGCGTCGGAGACGAGAGGAGCGCGAAAAGGCGGAGCAGGCGGGCGCCTTGGCTGCGTGACTTGCGTGATGTGGGATTTGGGAACGGATAGATCATTTCATATAGAGGGGTTTATGGAGGTTGTGTTATCCCGCGATGATCATTCAACAACCTCTCACCGGCGTACATAAAAATAAAAAAAAGGAGGGGCAGGGGAGAATGAGAGCAATGGATATAGACAACTGGTCTTCGTACTTTACTTCAAGGGAAAGGACGAGGATGAATACAAGAGACTCCTTACTCTGCTGTTCAGCAATTGTGGCATTGTTCCTAACTGTAAATATGATTGCTTTTCACTTTCCATTGTTCATATCTGCGCAACCCCGACTTCACCGATTGAGTACATCCTCCTTATCCATACCCACGCAGATTATTCAAAAAGAACCTCCAAATGAAAGAAAATATGGAAACCACAGGCAGGTTCCAACTGAGGATGAGATTGGACCTACTTAAATCGTTCATCCCTTCCTTCCGCCGCTTTGATTAAGAGCCTTGAATCATCCTTGAGGCCGTCGTAGTCAAGAGACTGGCTCTGGGACTGGGAGAACCACGTTCTGTCTTTACTTTAGTCATGATCTTCGACAGCGGTGGTCTGCTGTGGTATGATGTGGTAACGACGTCATTTCTGTAGAGGCAAACGGGGGTAAACGAAAAGCCTCAAAATGGAGGTACTATAGGGGAACGAGCATCGGGATGGAGAGAGCGACATAATGTTACAGAGATCGCCCCTTGTGAATGGCACATCCACTTAGAGCACAGCGTCTAGAGCACAAATGGAACAAGAACAACAGGCAGGAAAGCTCGATTATTATTTGTTGGTTTCCTAGTATGAAACAAGAAGAATCAAGTTATATTTCAATCATCATGTCTGTTCTATTGTGAACTGCAGTGATACCTCCCACTTCTGGCCTCCTGAACCATATCCTCCCCCAAGCCGGTTCTTTATCAAACTGGAAATCCTTTCGCGGAGCCGGATAAGGGTCTCCTCCGATCCAGAGACCCTAAGCTTGAGGTTGGCCATGCATAGGCCATAGTGCACCTGCCAGAATCTTGCATCGTCGATACCAGTTACGGCAGGGTCAGACTCAATATCCCTCATCACATCGGAGACACCGCGGCCGGAGTATGACATGAGAAGCATCGACCCCAGCGTCTTCACAAGACGGACCCCCAGAACGCACATGGAGACGGCCATCGTACCCGACAGAAACCTATCAAGCCAGACATACAGCTTGATGGACAGCAATGGAAGCAACAGAAGCAGCGTAGAGCAGGAAAGGGTGAGGAAATGGGAAGGGTTACTGAGGACCGACGGCAGGGACTCAATATAGGCGAATCGCATTGCCTTGCCTATCCTGGCATGGTTCTTAAGTCCAATCGCAGATATCAGGGTTGAAGAGATCGCCAGGACAGCAGTGATGTCGACGCTGCCAGGCGAGACACGCTCATGATGGTGAGCATGGTGAGGCTCGTGGCCAGAGGCCTCGAGCAGATGTTGGAGGTTGTGGGATATGAGGTCCAATCCCATGAATAACAGCAGAACAGACAGCGCGAACCCGGCCAGCACTTCAGCACGTTCGAGGCCAAAGGGATGGCGAATACTAGACCTCTTCCAGACTTCGAAGTTGCCCAGGACGTCAACAGCGACACAGAGCATGGCTCCGAGAGAGTCGAAGAGTATCAAATGCGATAGAGCCGTCATGGCCAAGGACCCATGGGCGCTCCAGAGCGTGTACCCAGCCACAAACATGTGATACACGCTCCACCAGAACCGGATGTTTTGCTCCTTCGACATGCTGGCTTTACACTCTTTCAGGGTCGGCACAGGCAGCGAGTTGGGTAGAGCCAACGGAGCCCTAGGTGGAGGCTCGAGGAATATCTGATGAGAAATACTACTGTGCTTGTACTTGTGGCCACGTCTCTGTCCGATATTCTGCATAGAATTTAGTTGTCAGTACCTGTGGCTGCAATAAGCAATTCAGGGCACAGAGCCTGCTCGTACCGACTTCACAACTGGGCCCTTTGCCAGCACTGTTGGTTTAAAATTGAAAGGCCCAGCTGCAGTTGCATCTCCGGTAGAGCTGTTCTGCGTCTGCGCTGGCGTGTCAACCGACACCGAGTCGGCCGGGGTCGAGGTATTCGTCCCTCCAGCAGCGGCTCCATCCTGATGAGGAAGCGGCTCCATCATTGGAGACAACGAGTTGGGATTATAAGGCGGCTGCGAAGCGACATCGTCGCGTGCTGGAGGGTCATCGGGCGGAGGAGTAGGCGTCCGCGGAGGGCGAGGGATCGGGAGGTCCGACGCCATTGACGGTTGTCCGACTAAGGAGAAGCGTGGCCGATCGCTGCCGGGGACAGTTAGCAGGGTTTCTCATCTCCCATGAGGGAGAACATGAAGCTTTACCTTACCGGTCTCCTCTGCTCTGTGAAGTCGGTCCGAGCAGGGGCGCTGTGGCGGGTCAGGAGAAGCCGAGAAGGTGGAGCGGCCCGCGGCGATCGAGCGATACTGTAGACTCACTGCGAATCGGCCTGAGGCTTCTTCGCATCGCAAAAAGACCAGCACCATCTCCCACGCTCTCCTCGACCTTCCGGACAGCTTAGCCTTCCGCAGGCACCGCTCGCTCTTCTTAACAGCTTCTTGTGGTCCTGGAACGGCCATGCGACGAATATAATCCCCGCTTGAGGAGACTGACTCCGATGATCTCATCGCTCAACGTTTATGGATAGCCGCGGGACCCTCGTATTCATCCTTATCGCGCTCTATCTGCTTGTCAGTTCTCAAAGTCGGGCCCCGCTGATCGACCATGACCGAGAACACCAGAACGAAATTGCTGAAGAGCAGCATGCGCTACGTCTTCTGAACGAGTCGAAATATGGGGATTTTGACCCTCGCGCTGATCGATGGCTGCCCATCGCGGGTTTGAGGAAGAACGATACTTATTCTTGGGATCTGCTGCCAGACGTCCAAGATAAAGCCCGTCGTCAGCTACGCTCTGCTCTCCAGGGTGCGGGCTTGGATGTTCCGGAAGCACTGGAGACTCAAGCTGGAATTTCGTCTTTAAACCTGACACAGCTGCTTCTTCCGGTCTATAACAATGTGACAGGAAAGCTCCGAGGCGATTGGGTGCGGCAAAAACAGGTTTCGGGTCGCCAGCGTCTGAACATCACTGCGCTTGCCCTCGAGAATGACTATGCCACCCACGACTTTGGTCTGAATGTCACTGGTGATACTGGAACTTTCTACTTCGATCTGCACGAGGGCGATGGCGAAGAGCTATGGCAAGATGACAGCCATGCTCGAGAGATTAGAGCAGAGCTAACAATTGAAAGTGACAGCTCTCTAGGGAATACATGGCAGCTCTCCTTGTTCGGAGTGCATTTCCCTGAATCAGGAGGAATCATTCTGAGCACAACAAGTGAGAAGTTCGGCGGAATATTCTCATTGCCGCACTTCGCGCTGACGCAAGATACATTTGAGCTTTCACACAAACTGCTGCTAAAATCCCTCTCGGATACGATCTCTGAGAAGCAGAATCACCCGCCTACTTTCTTTCCGTGGTCCTCCTTGCCTCACGGATCGCAGGCTGCGAACTTTCCTACGCCCAAATGCGAATATATCATCTATCTCCAGCAGCATCCGATTATGATCCATAATTCCCTAGCGGAGCGGCCGCTTCTCGAGCAGATTGAGAATGAACTCAGGTTTCCTTTGGGAGCGCCAATCCCAACACCTCCTGTCATGAAGATGTCGGCAGTGGTGTTCTCGCCCGACTGTGGTTTCATCCTAGAGACCAAAGGTGCTCCTGAATATCCTCCCACGGAAGCGCTGTACCTATCCGGACCGAAGCAGGAAGAATACAGTAAATACGCATCGCGCCTAGTTTTTCTCATGGCTGGTGTATTTATAGCGCAAATAGCCTTGCTTTTGAGACAAATAAAGGAAGCTTCTACGCCCTCTACACGAAGTCGAATAAGCTTCTACACAATCGCAATGATGGCGTATGGTGATGCATTCGTGATTACCTTTCTTCTTTTGGAGTTATACGCTGAAACAACGTTCTTGATTATTACCTCCGCTGCCTTCCTTGCCTTCCTTTCGGTCAGTTACATAGGGATGAGATTTATGATGGAGATATGGGCAGTCCAAGCACCTGAGAGGAGAGAGAGGAGAGAAAGGAGAGAACAGAGTCGGCGTGCTGCTTCACAGACTTCGAACGAGCGTCGAGAGACTCTGCCTTTGCCTGTGACAGCGGCGAGGCCGGCAGACTCTGGCGCAACCCCGGTAATCTTGCCACCTGACCAAGATTCTCCTCCAGAAGAGGACGCTCAGCCTAATCGCGGCGCAGCGCAGGGACGGAGAGAGTCAGGGAGCGACGTCGGAGGCATGTACGCTCGGTTTTACTTTGTTCTCTTTGTGCTGCTCATCCTGTCACTCTGGGCTCTTCTCTGGCCCAACAGGCTAGGAGCGATTTACGCGAAAAGCCTCGGATTCTTCTACCTCTCATTCTGGGTTCCCCAGATATACCGCAACATCATGCGAAACTGCCGTAAGGCGTTGCGATGGGACTTTGTAGTGGGCCAGAGTATCCTTCGATTATTCCCGTTCATCTATTTCCTCACTGTGCGCGGAAACGTGCTTTACATTCGCCCGGATTCGACAACAGCCTTCGCCATGGCCGGCTGGGTTTGGATACAGGTGTGGGCACTTGCTAGCCAGGACATACTGGGGCCCCGGTTCTTTGTCCCCAGAGGCTGGGCCCCGCCTGCATATGACTACCATCCTATCCTGCGAGATACGTCTGCATCTGGATCCGGCGAAGACGTCGAGTCCGGCGGGACGCTGCCGATCAGCTTCCTCCGAGCCGAGGAACGGGATTCTGCAGGCCCCTCCAGGGACAGTGATAGGCAGACACAGAAGGACAAGAAGAAAAAGATTTTCGACTGTGCCATCTGCATGCAGGAAATTGAGGTCCCAGTTATTACGGCTCCCGGAGGAGTCGGTGGTAGCAGCGTTGCCGATGGTGCAACGAGCATCCTCGGTCGGCGTGCTTACATGGTGACTCCGTGTCGGCATATATTCCATAGCACCTGTCTGGAAAGTTGGATGAGACTAAGGTTGCAGTGCCCAATATGCCGGGAGTCTATACCGCCGGTCTAGAGGTCTGCTGGGTTCTCGTATTTATTTTTGAAGAAAGTGTATATTTTCATAGACGAGATAAATGACATATACGCTTCACAATTAATGACTGGAGATCCTTCACACATCATATCCTCTTTTAATTACCAATATTTACACCCACCCATCGCTGTAGACGAGTTCTGTCTAATTGTAAAGAGCCCGCCTACGGGGTACCACAAAGTATGCTAGGTAGCGCGTTCCTTAGCAGCAATCATTTGTTACTGGCATCTACGCACCTTTCCGGAAGACAAACGATAGCGTATCAGCAATCATTTTCAACTAATTGTTACTTCGTTCGCTCATTGAAAATAGTCAACCGGCGAAATTATCACCTGAAACTTCTAGAGGAAGTTGTAACATCGAGACTCCACGTTTTAATGGGGACGATGGATGGTTTTCATCTCAGGACTTGAATAAGGATGTAAATCGAAACTGAGCCTTACTATTTTCACTAAGCAAAAATTGCTACCATGCGTTGTAGTAATACAAGCTGACAATGCAGTGTGCATAGGGGGTCGGTTTGAATGTCCGAATTCGTCGGGTGAAAAAGGCAGAAGCAGAGGAGGACTTTAGAATGATGACCTGGTTGAAACACCGAAGGATAAGCTACATCCACATGGCCGCTCCTGTTGAATGAAATCCTGGCCTAGTCATTGAACAACCCACGCTGTGAGTCTAATACTCCGTACATCCGTTGAAATACGGATAATACAAGCCCAACAACGGAAACCGACAAACGCTAAAAAGCCACAGAACCATATCTTTCTATATTTTTTTTTCTTTCCGCCCGCCTCAAAATAATCTACGCCTCGCCAAGAGATTCCTTGTAGGCCTTCTGGTCCATCAACCCGTCCAACTGGCTAGCGTCCGCAACCTCCATCTTCAGAATCCAGCCCTTGTCCTCCGGGCTCTCGTTGATAGTCTTGGCCCGGTCGTCCAGCACGGTGTTGACTTCGGTGACCTTTCCGGCAACGGGAGACAGCACATCGGAGGCCGACTTGACAGACTCGACGGCTCCGACGGCATCACCGGCGGCGACCTCCAGGCCAACGCTGGGAAGCTCGACGTAGACGACGTCACCGAGGGACTTGGCGGCGTACTCAGTAATGCCGATCGTGGCTTTATGTATTATAAGCATGAGCAATTGCGCCAGCAAGCGACTTGAGTCGCAAAGGTGGGAGTCAATTAATTAATTACCAGTCTTTCCGTCTTCGGCCAATTCTATCCATTCATGAGACTCCGAGTACTTCTTCACCTGCCCTGCAGCAATTAATTAGCATCAATCAATGTGTCGAAACACACAAGCAGCGTTGGAATCAGCTGCGACAGAAAAAAGAAAAATTGGATTCGTACAAAATGAACTGCGGGAGAAGCTCCTGATGCTTCCCCGCGGGAAACATAATGCGGGAGAGACTCGGCCAACACTGGTCGAGAGAGGGAGTCTCTGGGAGAGAACCCGGGAGGCAAGGGGGCGCGTGGCTCTGGCGACCGCAGACATATTGATTTAAATTTTCAAAAGAGGACCGGACGGCGAGAGAATGGGTGAGGTAGTGAGGAAGAAGGATGGTGGGTTGTGGGAGCTTCCCTTCCCCGTCGGACCTGATACGGGAAGCTCGTGCCAAGCCGGGCGATAAGCCGCAAACGCTCCTCGTCCCGCCGTCTGGGGATAATACGCGCAAAAAATCTCGGCCGTGCATCACCGAACCATTTCCGTACAACAGCCGCCTGAACACCCTTATCTAAGATGTTGTACGAGCTGATTGCAATTGTATGTTGCTCCCTTTTGTGTTGTTTTATGTCTCCGGTCTAACGAGCGCAGGTCCGCCCGGGCAGCCTCAACGAGGTCCGAGAGTACGTCGACCCCACCCCCCGCCGTCATTACAACGATCCCCTGGAGGGCATTCCCGGATAAGGCGAAAACGCTTTTCTCGTGAGGATTTTTGCTTATAAGATTACAGAATCGCCCGTAATGCCGGCCTTCAGGTTTTGCGCTCCGGCGGCGTAGTCCGCGGATATACGAACTGGGGTACCTTCCGCCTCCCAAAACCGACCACGAAGCACCAGGCAAGACACACGGAAGGACATCACTTTATCATGCGCTTCGACGCGTCGGGCCCAGTGCAACAGGCTGTCCGAAGAACCCTGAGTCTTGACCCGCGGATGATCCGCTTCTCCGTCGTGAAGTTGGGCAACAAGTTGGATGAGATCAAGGACGTACCCGGCAAGGTCGAGTGGAACAATGTTAAGAGTATTTCAGACACGATCTCTGCGGATAGGTTCTGATTATGGCTGAGGGCGAATATGTTAGACGAAGACAGATGTTGAGCTTTTCGCTCTCTTCAAACGCTACTGGCCGTCTTCTTGATTGGGTTTGTTATTGTACAGTTTATGGGAATGGCAGCATGCACTCTGTATTTTTAGAAATATAATCGCGCACACATGTCCTTTTTGCGGTTACATTCATTCCTCGACTTATTTGTCTCCATGACTGACCTATTCGATCTCTTTAAACTGCCTCAATGCAATTGCCCTCCTGAGCTACAACCTCCGGTTCGTTCCAGAGTTCAGGATTGTGACTCCAGCCCATCAAACATATGGACAACATTAACAGCATTTCATCTCCCTCTTATATCTACTGAGAGCAAAAATACAATCTGGTCAAGCTTGAGAGTCTTGCCGCATGCACGTGATCGTCCAACCACAAGGCTAAAAAGCGATCAATTACCAATCTGGATAATGTAATGAATGGGAACAGATAAAGAGACGTATGGCTGTTTTTTTCTCCTTGGTCTTCGTCACCTTACATTTCGTGTTCTTATGTTGGAGTAACATCTGATATCTACAATATGTTCACAGCAGAATGAGCGGGCCAATTTCCGTTTTCCCAGCCGAGGTTCCTTTCCCATGTCGGGTAAGAAGCAACATCAGTGCTCACGGCCATCGTGTCGATTAGGTAGCATGCGCCTATGTGTCGGGGAACTACAGTGTTCCCTATCCATATAAAACTAGGCCCAGGCTATTACATCCGGTTATAAAGATCACCTGTTAAGGGGTAATCTCAAACTCTTCGGAACTTGCTATCGTGAGCATTGGATCTCCTTTAGTAGTAATGTGTAAGTGTTTTTAGTGCGTTTATATGCTCACATACATTGGGTTAACCTCTGAGGCCGGACAGTTCATTCCGCCTTACATTAGCACTCGAGTTCCCGTGCGGCTAGCAGTGTCCTTGTATTATCATCATGCCCTTCTTCGCATCAAGTCCCGATGACCCAGATATCCGAACCTCTCCGCTGTCCTTTGCGAAGTTAATGGCGGTGGAAAGGCTCAATATCAGCGACGATTGTGCTGGAGCCGCTGCAAATGGAACGGAGAAGGTGGAGGTATTCCGGGCGCTGGAACTCGCGTCTCCCCCTGGCCGCACGAACATGGCTTTCGGGGGACATGTATATGCGCAGTCAGCGTACGCAGCGTCAAAGACGGTGGAAAAGGGTTATGTGATACATGTAAGTCTTCCAAACTGACTGAATCTACGTAAGATCCCGTTTAGCATGTCTCGACGCCATAATATTGGCAACGAATCGATATTGACATGTTTGTGTCAAGAACATCAGCGGCACCTTCATATTACCTGGCCGTATCGACGTTCCCTTCGTGTACACGGTCCGTCGCATTCGAGACGGGGGAGTGTACTGTCTACGCGCTGTAGACGCCCGACAGGAAGGAAAGATATGTTTCTCGTGCCTTTGCTCCTTCAAACGCAGGGAGCCTAAGCAGTGTTCCTACAGCCATCAACCTGCCGCGGATATTGGAAATAGGTATAGATCTGTCCTCGAAGGTAAAAGGCCCGAAGACCACCCAATAGCGCCCGGTATCGATGCGCCGTGGTGGGAGGAAGGGGTCAAGAAGGGGGACTTTACCGAGTGTGAGTTTCCGGGTGTGGAGGTAAGAAAAGTGGATATGGGACGATACAATGAAACGGATGAGGTCAGAAAGAACCCACATACATACCGCCAATTGCAATTCTATCGTCTCAGGGGTTCTCCAGATGGTGAGGAGAATCCCGAGGACAGAGAGAAAATCAAGAGCCAAGACCGGGCCGGCGAGTATGACAACCTCTACGCCTGCGCTCACATGTATGCCAGTGATAAGAATTCCTTGTTTGTCATCACCAGAGCTCTGGGCCAAGCAAACAACTGGGTTACAATGGCGAGTCTGAGTCTCACAGTGGTGTTCCATGAACACGGCGAGGCTCTGCGAATGATTGATTGGGATTCGACCAAGCAGATGGAGGGCTTGCAGAAAAAGTGGTTTGTGCAAGAGGCCTGGACGAGTCGGTCGGGGGAGAATAGAGGACTCCATGAAAGCCGGTTGTGGAGCCCAGATGGTACACTGTTGGCGACTACGTTGCAGGACAGCATGATCCGGTTTAAGAATACCGTGAGCGAAAAGCTTTGAATTTGCCAAACGCATATGTGTTCAGTCTCTAGATCTGTGTCTTTTCCTGGGAAGTGGTTGAGCAGAGGAATATGAGATATACTGCCTCCACTACATTATTACTGGCCCCTGGTGAAGCACGTTGTTTGATATCTCAACTCATATTGCCATAAAGAGCGCACCATTCAGCATAAGACACGTTCTTAATACACTTCCTAGTGTCGAACTGATCAAATGTTCAGACTGTACAGCAGCTCCTCTCGAATTTCGTTTTCCATCAAGAAATGGAGTATCTCCATAAAACTCGAACTCACGTTTCTAATCGTTGTTTTGCTATCGGGAACTCGAATTCGACACTATCTCGAAGAAATATCAATTGGTGGAAGAACTTGGAGAGCGTAACCTACATACCTGTTAGCTACATGCCATCTACGGAGTACTCATCTTCGAATCACTGCTTTCCACGTCTAGAACGAGCCCAGCCCGGGGCATGTGGGGCAATCGACCCGTGGACGTCGAACCCGGGGGCCATGCCCTAAGCCCTACAGCAGAAGGCCATCACGTGTCCGGATCTAAGCCCTCCGTCCATCCAATGACGCAAACGGCATTGATATCCCGAAGACACGCCCGCCATGCGTCTCGTAACTCAACCTTCCTGACTCTCCTACCTCAAACATCCATAGATTTCAGATCCGACGATGAAGTATCAATTTGCCGGTCCACACGGAGCATGAAGAAAACGCTTCTCCTCGTGTTTATCCACGGCTTCAGGGTGCGTCAGGTCCCGTCCTTACCCCCAGATTTCCCATCTCGGATAAGATAAACGATAGTAGCGTCCGCAATGCCGCGGACAAGCAAACATGGAAGTGGGGCTGACAGGTCGACTGTTCTTTGACAGGGTGGCGATGATACTTTTGGGAACTTCCCAGAGCACTTGCGTGCTCTCATCAGCCGTGCGCTTCCCAACGTGAGCGTCGTTGCGTCGGTGTATCCGAAGTATGAAACGAGAGGAGACCTGAAGGAATGTGTGGCCAGGTTTCGAGAATGGTGCGTTTCTTCTTTTTCCTGTCTGTTTCTATCTCAGAGCTACTGACCTGCACGTCTCTTAAATGACGATTTATAGGCTGCAAGACAAAGTCATAGACCTGGAGGTTGCGAACCGTACGCCGTCTCCTACGGTCGACCCTTCCGTCCATGTCATCCTGATCGGGCACTCCATGGGAGGCATAGTGGGAGCTGAAACGCTTCTGCTCTTGGCATCTGAACAGCCTCTGCCTCCGCCATCGTCGCTGAGCAACTCCTCGTCCTCCGTGTCGGACCGCAAAAGCTTGCAAAGGTCACCATCCGTGGAGCCCGAGTCATTCATGTTTCCGCATATCCAATGTCTGCTCGCTTTCGATACGCCTTTTCTTGGGATTGCTCCTGGTGTCGTATCCTACGGGGCTGAGGGGCATTGCAAGACGGTAACAACCGCATATAATGCGCTATCGGAGGTAGCCAGCATATTTGGGTTCGGAGGAAACAAGAGCTCTTCAACAACTACAACTACAACCTCAACCACATCTACAAAGAAGCAAAAGGCGCTCCCTGCAGTAACTAGTGATGCTGATGCCGCCGCGACGCCATCCTGGCAGCGCTGGGGCCGATATGCCATGTTTGCCGGCGCCGCAGGAGCCATTGCTGCCGGCGGAGCGGCAGCGCTGTATTCGCAACGCGAACGTGTCACGGCCGGATGGAGCTGGGTGACTTCCCATCTCGAGTTCGTAGGCTGTCTTGCGCGCGCCGAGGAACTGCGGCAGCGCGTGCGGGCCCTGTCGAATCTGCACAGGGATCGTGGGGTCGGTTGCGCCAACTTCTACACATACCTTGGCAAAGGTGCCACATCACTGTCAGACACGCGAATCAATAGAAACAAAAGCACATCCTCATTCAGTCAGAAGATCATACGATCAAAGCACCGTACCTTCTGCAACCTTCCTGCAGACGGTGACGATGAAAATGAGGCCGCCGCAGCGTCAGGACTCAAATGGATCAAAGCCGTGAACGACAAGGCGGCCGACGAGATCAAGGCGCATATGAGCATGTTCTCGCCCAAAGATAACCCGGCTTTCTATACCCTGCTTCGCGATGCTGCCGAGCTTCTGCTCAAGTGGGTGGACGAGGGCTGGTATGCCACTGCGACTAGCGGACTAGCAGATGACAAGGGCAGGGAAGGCCCTATGATGACGATGATGCATGAGAAGAGGGAGGAGTGGCAAGAAGATGATAGTGGCTTCATGGACGGAGATGATGTTGTTATCGTGGATTAAAAAAAAAAAAGAAAAAAAATCCTGGACTATGCAGCTCTTGTAATTTTTTCTTTACTCTTCACCGCTCTCCCTCTCCTCGACACAGTCGTTTTCTTTTGGGAACTGTGTCCAGGCGATTGCGGTGTACTTGCATTATGATGCCAACAGAATCGCATGAGAAGATGTTATCTTAGGCCCTATCTACCTGACCTACCTAACGTACTTACCCAATGTATGTACTGAACAGTACAGCAGGCGCACTTTATACACTAGGCACAGTCCACAGAATTAAGGGGACAGAGCTACGGTTAAATTCAAGGAGTCATGATGTTTGTCAACTGTATCGGTATTCCAATGATCTCCGTTTCTCGATTAAATCAATCAATCAATGCCCTCTAATCAAACTCCCAAATGGGAGCTGTATAATATATCCAGCCAGATCCCAAAGTAGGTAATACCTGCAACCGTAGTCGCTCTGCAGATTGCACATCATTGGCACAGCCAGCCAGCAAGCCTCGGATACGAAACCTCTCTCTCAAAGGTGAAAAGCAGAGAACAGGATGACTAGCTGTCGACATAACCGTGATCTATAATCTATCCGGGCGTATGCAGTCATGAAAGTTGGTACATACATATACTGACTGATACATGTACTGTACATAGTGGGCGTTTTCCATAGACTGTCTCATGAATTATGCACTTATTGCAATACCTTATACCTCATATAGGCTTTGTTTCCCGGCTACCTACCTACCTACCAATTGATTTGAGCTGGCCAATCTCTGAGACATCCGTCTTTTGATGAGGCGTATGTTCGCAGACTTTAGGGAGAGAGCTATCCTGTAACCAGGAGGCGTCATCTTCGAACATGCTGAGGATATCGAGATCGCCAATCCAGTTTCCTACTTCATGTGCCGAGATGACTGCTTCGATGAAGAACGCTTCTTTGTCCCATGTTCCATGTTGAAATGTATCAACTGGGGCCTCATAGCCTGTGAATGAGAGATGCAAAGAAGTGCTCCAAAGCTATCCTGGAAGACATTATCAAACGAGTTGTGACTGTCGACATCCCAGGAGTCTAGATTAGCTTCCTTAAGAACTGGTTCATTGACCAGGACAATAATAGAGAGCCCAGGCTTTCCCACATTACCAAGAAGGTGGGTAATGCCATGTTCTTCGTCGCCGCCATCTTCATCGGGGCAGTACGGGTCTCTAAGGAGTACCTTGGAAGCATACAAGGAATTCCCAGATGAAACAGCAACCGCTTTGTCGAAACTCGTCGGATCCAAATTCAGAACGCCTGAGTCGAACATAGCAATGCAAGCAAACTTCTCTCGACGAGCACAACCATAAGACAAACCGTGTTGAAACCATTTACCTTCAGTCAAGGGAATTCGACAAACTGAAAGATTGACATTTTGGCTTCGGAAAGATCATTGTATATGTATGAGACAGATTGAAGTGCTGTCAGTGATTGGAAATACTGTTCGTCAGACCGCACAACGAAGTATTCCTGGAGTTTATGGCTTGGTACGGACTCATCACTGAGCAACTCCGCAATCTCTTCCAGGGGCAACCTAAATTCGGATTTGCTATGTGCCGTCTCTGGGCCTTGAAGATAGATCTTGACATTGTCTGAGCCCTCAAGATGCGAAAAGGTTGAGTTCTGGATCAGATACGGTGTTGCGCCCAATTTCCAACCTGAAGCAACAATCGGTGCCAATTTGTAGATCGTCCTCCGAGGAGATGCCATCGTATGCATGATTGATAGCTGTGGTGATATCCCACGAGTTTAGCGTACGGGACCGACTGCTCTTCAGTGGGAGGGTTCAATAATTGTATATCTGCAGCAAGTCTTTCTGTATTGATCCGTGTGTGCAAGGACCTTGGAACTTGGAGACGGTAGAGGTCAAGACGCATTTCCAAAGACTTGATCCGGTCTTCCAACAGCTCTCCATCTAAAACAGTACTTATATCTCAATTTTTGAATTCTACATCTGCCAGTGCCCTTCTCTTAGGTAATACTGTTAACAATTGTGGTGTAAAGCATATTGGGTTTCCTTGGTAATTTCCTTTAATGATGTGATTCCTAACATTGTTTAAAAAAGTCCTTATATGCCTGATCAAGAGCTAATTTTTCTAGTTGTTTACATTTTATACAAACCTCATGCTGAATCTAATTTTGCACATAGTCATTGGTACATCTAGACAACTTAATTTGTGGCATCTTGCAATTGGATTGTTATAGAGAGTTTTTGTCTCTCCATCAATGCCAGGAGCTCCAGATCCTTCTTAATGGACTGCTTTTGATCATCAGTCAGGTATTATAGTGCAGATAGATCACATTTTAGACTTAAATTGCTTGAAAGTTTGATGAGAGCATCTCTAGATGGCATTTTGAGGAGAGCTCAATGTCTCCGCATTTCAGAGCATTATTGGACCTAAAGTATCCAGAGCTTTCAAGCAATGTTCCAGGGCAAGCAGATGTAGATGAGATCATCTTCTTCTGAGTATTATGTTGCTGTCTCTGTCGTGGTGTACGGAAGGATTCTTTGGAAATAGCAACCAGATGGTGTTCAACGTAAAGGGGGTTGTCAATGTTGATAGTTGGCTGGAATTTACCGGTCTTAATAAGACCATACTCTTCGGTAAGTGTTCCACAGATTAGCTGTTAAAAGCTTTAGTAAATACTGCTTATTTTTTTTCTTATAAGGAAGAAATTCGCTCACTTCATCTGCTTTTTTTCAAGTTATATGGAAACTCCTTTTCCATCTCCTCACAGTAGTAGATTCTCCAGTAGCGTGCTCTAATAAGGAATCCAGACATTGTGGATTTCAAGATATTAGCGAAGCAAATCCTTCAATAACATTGATAGTAAGTTCGAGTCAGTATTTTGGGTCATTTGGCTTAAGTAATGCAGTGAACCTATAACAATAAATAAGAGCAACAATAGAGACGTGACCTCATACAGTTCAAAATTCGCTCTCATGACATGCAAGGCCAATTTGGTTGAGTCGGCAAAGTCATTGTCAATTTTCGTTTGGGGCCCTCCACAATCTCATTCTAATACCCTGGCGGTCGCTCAGCCTTGCCCTTGGAACCTTGTTTTATACGCCAATTGGATTTAACAAGAGTCATTTTGGCTGGTCAAACAATGGAAGAACCGGATTGAGAAATCTAAAGCCTTAAAGGATTGAAGAGGAGATTAGATATTGATTTCCCAGTGTCTCCTGTGAACGGTGCACGGTGTATATAGCTGCAGGAGACCTATGGTGGAAGTGCTAATTGACATATAACTATATACTTCCTGTACAGGACTGCGAACCAACAACCTGGAATGGTATTGCGATAGCCCAGTTTGTAAGTCATCCCAGGCACCTATGAACAACGATAAAGCGGCGACACCAAGGGCGGAAATGCCACGAAAATGAGCATCAAAGGTCGCGACCTTCCGTGTCATTTCCACCGTCACCCAGAGTTACTCCGTACACTCCTCTCCCCTCCACGCGGAATGAACCCTGTCCTTCCCCGTCTGCGATTCATCTTCTGACGGACTACGGAGTAATTTCCCCAGCCAGTGAGTTCGAATCCAGCATCAAGCCACTGTAGAAATTGGTTGATTATTGGCCGGCAGGCGCACGGGCCGGTGTGTGGAAGTTCTGGGGGTCTGGGATATATGACTCCGTAGTATATGCATACCTACACATCTATGGAGTGCCGTAGAGCAGTCGAGACACAGCCATGTCGAGCTTATATGGATGTCCGTTGCTTTACCAACCGGAATGTTGGGTGTGAAACCCGAAAAGGCTCCCCTGTTTATAATGTGGGCGTTTTATTGCGTCCATAACAGATGGCTTGTTCTCGTCATGAGAGGGTCACTTTCATCGTCAAGTTATTGTCCTTACAACTTGCATAGATGTCGATAGACGTCATATGGAGTCCTATACCCAATGTAATTTATCGATGAAGTGGCTGGGCGAACGATGATCACACGGGCTAATTTCCCTGATATTGCCACAAGTCGAATGCCAGGGAGAGATCTTTGTGGAGGCTCAGATGAAAACCAAAACAGGAATAATGATATTAGGGACGTAAAGTGCCTATATAGCTAAACACCCGCTCAGCAAGATTCGCGCGGAATACATGACGTCAATTCCGGGTCCTTGGAAACTCCTCTCTTCCCAGCAACGAAACCCTTTCTCTTGGACAAAACATAGGGCTTTCCGAATAGATGAATCAGCATGAACAGCAAGCCTGTCAATGGAAAATGAGATAGTGTAGGATATCAAAAGAGCTCCTCACTCAACTCCTGAAATGGGAATCTTCGATGAGACTGTGATCCCAGGCAAAATATTTAAAAAGCTCAATCAGAAAAGTAAGAAAGATGAAGTATTTACTATCAAATATAGAAACGTGACATTCGTAAACAGAAGGTCAGTAGTTCTGGATACCGTAATTCGAGTTCCGATGGTACATGCTCGGAGCGTACTCTGAAGCAGTGTCCTGGTAGACTGTTCCTCGTCGCTCATCTTCGGGAAGGAGTTCCTTGACTTCCCAATTGTTCTGCTTCAAGCCCACAGAGAACTCAAGGTCTTCCTTGGTAATCGAGTCCCAATACTATATGGACGCATTAGTCTCCGGAGTTGAATAGATCAGATCTTGAAGGGAAAATAGCTGGCTTACCTTGTAGACCATCATCACGGCAAGTAGGTTGCACAATGTCGCAAAGAAAAGACCATCCAGATAATGCTGGACATTCACGCAGATGGTCTCACTAAAAGCGTAAAGAAGCACCTGCCCGATAACAAAGAAGAAAACACCGAAAGCGATGTGCCCCAGCGGCCAGCGGTCCTCGAGAGTGCCCACGACAAGTATAACCTGCATCACCAGATAGACCGCAATACAGATCGCATTGAGGATATAGAGGACCACGAAGAGGGCAACAGTGTTCGTCGGACTAAGCCCACCCCATCCCTTAAAGGTCAGGAGGGAGACTATAAAGGAGACGGCGAACATGGCCATGGAGCTCCCCCGCAGCAACCAAACTGAAAGTGTCGTCCCGTCCTCATAGATCTGGAAGCCAACAAATCCATTGATGAGCAGACATGTGCATAGAGCAGACGCCAGCCCGTTCTGTACTGCGGTGAAGTACGGGAAAGGGCTACTTCCAGGTGGGACAACGCCCGCGTCGAGAATGAGCGAAAAGATCGTCAATGCCATGTAGATGTAGAAGAATGTCGTAATTTCCTTGCGACCTAGATGGAAATAGTCCCATTAGCTTCGAACAGTTCGAGATATCTTTTCCCCCGAGCTGGTCCTCAAGACGTACCCACGGCGGTGAACTTCGATCTCACATGCAGAATCATTATCACCGTCATACCAAGGGCAATGATATGGATAAAGTCTGCAGCGCCCTCGAAGATGATGGTATTCGCAACCTCGATGTTCCGCGCGTAGCAATTAGGTAGGATCCCAGCAGTACCAGTTATCGAGGATTTCGGGCCGACCAAGGCGCACAGAGGCAGGGCTGCCCTGCGACAGATCGTATCGAAGTCTCCAAACCCCATGACGACGGCGGCAACGGCAACTGTCCCAGAGTTTCCTTATCGATGATGTACTAGGACGCCGTAGATCGTCAAGGATGCAGGGCTCCGGGCCACAGGCTCGACAAAGGGGCTGGAGGGGTTTCCACTGCGGTGGTCTAAGGCCGAAAGAGAGGGGAGAAAAGAAGCGCGGGCGGACAGACACCCAGAAGACCTAACGATAGCGATGTCCAAACGAGCGAAGCTGAAAATAACGATCGGGATGGGCAGGTCAACGAGCGTGGGATAGAGTACTGAGTGCCCCGTCTTGGGAACTTGGAGGCTGCGGCGGAGCCGGGGATCCGAACGGGGTAAGAGACGGGAGACGCAGTGCAGACTGCGATGGTCCATGGAAGGGCGGGCCGCCAGGAGAGCACGGCGGAGAGGGAGGATCTGACGCTGCGCCTTGCGGCTGCGGCTCTGCGTCCGATCACGGGACCACGGTGGCTGGTGTCTGGGGCTGGGGCCTCGTCTCTTCCGGGCCGAGTGCGCCGCGTTTGTCACGTGATCTCAGCGCGCTGCCGCGACCGCATCCGCCGGCGCGAGTGGTCACGTGCGCGTATCGGATCAATACCAGACCGCCTGCTTCGGCCAACCACGATCGACAGCCTCAAGTCGCCAGCCGGGGATCCGCGACCGCCCAGCGGCCCAACCTCACGCCTTCTGGACCCCTCGGCCCCGCACCCTGTCGACGTCCAGTTTATCTCTGTCGTCTCGTCTCGAGATGCTGCTGTCATTAAGGAGGTCATACTAACCGCCTCCCTTGTCTGGCTGCAGCTAGGATCCTGGCTCCATAGGCCACGGGCCTTGGAGATTGGAAATGCTGATGCAGCCATCGCAGATTCGCTAACTCTTCCTCCCCCATGTCTCTCTGCCCCATCTTCATATTATCATCAACTGCTTCCCAATGACTTAGTGGGACATGCTCGAACGGATTCCTCCCTGCTCCGCAGATGCGCTCGGTCAGTCCAAAATTCGCTGACCGCTAGGATCCCATCTTCTCCTCCCGTTCAGTTCTTTACTTGGGACCCGTTGCCGACGGATCCTGGACGGTCGACGCAAATCTTGAGAAGTCTCTCCCCTTCTCCTGCATACTATCATGCCAGGTCCATCTATAATTTGCCGCCAGAAGCATACCTGACACTGCTGGAGGTATGCCCTCGTTATCCGTCCGGTGTGCCTCCTTTCCCCAATCCCCGGTGGAGTGCCCAAGGCCCCTGAATCATGCCGTTGGTCTTCGCAAAGTCAAAACGGGGTTGTCCTGGCTTCTTGAATATTGGCTTCCGACGTTGAGGATGTCTGTGCGAAGCTCTAGCCCACCGCCCCGCCTAATACTACTGGAGTTGGCCTCTTTGGGCTCCCCCCCATTTCCGTAGCCCTGACCTTTTTTTGAACGACGCTAAAATTTCCCGTTCCGATCGTCCTGCTTCTTGCACGTCCTGTCACCGCTAAGTCGCTTGTCTTGGTCGCTGCAGCGTTGCTATGGAGTCCTAGACACGTTTTCTCGATACTATGTGCTGTGTCGCGAATCCTTACAGCCGGTGTACGATACCCGGACCGAGTCCAAAACCGCGCCTCTCCGCTCTTTAGAAGGCGCCAGTTCTCACTAATTCTCTCCTGAATAGACTATATTTAATCCAAAGGCCTCTCGTCTTAGGTTTTGTGACTGACTTTGGCCAGATAAACGGCTCCTACATGGTCCTCCTTCCTTCTTTCTCATTTCTGTATGCTGGTCGTTATCAGCATAGTTGTCGAGTTATATTAACTTACAGCAAAGCGCCGTTTCACAGGCTGAGTGATGTTTCTGCAGGGCTTACGACATTGTTACCTCTATGCATGAAGATCCTTGTTAGCGCCACGTGCGGGTGAAGGAGCATCAACGGCTACTAGTAAACATTGTCGATCTCCCATTTACCCGGACTGCATAGCAAAGTGGCTACTTCCTTCGTGAAACTCCTTTGGCCCTCAATTGCTGCCCCGCTGAGATTCCGGGACCTACTATTTTAAAGATGCTGCAGCCACAAGCCTCCCAATTTCGGTCAAGTTGATGCAAAACCCGCTTCCATTGCAAGGTTTTTCGTGGAGCGGCGCAGTACGAGGTACTCGGTATGTCCTGCTACATCTTACTCTTGAGGAACGAAACAAAGACTCCATGATCTACTTCTGTCTAACCTTGCTGCAACTGCCCAGCGACAACTGCCCTGCGATAATTAGCCACCAGCAGCAAATCTGTGCAAGGGATCGATCATGCAATACATTGCAGCAGTACAAAAAGCAATTACACATAGCGAGGAACGAGCTTTTTTAAGCTATCATCGTTATTCTCTCGAATCTCGGCGACTTCCAAACCACTCTTCCTTACAGATATTCTCTCTGCTCCATCCTCCATTCGGCTTAGGCGTCTAAGAGTTCAAAACCGATTATTAACTCCAAATCTCGACGTCTGCCGCTGAATTGGACCCGGCTTCCACCCCTTCGCTTCAACGTTTCAATACACCACAGTCTTGCGCCTACGGTGGTATGACGCCGTCGAGATGTGCAATTATTTCAAAAATTACTACATTTACAGCTCCTGCCGCGAGCCAGCAGCTCACTTCTTTCGCACCTCCTTGGACGGATCCAAAGACAACCGATGTCCCAACAGCCCTCATGACAGATTCATTGTTGTCGTCGGCAAATGTCGTCTATGTTCTCGCTAGTTGCTTTCCCCCATGCCTCCATGCTTCTTGCTGGCAGCAATCCTAATCGGGGACTTCGGCCAGAGCATCTCAAGCTCTGGGCGACACCGATACCCAAGACAGCAGAGTTCCTTTTCCTGTCAACGTCAAATTGTGTGATACGACATCGTCATCCGAAGGCGTTAACCGGCATTCTGTCCACTTGAAGATCGCGAGAAACATCTTTCCAAAGCTGGTCGATACTTAGTGGTTGGATGCAGGGGGCGCTTTGGCTGGTTTCCCAAAGCTGTAGATCTATAGATTGGAACTGGATCTTTTTTTGGAAATGGCTAGCCACCTTTGAAAACCATGTGCATTTGTTTGATTGGTCGCCATTTTTTGAGAATGGAAAGGGAAAGAAAGAGGCCATCGCCCGCTTTGGTTACACCCAGACACTAGTTACTCTAAGTACTTGCCCATCACATGTTTTCTGCTGCCAGCAGTACCTTTCGCAGCCAACACCACACACAGCAGAGGGAGAATCAACGAACAAGTAGAGAAGGCAGGTGATACGGAGCATGCTGTGATCCCACTTCGGATATGATTATCTGGTTTTCTACGCGTTTTTCGTTTTCTGTGGTGGCGGAACAGAAATGCATCTTGACTCCTCGGTAGCAACCTGTTCCGGACCTCGCATATGTTCTGATTGATGCAGTGCTCGCACGGTCGTTGCCGAAAAAATCGGAGTTGTTTGCCAAGCACACGCACTCTATCCGTCTATACGTCCTCTCTGCCTGCGGGTGAGGGAGCGGACTCGGGGAATACGTCCGTGTGGTCTACGCTGCATCACGACCCTTGCTCTTGAAAGCGGTGCTGACCCCCGACGGGTAACTGCACCGAACCGGGCGGGTCCGCCATAGGTTTCCCAGGCAAGATCCCCAATTCGATCAAGGGGTTCGACGGCCTGATATATCCCTTCCGCTGATCTGATTTTCGCGCCCCTGCGTCGTCTCGCTCTGATAATCCATCAAACCTCAACGTTATATGTCTTCTGCTATCAAGGTCCAACCAACGTGTCCCTGCACTCGCGATCACAAGACCGTATGTCGCCATCCCACAAGCCTGCGCCTTGCGCTTTTGCATTCGGCGAGCCTGTTACCGGCTGGACTCTTTTCGTCACCACCAAATGGTTCATTCAGAGACCACATTAGCATTTTCACGCCTATTAATAGCGTTGCGGCCGTTGGGCATAGTGGCAGCTGCAGTGACGGCATTGAGTAGCCTTATTAACTGATATATGCTAACTTACTCCGTAAGTATACTGCGTACGGAGTATAACTTCTGCGTTTTACGAATGTGCCATCCATAATCCACAGGCCAACCTAGCCACTTGAGAACGTTAAACAGGCGGGTTACTCTGGAGCAAGTCCTTGGGTTGTTGTTTCAAAACGCTCGGACGTGGGTAGTTAATTTTTTTTCCCCAATCTGGATTCGGCAGAATTACCCCTTGAGTGATCGGCCTATTCCGTATGTTCTTGTTGTACCGCTGGAGTGAGGCTTGAGCTGTGACCTCAGATCCCCCGCCATGGTCAAGTACTGTATGGGCGTTGGGAAATCACGGAGACGCGCCACTAAAGCACGAGCATGAGGGGCTCCCACACCAAGCTCCACAAGTTCTCCGCTGTATAGCTCCAGCCTTTGTCCAATCGTTATTAAACCCGGGCTCTGGTAGTCTTATACCTCAGTCTACATGTTTAAACCGTAAGTTGTCATTGCACCCGGAATTCTATACGTCCTGCCAATTGCCCGCCAATATTTAATCAGGCTGCACGTTCTTGAAACTGAATGAGCAGGGGTATCACACGCCTTGCTATGTGGATCTCCTCCCATGCACATATCGGAGTTTTTATGGTTCACTTTGATGTGCAAACGACCCGGCACAAAGCCGTGCGGTCAGACGATGTCTTACCCTTTCTCTTAGCGCCCCGAAGACAATACGTTTTTAGGCGTTGGCTCTACTTCGAGGTGTTCAGATTCGTACCCAATATTGGACCTTTCAGCAACATGACACTGCAATATCTACCTTCTCCATCCAGCCCCGTAAAACCATATGTTACCGCTATGACCAAAGCTAGAGATCGGACCAACAGCGTTGCTACCACGAGGGATAGCAAAGTCTAGGCCCGTTGTCAGGCACCTTCCCGTTTGCACTGAGACATGCTGCGGAGATATGCTTCTCCTTAATATGTAGGGCATTCTGCGCTTCCTAAATCACCCGGTTGAAACCGTTTTCCCCATCCTCGCTTATCGTCGTTGGTACTGTACGGAGCACGAGAACGCTATTTCCAGATGTGAGGACATGCTAGGATAGTAGGAGTTTTTGGCCGCGCAATTTTTGACTGCAGTACAGTAAGTTTATCAAGTACTCTTACCTCGTCCAACCTTGAGCTCAAGTTCGAGGTAGATCATCGCCTTTTACAGAACTGCAGCTGAGAACGAGCTTCAACTCGATAGTTCAAATGGAACAGGAGGGAGTATTTCCCGCGTATATACATACCCTTTTTGATACTAACACTGCGTCTTCATTCAACACGCAGACATCAGTCCTTGCAGATGACGCAACACTACAGTGGTGTATGCACTGCATCATTAACCATGAGTGCCTATGTTGAGATTACCCCTCTATCATACTTATTAGTATCAATTCTAGAATTCGACATTCCTCTCCTCCTCCTGTTTGCATTTTGATACACTTTTGTCCAAACCATAGCCACCAGCCACAAACGGATAAACAGTACACTGCGCCGGGTTGATACTTCAGGTCTCTGTTCTATTGGACTTTCTATTCAAGGGATGCCCCATTTACTCCACTACACAAATGCCTCGTTCACATTTTTTCTTGCTTGTGAGCATTGGTCCCTAAATAGTATGTATATTTCTAGTCCTTGGACCTAGGAAGCCTTCCTGGTTTCAAACACTTCTTGCGTATCACACGTTTATATATTGCCCTATATTCCACAGATTCACTTTTTCCTGCCTAGGATGGAGCAATACGAGAAGAACGAAGAGGGGCGGGGGAAAGGAAAACTAAGCACTACACGTCAATTTCCATGATGCGGTGGTATAACTCGATTCTATTATATAAATTGCTATGATAATAATGCATGTGAGCTCTGCAGCCGTTGCACTGTACAGTATTTGATATTTGATAGCATTTATTTAGGTGGGCACATGTATTACTATCTATCTATTTATCTATCTATCCATCAACTCAAGATACTTATTCGCCTGCAAGATGCGTTCCAATGCTAATTACAGCATTATTCTATTGCACGGATTGGTATTGCAATCTGTAAAGAAAAGTATAAAAAAGCATCCATATCCATGTCCTGCAGAGAGAGAGAGAGAGAAAGGATGACAATATTAACATCTTCCTAGGTAGGTACCGTACTTATCTATCTATCTTAGTACCTAACATAATAGATAATGATTCATCCCGTATGCTCCGCAATCTTTACGGACGATAGTTAGAATGAACTTCAAGTCTTCTCCAGGAAGCTACTCAAATAGGCAGTCTCAATGAGGTAGGCTGGGTTCCTCCGAAGCATAACCTACTATTAGGTAGTTCCATCAAGTTCCCTGCTCTATCCTACCTGTTCAATCGAACCTGACATAACCATTTCCCCACCCTCTGGCACAGTACAGTGCTGTACTGTAATGTACATGTGCAATACTAAAGCTTATTTATTTATTATTATTATTCCCTGTCAATCAATGTTTATTCTTCCCGTTCAATTATTCTATTCTACACCCCACCGGGTAAAGGCCAGGCCAGGGCGCAGGGCAAGGCAGATCGGCCCGATACTACTTACTGCCGCTGCCGCTGTACAGTGCACTGTACTTCCCTTGTCTTGTCTTGTGTCTCTTACTTACGCCTAGGACAGGAATCAAGATCAGGATTGGGATCGGGATCGGGGTCAGGACCTGCCACCTGCCTGGGCGGTCTTGTTTCATCTTGTCTCATCTCTGACCTTGTCCTCTGTCTCCGTCTTTGTCTCTGTCTCGTGGTTCCCGGAATCCAGAAGAAAGTAAAAAAGAAGAAGAAGAAGAGAAATAAGCTTGTGTAATGTTGTACATGCTTAATGCAACTGTACAGCACGGACATACAGTACAGTGCATGGGTGCATGGATCATGGATCATGCATGGAGTAATTAATGTTTAGGTTTTTTTTCTAACTTTTTACTCTTCGGTGATTTATTTATGACTACCTGACCTAAGTTAAGGCTCCTGTTTCTGTCTGTCTGTCTGTCTGTCTGTCTGTCTGTCCGGGAAATTATATACATGAGTGGCACATTACTTCTCTCTTTTCTTTGTCTTTTCTTTCTCTTGAAAAAATACCACTGTCTATCTGCCTGTCTGACTGACTGGCTGATTATATGACCATATATTGATACTCCAACGGCTTTTTTTTTATTTTTTTTCCTTCAAAGGGTATATATATAAATGCCGGAGGCATTATGTCGTTGTCAGTTAATTATAGTCTTGTTTTCCTTACATAGTTTGCTCAACGCGGGGGGTGGGTAGCGCGGCGGATGGAAGGGGGGTTGTTTCTCGTGGACCTCCCGAGTATCGGGATACAATCAACATGAAGAAGGTAATTACCTAATATAAAGAGGTAATTTTACATGTGAGGTCTGGACTGGCAAGTTATTGTATGGCTCCGAGCCATATAATACCTTGATGACGTCAGTAGGAGGGAGAAAGGAATAGAACTTGGACAGTGATAATCGCTCGACTCGACATTGGGCACAGCTACGGTACAGGTACTGTACATACATGGGTACTACATATGCCTGAACGAATGGCGTTGTGAACGAATAATATTTAATCACATTAAGAGAACTGCATGCAGACGAAGACAAGGATTATATCAGTCAGAGTCTACATCTACTCTGTACTGTAAAAACTACTAAGTCCACTGCGTCAGACCCAGCAAGCTCGCGCTGCGGACTCTCGTTCCACGATCGATCTTGATCTCCTCTCCCGGATGTTGTCGGAACACAGGGAGCGTCGAGACCGTCGTGGATGAGTTGTGCCGGATCTGCTTGCTGTTTCTGCTGATATTGCTGCTCGTCATGGACAGGAACGACGCGCGCGGCGGCTTTGAGATGGCCACGCCGATGCCGAGGCCGCTTCTGTCCACCGTGGACGCTGGAGTCCTTGGGTATTCGGACATCTGGTCTGTCCCCTGTTCTTCATCCCATCTGGTTTTGGAGCGGGGGATGGGGGGCGTCGGTGGGTATGGAGGGTATAGGGTGACAGGGTTACTCTCGGGGATTGGGGGAGGCATGAAGGTGAGTGAGGGGTGCTTGCTGAGCTCGTGATTCCGGCGCTTGGACTGCTCCCTGACCCAGCTCGTTATGGACCGGAAGCGAGGTGGCTCGCTGACGTCTGTCAATATGGTGTCTCGGTTGCTCGTCGTTGCCGAACCTGGAGTCGTGGGGGCCGTGCTCCAGGAGAAGTAGGATACGCCTGGTTTTCGGATTTTCAACGGGCGAGGAGCAGCATCTGCGTATTCCTCCTGCTCCACATCCGGATCTTGGGCATCGAACCCGGCTGGACGGCTTTCAGACTCGGAAGACTCGCTGCTGCTAATGGTGAGGCGACTATTCATCGGGCGAGCAACCGCTGCCGGCATCTGCACCTCCTTGTCCAGAGAGCTTTCAGACCCTGACGAATATCTGGACTCTGCCCTTTTCTTAAGGTAGTGGGTAGGTATGGCCGGGGGTGTTACAGGATTGGACGTCAGGGGTGCCCTGCGGAGGTACGACGGCGGTCGAGTATCTCGCTGAGACTGCAAATCAGGCTTCTCCAACGGCTTTTCAAAGGAGTCTACCCGCGTCCAGCCCGGCTCGCTGGTGGTCATCTGTGGGCCATCTTTGGTTTCCGAACCACTCGACAGTGACCACGACTTCTCGGTCTGCTCTTGCCGTCGACGGTCGATACACGGCCAGAAGGACGTGGGGCCGTACCTCCTCCGTAGTGTGAAGAAGGTGACCAGAAAGACGATCAACGCCGTTCCGACTATTGACTGGTTAGAGCCTGAAGAATATCTCCTTGGAACGTGGCAACTTACCTATCACGCCGATGGCCACTCCTACCTTATCCCCAGTGCTCCCCAAGCCCTTCAGCTCATTATGTGGGACTGACGAGGGTGTTGCGGACAAGCCGGTCGCAGTAGAAGCAAGTGCCGTTGCTTGAGACACTCCTGTTGGGAGTGCAGGATTCTCTTCGTTCGACAGGGAAGCGGTGAATGAGTCATTGGGGGTAGAACCGGATGCATCCGCATCCTCGTCTTCATCATCACTTGAGTCGACGTCGTCGCTACTCTCACTGGCCTCAGCATCATCAGTTGCAACCGCGCGCTCAGCCACGGAAACACGTTTATACCGGCTTGACGTGGTTGAAGCATATCTCCTTCTAGCAAAACGGAGGCCACTTTCGGATGTGACAGTTCGACGCAAAGATTCGTTGATACTCCCATATCTCCTGGGCTGTATAAACGACAGGGGACTGCGATTCTCGTTACCATTGTGACTGTCAACGCCTTCAGCCTCGTTGGAAAATTGGCCGCTCGAGTCTGCCCGCGGTATCCGTCGACTTAGATGCTCGGTGTTGCGCCGCTCGACGATCGTCCCCCGAAGTCTTCTAACTGAAGCTCGTTCCTCTCCGCCTCCCTCCATTCCTGCAGACGACGCTCCCTCTGCGGACTAAGAATTAAGATGCGATCCCATAAGACATGCAACGCACGGGGAGCATCCAGTGCCCTCCTGACTCTTGTCTTTAGAGATTTAAACAACCGTGAAACACACAAAAATGAGCGACAATGTCAGAAAGACAGACTGACAGACCAGCTGCCAAAATAGGACACCAGGTCACAACATTAAACAGAAGCAAAAGCCAAGCAAAGAAAAAGAGAAGGAGAGCGAGAAGAGCAATAGTGGAAAGCTGGAAGGGTTTGACAGGAGCTGCCTGGATCGCGAACATTGGGGCCTACCCCGAACAAATTAACCCAGGGACCAGCAGCCTGCCGTGGCGCAGGGCTTAGCATAAACAGTCTTCTGAGACGGGTGTAAGACCTGTTTCTCTACCCGCCTTGGCATATGGTCCGCGACTAGCCAGTCGGCGCGCACAAGGCTGGCGTGGCTGGCTAGCTGCCTATATAGGTAAGCTCCGAACGTCGTCCTAGGAAAATAATGGGTATCAAGATAGCAGAAAGGAAAAAAACCCAATCGATCGACGATCGATCAAGCATGAGTGGAAATGGAAAAGCAAAAGACAAAAATCATGAAAATTGAAACGAATCCCTTTCCTTGAAAACCAATCAAGTCTTCCATTCATATCCTGAATGGCCTGGAGGGGTTACCGGCTGGCAGCTGCAGACTTCTTCAGACTTCCGCTTGCACAGCGAAGCCATCTATCTGCCAGGGACCTAGGTACGGAGTACAGTACCTAGACAGGTGGAAAGGGACACGGCAATCGCGCACTCGGCTCCTCGTGCCAAGAATATTAAATGACCGCCCCCGCAGCAACATGCCAACAGCTAGGTAGCTAGGTAGGACACTGAGGCGGATCTCTCACACTTGGTGTATGAAGTTGGAGGACGCAAGGTAGATCGGGCGGCGCGGCCCGGCGATCGGGACGTGCATCGTCATCTCCCTGAGACACAGGCTAAATAAAAGCTGTACTCCAGGTAATCAAAGAGTGCCTGATTTAAGAAACAGGCAATTGAGCTAGTTAAGCTCTCAGCTGTTGTGCTGCTTCTGTCAGGATTGTTGTGAGATGGAGCACAAAGCACGGAGTACGGAGTACGAGGGGAGATTGTTTGGTCGGACCATCGTTCCAGATCCTCACCCTGTGTACGGAGAACTCCGTCCTTCGTCCCGTCCACGGGTGCTAACTACTGTCCTTCGTACTACTTGCTTACTACGACTTGGCTACCCGACCCGCCAGCGTCGCACCCGGATTTCGACATCGGTGCAAATGTCAATCGCAATGTTGAAATTACCAGGCAGCCAGGCTGTGAGGCCATTTTTTTGCCCTGCAACAGCCCCTTGACTGGCCCTCTGGCCGGACAAACACAGGCCTCGCTGTGCCCGCGAGGACTGAGGAGATCCTTGCTAGGAATGCTGGAGCTCGCGCACGCGACTTCTTTCCTCAGAGAGTGAAAAAAGAGTTCGGAGTAAGGAGCAGCTGTGACCTGTCCACTTCCAAGCTCCAACCTTCAAAGTATTTTTGACTTTCGCTTCTCCAGCTTGGCTGCTTTGCGGGTACCTAAATACTCCTCCGTACCCAGAAACCCAGCTTAGCAATAAGTAACAAGAGCATAAGCTGCGCTACTGGCTTATATGCGACTTACTGCCGGTCGACCCTTAAGCAACAGGCAGGTCACCTAACCCAGATTATTGATGACTAAATGGCAATGTGCGAAAAATGACCATCTGATGTCAATCGGAAAAAAATTAACAAGCAAAAGGAAATTCATATCATCCCAACATTGTTATTAATTAATAAAATTTAATGTAGATCTGTCGCGCTGATTCCTGATTCCTTTCATTCTGAAGTTGGACTGTCTGTCGGTTTTCTGAAAAGGAAAAGAAAGGGACCAAGATTAGATGCCAAACGAACATGATTCGTAAAGAATTGCTGTCTGGAAACATGAACTACTTGATCATGATCCAGTACTCACAATGATATATATCAATGAAGGAGCCATGAGAAAAGGTACAGTAATTCATAACACAGATAGAAAAAGAATACGGTTTTTTTGGTTTTGTTTGTGCTCGTGCTCCTAACCAAATGATACATATCACAATCTCCAAAATATCGGTGATGATCGATTAATCACCGACTTCCGTTTCAGCGTGTTGTTTTGTGATTTTGGAACCTTGCCTTCGGATCGAGACAGTACAATACATAGTACAGATGCTCCTCCGTCGACAGACAGGCAGCTAGAACGCTCAGAGTTTCTGCTTTGGTTCGCGGATCATGCAAAATAGCTGCATCAGGATGTTAGATGAATAAGATCGTACCGGCGGAGGCAGAGATTTGACAGGCACACAACACACCTTACAAACATCCTTCCCATCCACACAATCCATCACCCTCACCATCTCGAACCCCATCTTCCTGTAGATCTCCACGTTCGGAAACATCTTCGAGCTCTCCAGGTAGCACTTGATGCCCTCCCGGTCGGCCCGGTCGGTTACGACCTCGAACAACTTCCTCCCGATCCCTTTGCCCTGCGCGTCGGGGCTCACGGCGACGATGTTGCAGAAGTAGTAGCCGCGCGGATCGGTCCAGACCTCCTTCTGGGCCTCCTGCTGGCGCGCCTTCCAGATCCAGTAGCGACGCGTGTTGAGGCCGCCGTGGCCCAGGTAGCGGACGTTGATGAGCAACTGGCGGAAGGAGAGGACCCAGGACTGGTACCACGAGTACCAGCTCTCCGGGGCGGAGGCTGGATGGGGCGGGAGCCAGCATGAGACTCCTAGGATGCGTGGGGAGGAGTTGGTGGCGGAATTACTGCTTTGTTCTGGTGGTCGAGTGACCTCTTCTGTTTTCCCCTTGGGGGCAGTAGCAGCGGCGGCGTCGGCGGTGGCAGTGGTCGTCGTCTCTTTTGCGACGTAGAAGAGGGCATTGTTGATGCCCCACAGGCAGCGAGCCGTGAGAGAATCAGTGTTTCTTTGCTTGTTGAACTGTATTCATCACAAAAGTCTCTCAAATCATAGAAACCGCAGGTCAGATCGGATGTATGTTATACCATCCATCGACCGCGTTCACGAAAGGAGCAAAATGTTAGCTTCAGCTTGTTTCTTCAAGTTTGAAATCATTTAATGTGTATGTATATAGCCCCCTGGTCGGGCATTCTCAGGGTCCGCCAGGGAGCAAACGGGAGGAGAGAATATTAATTGATAATTTCCGGGAGGGTAGGTCAGTTTGCCATTACGGAGCCCTAGATGGACCTAGTCCCGATGGACTGCCTGTATATAGTTCTGTACATAGATACATACCTTGGACGGATCGTTAAATACCCAGAGGAAGTATGGGTCGTTTGCAAACGCTTGCTGGATGCACTCTACAGCGCCGGGGATGTCCGCCTCAGTCAGAGGAACGATCTCGATAGCCATTGTGAGTGAGTCTGGCTGCTCTCAGCGCTTTATGTATGTAGAATGAGATGTTGAAGCAAGAAAGGCAGGCGGTGCTTGGCCTGGTCAGTCAGATCAGGTAGGTAGGGAAGAGTGGAGAGGATGGATGATGAGCAAGTTCCGTAAAAAGACTGTATCTGTGGATACAGCTTCCAGGTTTCACCGTTCCTGGACGGTGATAGTTTCTGTCTACCAGTCTGGTTCTATCCTTGACTGGATACCGGCTGCGTGATGCAGTGTCTGAGCTCAGAAAACAGCGAGAAATGAGCGATGACTGCGATGAGGAGAAAAGAGGAGGCGAGAGAAGAGAGCTGCCGTCCTCTTATAGATCTTCCACCTTGGCTAGATAGCTCAGAAAGCTCAAGTGACCGCGCAACGCAAGCATCGACAAGGATCTCCGCAGCTCTCCGCTCTGTTGATCTCGACTGACAGACAGGGTAGACAGACCAATGCCAGCGGGGGGCGAGCGAGCTGCGACGCAGCAGATGCCAAGTTAGGTAGTCAGATGGAGCGGAGAGCAAACTTGAACGACCTGACTAGCGCGGCGGGCAGCGTGGGTTATGTATGGATGGAAAGACGCCGCGATAAGTCCAGCCGGAGCGGGGTTTGAGGCGAACGTGGGATGATGCAGATAGAAATCAGGGCAGAGCTGCTTCCTCCCCGTCCTTGTCCCTGTCCGGCTCCGCGAACGAGAGCGGGAGGGCGGCCGAGGAGGATCGGGAAGGCCGCTGCCGTCTAAGCCCTCCTAGGCAGTTCCACGCGGACAGCCCCAGAGGGCCCTTATCGCTTATCATCGCAGCTTTTCAAATGAACCAGATCAATTCCGGAAGTCCCGTCTACGGACCAGAATGAGTATGATATGCTGGCCTAGTCTGTAGCCCAGCTTCCGGCATCCACGATGGCGTCTGCAACACAGCGAAATCAAATTCGATTGGTAAGTTAGGTGGGCAGATGGAACCAGTTCGGTGCTATGTATTCTAATGCTACGTCATATGTGACACCCATGCTCTATATACATTACAATAGAAACACGAGACTGCCCGTCATAATAACAATCAATGGGGAATCATGCGTCTTCGCTTTTGTATGCGCCATGTCCTTCAATCCGTCGTGCGCCAACACACCAAACCCTCCCAAAATGATTGCCCGTCCTGAATGCAAACCGGCCAGCATATCAGGGATGGGATATTCGCAGCTGGCAGAAAACCGCATAACCAAAGAGAAGAAAAACATTAAAAATGCGTACATAGGAGCCTCAGGACCCAAGCCGCGCCAATCTATGATGCTTTTCGGAACAGATACCCGTATCGTGATCTCGTTAATCCAAAGGATATGACATAGTGGCCGTGACATTCATGCATCATGCCCGTTTCATTGTGTGATCGTGTCACTCGGACGGACCCATCCGCGCGGAACGTCCATGCTGCGGTTGACACGCCCGCCCGGCGTTAGAGGAACATCGACTCTTCCAGTGCTCCGGGCACCGTCGTCCTCGTGTTCCTCATAAAAGGACAGCCGCTGGAAGTAGTCTTCCATGACGGCTTCCCGGTCGTTGTCCCCGACGATCGAGCTGTAGTCGGGAGGTGGGGTTACAAGTGGTGGAGGTGGTGGCTCAGCGTCAAACGCTGGAGGAGCAAATGATGGAGCTCGGAGGAGGTGCATCGGGCGCGCGCCGCGCTCGTTCGGCTCGTGGGCCAGATGCGCTTGCTGCGGGCGAGCAAGCCCACCGGACGCAGAGGTGAAGCTCGTATCGGCACTTGAGCTGCTGCGATCACCGCGATCCGAGGCTGTCAGGTGACTCGATGAGCCGTTCCTTCTCACCACAGGCGCTCCAGGGCATCCGCACTCGAACTCTTCCGCTGGTATAACCGGGTCCGACGAAGGAGAAGTGTATGCAGGGAGGCAGATATTAGCTTGTGTAGCCTTGCATGACAGGATATGGAACGGAGAGTCGATGGAGATCTCAAAATGCCGCCTCTTTGAGGGATCTTTCTCATCGACTTTCGACAGGCGCATAACGATCTGCAGAGTGGCGAGTCAGCTCGACCGAGCTACATGGCATTACCGGTAGCGACATAGGACTTCAACTTACCTTGATCCAGTGGTTAATCTGGATATTTTCATACGTGGTATCGAAATGCAGCCGTTGCGATTCGTCTCTGCCCTTCATCATCTGACAGCTGGGAAGCTGCACGTTGAACTCCATCTCAGTTGGCCCGACACCAGTGTCATTAGACAGGTCCCCCAGCAAATTAGTGCTGTTACGATCTACGAACTCCTCACCCCGAGCGGCCGCCTCCCGGTGGTCCCAATCGATGCCACCGCCTGCGGTGACACGCATGGTGCTACCGGGATAGGTGCTCACGCTGGGCGAATCCGCACGTTTTTCGAACAGAAGAACCTTCTTGGCGGGCTGAAAGCGATGAACACTCTTGTCTGCAGTCCAGTGCTGGATATTCTCCGTCACATACACCTTGATCCGGTGGCATTCGACCTTGGCCAGAGGTGTGAGTTTAAATGCGATGGGGACCTGTGAGCCCAGCGGAAATGATTTCCCCGAAATTACAATATCATAGTGGAGCTGATCCTCCCAATTCCGCGATATGGCAATGGGTTCAACCTGCTCCAAGGATCCCTCGGCGGGTGTGCGGATGACTGGGACTTCCAGAGAGCCAAGCAGGTTCGGCCGGAATGCGCCTGAACGTTCGACGATTGCCTCCAGATCATACCTGACGAAGCCCAGCTCGCTCTTGATCGTTTCCGGCAGTGAACCGTCGATTGGAAACTCAAAGTTGTAAAGATAGTCGCCAGGAGGGAAGAGTCTATAGTTGCGCTGAGTGGGCGTGTCGTTCTTCCCAAAACTGCGCGAGTGATTGGACTGGAGAGAGAGCCGCTTCATCTCCTTGGGCGTATGATGGCTATTGACTGATGTCGAAGACACGCTCTTCAAAATCTCACGGGTCGTCACTCCAGGACCGTGAAGCTCCTTGGTCGTGACCGACGGAGAGACCTTGTAGTAATGGGCGCCGTAGTCATTGTCCATCAGAGCGGTATCGCCGTGGTTGAAATAGACAACCCCGTGAGTCACGAGGTCCTTCTTGTCGTGGAAATGCACCTTCTTCGGAGGGATGCCTGCAAGTCGACGTCAGCTGAAATGCCTCTTGGAAGAAACAGAAGAAGAGCTACCATCCGGCCAGTCCGTCTGGGCAAGCCCTCGGAAGCAGACGGATATCTTCTTGATCTTCACAGATTTGGTGGTTTTGATGTGCAGATGACCCCTTAGGATAGCCGACTTCTTCGTGCTGGGATCGTTCGGATCGTAACCGGGGAGGAACAGGACAGGCTCCGCGAGTGCAACGCCGACCGTGATGCCATTGCCCGTCGCGACGACCCTCTCATGGCGTAAGATCGGGAAGGACGCCATGACGTTGGGCGCTGAGCTGCCCGAGTGCTCCAGCAGCGTCGGCTGCGGGATGCCTCCTCCAGCTCCAACAGACGCTGTCGACGAAGAGCCGGACCGTCCCCCAACCACATCTGCTTCCGTGGAAGATATCATCTGCTCATCTCTTGGCGGAAGAATGATGTCAGAGACCGGTCGGGGACGGGTCGATCTCGGGGAGGAACATGAGGGCGGCGATGGTGGGTTGGAGTCGATCCCACGAAGCAGCCGCTTTGCGTGTTCCCGGGATCCCGCGAGCTTCCTGAGGATCCGCAACTCGCGGCGGCCGTGTTTGGGCAGACGGTCTGAAGCCAACTTGCCGTCCACCGGCGTCACGCACACCGAATTTCGGCGTGCCGATCTCGAGCGAAAGAGGCTGGAGAACAAGGGCAAAAGCTCCGACGAGCGACTCGAGCGCTGGGAGACGTGCTCGTCGGCGGAGGAGGAGGCAGGCCTGGGGCAACTCTGCGCAGGAGGGGGAGAGTAAGCCGCCATCGTCGTGCAGAGGCAAAACAGAGCATGTTATAGAGGGGCGAGGCTGATGTGATGGACCGTGGAACGGCCCCGACGCCGTTGACGTAGACCGACGAATGGCTTCCGGCGAGCGACGACCGCGAGAACGAGCGGCTCTGGATGGGAGAGCAGCCGGGAGCAGACGGAGAGGTCAGGGCAGACGGACTCTCTCCTGTCCCCGATGGTGATGCCTCTGCTGTCTGTCGACCGGCCGAGCAAGGAGGAGGTTCGCGCGAGATGGATGACGGATCAATCGCAGACCAACGCTTCATCCCACGAGGGAGTGCGGTTCACCACATGGAGCGAGCCCGCTGTACTGACCGCACGATGGAAAGGAGAGATGCAGTCGGAGTGGGAAGTTCTGCACAAAAGAAACAGAGACAGCAGGGCGTGCAGTGTTTGCGGGTTGGCAGTGAAGGGGCGGCGGCGTGCTTCCCCTTAAGAATACTCTACGATGACGCGGGTTGGAGCCAACAGAGTCGCAGCGCCGGCGATCGATTACCCAGTCGAGGCTCCCGGCGATCCGGACCAACAGCACAGAGAGAGAAAAAGACTTTTTTTTCTGCGCCTGGGATGGTCGGGACGCAGGACGAGCGGCCGTCTGCGGAGTGGTCCGAACCAGGCTTGACGGCGGATCGGAGTCGGAGCTGGTGGCTCGCTGCGATGCCTGTGAACGCACGCCCGTCCTTCCGCCAGTCTCTGCGCGAAGGAGGCCGATACTCCGATGACTCAGGGCCTCGACCCCGGCTGGGCATGCAGAGTGCCTGCCTCGCACCGTTGCAGTGCAAAAGGCTGCTCTTGGGCTGCGGGGGATCCTCCACCGCTAACTTAGCGGATGATCAGACGGTCTTGGGGCGGCTGATCGTGGGCCGGTCGACCGGAGGCGGGCAAGCCCAGCATGGCAGCCATGGCGGTTATCGTACTGGTAAATATAGTAACGGAGGATAAGAAGCATAGTATCTGTCTGGCAGAGAACCAACGCAACAACAACATCAAAAGAGAAGCGCTGCAGGTATCTTGAACTGCTCCGCGAGCACCGCCCCGTCTGTGCCCTCGACCGCCCGCCGCAACTGATGATGCACTAGCGGTAGTCAGGCGACGGCCTCCCACAAGCACCACCTGAGTGGTCCATCACGATGCAAGTTATCACGGATGCCTGGGGGCCGTTTCCTCCTCTTTCTGCTACTTTTCTTTTTCCCCCTCTGTCTTCGACCTGCTGTCTGCACACCTGGCTGCTGTTGGGATAGCCCGTGTGCCATCTCCTTGCTACACAGTATATCGATCTTCAAACCGTCCCATCTCATCCTAGAACCGCCAGCAGCAGGATGGATCGGAGAGACCCGTTTTCGAGCGCCGTGGTCGGGCAGACGAGCCTGAGCCCTGGTCCAGAGGCCTCGCGAGGGTTCTAGAGCCGGCCGGGCGCCGGATCCCGAGACAATCCCGTCCAGGATGACTTCATCACCTGAACCTCCCGAACGCCTGTTTTCTCCGCGCGATTGCGCGACCTGCTCAATCCCCAGTCCTCTGCCCGTCCCAGTCTTCTCACACTGCCTCTCTCCTGTCAGTCTCGCCCTCCTTGATCGGTCTGCACACCACCCCATCCTTTTTCTTTTCGCCATCGCTGCGGCGGCGGCTGCGCCCAGCCAGCGGGGCCAAGGCCTGCTCTTGCCATCTTGGCCTTTGGCGTGGATCGTAGCGCGTCTCCACCGCAGCTCCACAGGGCAGGTCAAGATTATCCCAAATGCTCCGTCCGTACTCTTCACTTTGTGCCCCTCGGACAAAAAGAACAACAGCGGAAGAACATCTCCAAGAGCAAATAAGCTTATCATTATTCCGCCAGAGTTTGTCCTTCTGTCTTTTGTCACTGCAACTGTGGTAATGTGCTTTGTTTACATCACTCTGCGGCTTATCTCTAGGCCTATGTAGAGTACATGAGCTGCACTCCGGAAGATCCTCCAGGGGAATTACTTAGTTCATCCGATGTTCCATCGCCAGAAGAAGTATGATCAAAGTTCATACCCTAAGTAGACCGCTCCGCTCCCACGTGTCTCTGTCGCACGTTATGCACATGCTCCCTTGCCGCTGTAAGAAAGAAGAAGAATCAACCTGCGTACTGTGCATGTGCATACAGTACACTAATAATGCCTGATTCTTTTTATCACCATGGATAGGGCCAGCAGAATTTTAGGCCATTAGCTTCTATACCGTGAAAGGAAAGCTCTTTTCTTTGAAGGGTTTCCCACATTGTTTTTTTTTTTCCCGACATATAGTTGTAGTACTACGTAGATGTCGTCCAGAACATAGTCCTGCATAATAGGTATTGTTGAAAGCGGGCCGATATAGGTACAGTACCTAGGTAGGTACCTAAGGTATCTAAGTACCTAAGGAATCTTAGATGCCTGCACCCTCCTCCGACGGGACGGGACCGGACGAACTCGAAACCACAGTGATTACATCATCGCCAACTTTGTACTGACTCTTCCTCTTCGCTTCTCTTTCGACCAGCTCGTAACGGAAGAAGAAATAGGTACGAAACATCCCCTACCCCCGCCCCTGTTCATGTCATGCTTATTACGTGGGTATCTACTCTATGTATGTATGTATGTATGTATCTAGGTAGGTAGTGACTGAGATCGTGTCGCGTCGTATGACGGCAGCTTCAGACCTCACCTAGACTCGAGAAACCCAGCCCATCCAGGAAGAAAGAACTGGAGGTTGGGGGGGGGGAGGCGGGGGTGGACTTGGAACTTGATGACATGACATGACATGACAACCGGATGATATAATATAGTAAGATATAAGTGGGGTCGGAGATATTCGGATTGCGCCGATGAAAGGGCTATGTCAGCTCAGGGTACTCCATAGGGTAGGTAGGGTAGGTATGTACCTAAGGTACCTAAGGTGTGTATGTACATACATTACCTACCTACCTATTTACGGTTTCCACGTGCACTGACTGGATTGAGCGCGCGCGCAGGAGAGGAAACTCGAATATAACCAGTATTAATCATTTTTTATGTCTATGCATCATATATGTGCTGTGCTGTATCACATGACTTCTGTATCATACGTCCAGTACGCCCTGCTCAAGAACAGGTGAATCGACTACTTATTTATACGAGTTCTTCGCTACTGTGCAGTACATATAATCAGCAAGGACAGGCAGAAGTTTGCATGGGTCATTTGCGCTACAAGTGTTAATTTAGGTACAGTACCTAAATTAGTAAAATGTATGGATACCTCAGAACACGATTAAGCATCTAGAACTAGTGGGGAAGCAACATGTACGGTATGTGCAAGTGACCTCCAGGGTTCTTATATTACTATTATCATAGATTGTAGATAACTTCTCGAAACAAGATAGTCAGGTGAACCAGGCATCATCTAGCTCGCCGATATCCATCATTCCGTCACCGCCCATCATGTTCTCATTGCCTTCCCCGCCTACGTTGTCATTTTCCATGAACAGGTCATCGAAACTCGATTCGCCGGGTGCCATGACCTCTTCTTGCCCCTTGTCCTTCTGCGCTTCAGGCTGTTGCTGTTGCTGTTGCTGTTGCTGTTGATTCTGTTGCTGCTGCGCTTGCTGTGGTTGCGGCTGCTGCTGCTGCTGGGAAGTATCGTTCCCGACCTGCTGCAGTTCCACGTTGAAGTCGTCCCCCGCATTGGCGGCGTAGCTCTCCAGCTCCGGGAGAAGTGAGCTGATGGACCCGCCTTGGTCCTTACCTTGGGCGTTGGAGGCGCTGTTGCCAAAGTTGCTCCCTGACAGGAAATTCTGGTTCCCAATCTCACCGTTGCTGAAGTCCAGATTGAGGTCGAAAGCGTTAGTACCACCAGACGCGTCAGGGAGCATGGAATCAAAGTTGAGTTCCCCCCCGGTTCCTGGCACAGGTTGGTTACCAGCTGCAGCTGCAGCCTTAACCTGCTTGTCGGCCTTCACGTTCTTCTCGGGTTCATTCTGCTGGGCCGTCGTTGCCGTTGCAGATGCCTCTGCCATCGCACGCTCATCTGCCGCTTTGGACTCCGGCTGCACCGTGTCCATATAGGTCTCTGCTTTCTCAGCTGACGCTTGAGCCGCCTCGGTCTCCAACGCGGCAGATGCTTCTTCCATCGTCACATCTTCTGCGGGCTGGGGCTCACTGGGAGCAACAGCCGGTTCCGGTGATGGTGCGACTGCCTTCTTCGCCTTGATAGCCTCGTAGTCCCTTTCCAGAAACGCCTTGGCAATAAACTATGGCTGTATCAGCAATGGGATGGCAGTGGTAATTGGTAGCAGAGAGAATGGCTTCCATTGCAGAGAGCGACAGTCTGTGTGCATATTGGTGAAGGGAGTAAACACCTACAATCTGCTCTGACAGGTTGTCCAGCGCATTTTGGAACTGCTCGTACGCAGAGGGAATGGCCCGTTTCAATTGTGTTCTCGATTGCATCGAGCCTGACGATCGGAAAAATCGCCCAGTGTCGATGAGCTTCAGGCAGTTAGAGTGCTGCTAAAATGACAAGATCCAAATTTCGAAGCCATACCGTCTGATTTACCATGGCTGAAAGAACAGCAAGAGATTCCGGGTCCGCGTATGAGTGTGAGGTAGCCATGTTGGAAACTGGTGGGTGTGAATTGGTATATTCAAAAGGCAATTGGATGGAATCTTCCGAGGGCCGAATCGACGAACAAAACGTGCTTCGAGAGCTTGGGGGGAGCTCTGTGCACTTGACTGCAGTTGTCGCCAGGGCCGGTTGGCAAATCTCCAGCACACCTGCTATGTGATAACCCCGGGCGATAGACGACTGGCTCTTCACAAAGGGTGGGGACCAGAGGCAGGATGGCTTTGTTACAACGGCGCTGTCGAAGACCGCCTACCCCGGTCGCGGCGACGAATGGCACAGCTAAACACGGAGTCGGGGCAGGGGAGGGTATCACAGAGGAGCAATGGGATGGCCCAGGTGACGGGAGCAGCAGCCGTAGTGAAGGGGGATGCGAGAGCTCAGACGGGCTTCGAGGAGGGTTTATTTAACCTTCTCCCACGTATGGGTCCGTGATGCACCGTGCTCCCGCGGGAGCAGAGCTGGAGGAGATGGCCAGGTGGAGGGGTGTAGAGACGGCCGCGCAACGCGCCACCGGGGGCCGGACCGGTTGCAGAACAAAGAAACCTGGAAACGACGCTCACGGCGCCATGCAGACGCCTGGACGCAGCGCTTCTCGCGATGCTCCTTGCGATCACATCGAGACGGCGAGCAGCACGCGGCGGGCGCCAAGAGAGTTGCCTCTCCGGGCCTGCCGCCCGCCGTACAGGTCGGCCGGCCGCCGCGCCTGATAGGCTGGCCGGCGCGCACTAGGCCTCTTAAGGCTAGCGCGTCCCCTCCCCCAAGCGGCTCTTGCCATCCAAACTCCTCTTCTCTTTTGTCGGCCTCCCCGTCGAACATCCCCCCCATCAAGATCGCCGCATCTTTTTCTTCGTCAAGCCATTTCATCTCTCTCGCTCGACATCGCAGGGTCGCCTGGCGTCGGGTCGTGAGTGATTTGGTTCTCTTCTTTCCTCTCGTCTTCCTCTTTTTTGCTGCGTTTCTCCTTTTTCTTTCCACGACGCCGCCTCCAGCCTTCCCGCTTTCTCGCAGACTTGCTCTCGTGTCGCTTTGGGTTAGGGAGCTGTTTGAGTCCCGTTTCTCTGCTATTAATTCCGCCACGAGAATCTATCCTGCCGTCGTCGCTGCTCACGACCCGTATTTCCTGAGCTCCATTGTATCATCTTAGCACTTGCTCGCTTGCTGTGTCTCGATCGCCCCGCCGCCGCCCGCTCACCGTTTCTGTGGCTGTCTTATCCAAGTGCTGCATCGTTCCGCCGTCGACATTGTGATATACCCCACGTTGCCTGATCGAGTGCTCGCGGAGCCCATCGACTCCTGTGTAATTCTGGCTGCCTGATTGATTCTGTAATCGATACTCTTCTTTGCGATCTCCCGTTTTATTCCCTTCCGCAATGGCAGAGAACGCGCCGTCATCGACCTCCTCCTCCCTCCCGCCGCCTCCTCAGCCTTCTGCTGGCGCTCCGGGCCAACAGCAACAGGGAAATGGCCAGACAAACCCGTCTCACATGCCGCCACCCCCTCTTCCACCGGTGGTCATCCCGCAGAACACGAATCCCATCCCGTCGGCGATCACCTCCCCGATGTCCGGGAAAATGATGTCGCCATCCACCAACACGGGCGGATATGTGCGTCGAGCTGCTCCTGAGCCAAACAAGAGAGCCTTGTATGTTGGCGGACTGGATCCGAGAGTAACGGAAGATATCTTGAAGCAAATTTTTGAGACGACCGGTCATGTCGTCAGCGTCAAGATTATTCCCGACAAAAACGTAAGTGGTGAAAGAAAAAAAAAAAGAACAGTCACTTGATGCGTGTTTACTTCACTGGACTTGCTCCCCTCCCGAACCCAGTCACTGCCTTCCTTCCTCCCTCATTTTTACTTTCCATCGCCCTCAAGTGACTCTTCTCTTCCACACAACCCACGCGACTTCTGAAAAGCAACGCTTGGTTTGCTAACGCATCCTACGGTACAGTTCCACAACAAGGGCCTCAACTACGGTTTCGTCGAGTACGACGATCCAGGTGCGGCTGAAAGAGCGATGCAGACCCTTAACGGACGCCGTATCCACCAGGCGGTATGTGAGTCCCGACTTGAGTTCACTCCGAACTATTTCTAACTCCATTCTAGGAAATCCGCGTCAACTGGGCTTATCAGTCCAACAATGCAAACAAAGAGGACACATCTAACCACTTCCACATATTCGTTGGCGACCTGAGCAATGAGGTCAACGACGAGGTCCTGCTGCAGGCGTTCTCGGCCTTCGGTTCAGTGTCTGAGGCTCGTGTGATGTGGGATATGAAGACGGGCCGGTCTCGCGGCTATGGCTTCGTTGCCTTCCGTGAACGGGCCGACGCTGAGAAGGCCTTGAGCGCCATGGACGGTGAATGGCTTGGGTCTCGTGCCATTCGCTGCAACTGGGCCAACCAAAAGGGACAGCCCTCTATCTCGCAGCAGCAAGCCATGGCAGCAATGGGCATGACACCAACCACTCCTTATGGCCACCACCACTTCCCTACTCATGGTATCCAGAGCTACGACATGGTCGTCCAGCAGACTCCGCAGTGGCAGACCACATGCTATGTTGGGAATCTCACTCCATACACCACCCAGAACGACCTCGTTCCGCTGTTCCAGAACTTCGGATATGTCGTGGAGACCCGCCTGCAGGCTGACCGCGGATTCGCCTTCATTAAGATGGACACCCACGAGAATGCCGCTATGGCAATATGTCAGCTCAACGGATACAATGTGAATGGGCGCCCATTGAAGTGCAGCGTACGTCGTCTCCTATTCCCGGTACCTTTGGTGCTCTTGACTGACCCTGTTATAGTGGGGCAAGGATCGCCCTCCGACTGGTCAATTTGATGGCTACTCCCCTCAGCATGCTGGTGCTGCCGGCTTCAACTCCGCTGCGTCTCCGTACTTCCCCCAGTACGGTGGCCCTGCTGGGCCCATGACTCCTCAAGGTATGTGATGATATTGTCGCAGTATCCGATATGCCACATGCTCACGATTCATCATAGGTCCTACTCCCGCAGGTCGCGGTTGGGACCAGCAGGGAGCTGGTTTTGGTGGACCGGGGATGCCCGGCCAGGGATACGGTCAGCTCCCTGGGAGCGCTGCAGGCTACGGTCGTGGCCAGACCGCTCCTGGCTCTGCATGGCCCCAGCAAACCGCTGCCAACTTTGGCAACGGCTTCGGAGGCTACCAAGCGTAGTCCATTGTCTAATCCCCCTGAGTCGCTGGTCGATACGACGCCAGTCTCAGGTGAAGCTTTGCGAGTGAGTGCGGCTGTCTGTACTGAAGGAAAGGCATTTCACGTCTCTTTATTTTCCCCCCTTATTATTTCTGTCACCCATTTTTTTTTGCTTTCATCATAGCGCCAACCTACTTCTTAAATTGTCATTCCAAGTGGGTTTCAAGCGAATGTCTCATCCATGCAAGTGTTTCCCCTAGTGCTGCTTTTCGAATGAAATTCGTGTCGTTTTGTCAACAAATACCCCCAAATCCACTCTTCTCCTTGATCATTCTTCCCCATGGTCTCTGAACGTGCGCATGTTTGATTGATTAGTTTCTTTTTGGACTTGTGATTGACACGTGCTCCTGAGTAAAAAAGTACTCTCTGTTGCTTCCCCCCCGCCGCTCCCCTTTTGACCTTTATCTAATAAATTATTCTTTTTTTCCAGGTTTCTATCGTATTTTCTCCGTATGTATGTGTGGCCGATTGAGCGGATCTCAGCTGTCCTCTATGTGCATGCACAGTGCTCTTTCTGTCCCACAATTACCCTTGTGTCGATTCTCTTTTCTCGAAATGTTGTTATGAATCTCATAAGATCGAATTTAATTTCTTTTCATCTCCAGGAAACTCTTTTGTCATGCCCAGATTATCCTGGTGTATGCCCCATATTCCCACCGCCGCTTTTCCTTGGCGGCCATTTGCCCATCGAATTTTCCAAGTACCATTACCATGTCCTTAACGGCGTCTTAGTTAGCATACCCCCTTTCCCCCCTGCCCCGTGAAATGCCCATATCTTCTATCCTCGCACGCCGGTCAACTTTATTCTTGCTGCTTCCGGCAGGCGAGGCAACTTTCTATCATCCATTGCCAAATACACTAGTTAGCGCGGCACATGAAGCAAGCAAGAATGCAAGTCTCTTCGAGATCGAGGAAGCCTTTGTATATCAAATCCGTTCAACGTTCCAATCTTCTTGTGGAGTTCACTCACGAACGTAGCACACTCCAAAGTGGTACGGTGCACTTTGTAGACCTCTGGTACCGCGCTGATATGGATCGCGTCAGAGCTTGGCATGTGGTTCAAAACAATAGAATTCTCTCCATAGGAATTGGTCGCTTTGCGGCCGATGCCCCAGGTATACAGTACCGAATGTGGAGGACGCAGTGGGCCAGCCTGTGCTAGCGCCAGGGCCAAGCTTTAAAGGTTGAAGGTGCCGGCCGTGGATGCCATGGGATCCAGCTCCACTCCCTTCGTTGCATACACGGGCTTCAGGGCCCGCCAGAAGATGAGTTTCGCCTCGCTATGATCAGGTGTCTTTCACTCCTCTAGAAGACTGAGCGATTGGATGTGAGCGCTCCAAGCATTTCCCCACCCGTGCCCAATGGAAGATGGAGGCGATCACCACCCGAGTGCGGGAGCGTCGGTGGATGACGGAGAGCTTTTGGAACGCGCGCGGTCAGGGAGCGCAAGTAGCAGCGCCGGCCACAGACGGAGTTTGTCAGGCACGCTGCTCTCGAAGCTCTCCTTTCTCCGCATGAGTCAGACGGCGACAGAGGCGGCCCCCGAGAATCCGGGCCATTCTGGTGGCATGGACAGGGACGATGGCGATACGACTACGACTACGACTGGTCTCGGCGCGAGCTCCCGGGGCGCAGGAGGATCAGGATCAAGAGCAATGGCAACCGCCTTACAACAGCAGAAGAGGACGCGGAGGCGAAGGGGTTCGTTGCGGAAGACCGCCTTGCTGGGCACACGGTTCGATGCCAGGGAGAGGGAGAAGCGGGCGGTTCCCAGGAGCGTGGACGCGTCGAACGGTTACAGGACAGATAACAACACATCCGGGTCAGGGCGATCGCCTCCAGCGGACAACGAGCAGACGCCGCGGGGCAGTTTCGATCGAGATGGCACGATATCATCATCTCATCTGAGCGCGCAACAACAGCGGACCTCGAATATGAACTCCTCCTCCGTTCCGCGCCATCAGCAGAACCTCTCCTCCAGCAGGCCCGTCCCGGCTGACGAGACGACCACCGACGACGAAGATGTCGTGCCCTTCCCGCGCATGAACAACACTACCACCACCATCCGCAACTCGTCCGCCAGCGGCAGTGGAGGAGGAGGAGGAGGAGGAGGAAACGGGGGCGGCGGAGGAGGCGGAGGCGGTGCAGGCGGTGGTACAGGTGCTGCAGGCAATCACATTCCCACCCCGTCATCCAGCTCGGATTCCTATTTCCCTCCTCTCCGCCAGCCGGACTCGATATCATCATCGACCTCATCATCGAGGCAGCACCAGCATCAGCACCGGAGCGCGCACCGCCCCAAATCCCCTCTTGCACACTCGCACTCGCACTCCCACTCCCACTCCCACTCCGCGGAGATGAGGGCGGCAGTCAGCCACAGAGACAGAGAGCAGGAGGCCTGGGACTACTCGGAGACGGAGTGGTGGGGGTGGATCATCCTGATCGTGACCTGGATCGTGTTCGTCGTCGGCATGGGCAGCTGCTTCGGCGTCTGGAGCTGGGCGTGGGATGTCGGCGAGACGCCCTACGCGCCGCCGGAGCTGGAGGACGACCCGACCCTGCCGATCGTGGGGTACTATCCGGCGCTGATCGTCATGACGGCCGTCATGTCGTGGGTGTGGGTGGTGGTTGCGTGGGTGGGGATGAAGTATTTCAAACATGCGAACATCTCGGGTGAGGATATATAGATATGAAAGAAAGAGACGCTTGAGAGAAGGAAGGATCTGGAGCAATGTGCTATTTGATGATGATGACCGATGTCGACGAGTCGCCAGAATCCTGCTCCGATACAGCGTATCGCTTCGGGGACATTGGACTGGATAAGTCCCTGACAGCGAATCTTGGAAGATATGAATGATTATGCCACTTGCGGAAGGGTATGTATCTCCTTGTTTATCTCTCTGATTTTCTAATGCAAGCTTCTATGATCCGGAAACCCTTATATCATATTACTTATTCTAACTCAAAAATGACAACTAGATCAAATCCTTCTATTGCCCGAAAAACTGGCCATTTCCAAACGCCAGACCCGAAATCTAACCCGCTCCGAAAGCTTCTACCTCTCTGAACTCCAGCTGTGTGATATCATGTAAAGAAGTCACGTCCCAGTCTTCTATCTTGCGCCCGTATTAATTTTTCCATGCCACAAGTGGTATCAATACTCAGTGGTGTACGCGATATTCCAACAATCGAGTCTCACCCAGTCTGGACCTGTACGTGTGCTACTTTTCGGCTCAATTCGTCCATACTGGAGCCGTTGACATGCCCGTTGGCATTATTCTTTAGGTCGGGACTGGTGACTCCGGACGCGGGCATCGGGGATGTGCAGGGAGCACATCCATTCTGAGGCTGCACGGTCGTCCCGGGGGCCGTGCTGACCAGGCCCTGGGATACCGCGTAGCAGGAAGAGCGGTCGTGGTTGGGGTCGTCATCGTAGAACTCGTCTATAATGGGATGCAGGAGGACGGTCTGTTTGTGTATTGTGAGAACTGAGTTTGTAGGGACAGATACCCAGTTATCTAGTGAGGAAGTTAGCATGCAATGTACGTTATTCTTCAGAATTTCAACAATCTCCATCTTACGTCTTTCGAACGTGATCGGTTCACTGGCCACCAAGACGATGTCAGCGCCCTTGTCGTGACGCTCCATCTTGAAATGGCCCTTCGTCTTGCCCTCCTTCCACTTGGTGCCCGAGGAGAAGTACAGACTGGCCGGCTCGTCCGTCTTGCTACTGATGTACCTCGTGCAGACGACGGTATGACCATCCGTGACGGCAAAGTTGAGCAGGCTGCGCGTCTCGACGTCCGTCACGTTGTACTTCTTGGGGATCTCGCGCACGAACTCGTTGATCTTGGCGATGGTCTTGATCATGACGCGCCGCAGCAGCGCCTGCCCGAAGCCCTCGGGCCCGGGGTCCGAGCTGGGATCCACGCCCTCCTTCTCCATGAGGTCGAGGAAGAGCGCAAAGGCCCACTCGCTGTCGGTCCCGCCCTTGACGCCCAGGTACCACCGGTCCGCCAGCGAGGCGGCCAGCGCGCGCTTGACGTACTTCCAGCCGCCGACGTTGCCGTTGTGCATCCACATGAGCGTGCGGTGCTGGAAGGGGTGGCAGTTATTCTCCGCCAGCGTGCCCTCGGTCGTCGCCCGCACGTGCGCGAAGATCAGGCTCGAGCACGTCTTGGACGCCAGCCGCTCCAGGTTCTCGCAGTTCCACGCCGGCAGGGTCGAGGTGAAGATGCACGGCTCCGGGCCCAGCTTGGGGTCCGTGTAGAAGCCGACGCCGAAGCCATCGCCGTTGACGGGTCGGCGGGTGTCCTGGAGAAGACAAAGAAAGTTGGAGGTCAGCTTGGTTTGCTCTCCCCCCCGTCCCAATGATATGACCTCCGCAGAGAGGTAGATAGTTTACGCTCTCTGGGAGAATGGAATGAGGTGGTTCTCGTACCAATCTCAGACGAGAATCATAGGACTGTGTCAGAATTGAATGACTGGGTTCGGTGATCAGCTTGCTGAGGAGGATGTCATTTCTCCCCTTATAGACCTGGGCGAGAAGCGGTCAGCTCTGCGCTCCCAACGTCATGTATGCTCGATTGACCTGTTTGAATGTGTGAAACGCACCAGAAATCGGCACATGTTTGGCCAATGGAGGCCAGCAGAAAGCGGCTGGGAGTTCTCAAAACGATGGATTGACTCGGAGGGTCTCTGCTGCGCGGCTTAAGGGGAAAAGAACGCAGGGCAGGGAGGACTGCGACGTTCTGCCGGAACTAAGAGTCACAGGCGACCAAGAGACGGAGTACGAGAACGAAGGACAAGGGGGGCCAGGAAACACAGACAACACGCAAACCGCAACGAGGGAGAGCAGGCCCGGGGCGCCTGAAAGCAGTACAGGGCTCGTATCGCGCAGATGGACGAGCGCAGCGTCTCCCCTGTGCTGTCCTCTGTCACGCCATCAGCCTCGCCGACGGCGCGGAGTATACGCACACGTGACTCACCGCTTTGCGCGGAGACATCGCCAGCGGCTCTCCCACCTCCCACCTCCGCCACGCAACGCTCCTCCAGCACTCCATCTCCGGCGAGCAGCCTGAACGATTCGATCCACACGCGGCTTGCGGCCTGGCAATGACCATCGTGGCCCCTTCTTCCTCCCGACACGCATGAGAACTCGGTAGCCATGAGCGGGAGGATCCTCTCCCACCGTCTGACGCCGCTGCTGCGGAGGGGCCTGCTGGCCCGGCACATCCACAATGTGAGCGCCAGGACGGGGGGTCTCCTACGGGCGGATGGCGGTGCCGCGCTGCGAGGTCGCGCGTGGCCCGCCGGTGCAAACTCCATCCACAACAATGTCCCTGTCGTGCGGACCATTTCCTTTGCGCGGATCCTGCCTCGGCTGGCCATCAAGCTGGCCAGGTTGCCAGCCATGTTTGGCGGTGCGATGATTGCGGGAATCGCTTACCTGCAGTATCAGGCAACTCGTATGTACATGGGATCATCCCTTCGGGTCGATGTTTGCTGACGGGTTTCTTTTCTTCTTTGCTGCGCAGAGGCGGGAAACTATGCTATTGATATGCTGAAGCGGGCCGGAGAGACGGCGAGTGATGCTGCTGCTGGGCTACTCCAGGGACTGCAGGACGTCGCGGAGCAAACGAACCGTGGTTGGCAGAAGACAAAGGAAGATTTCGGGCTGCCCGAGTGGATGCAAAAGATCTTCCGCGGGAGCGAGGAGTCTGACTCTCGAGGCGGGGGTTCTTCTGGCGGAGGAGGTTCTCCCAAAGAGAGCCGCGTTGGCGCCGCTGCTGCTGGAGCGGCAACGGGTTCGGCCTTTGGATATGATCAGTCTGATGAGGAAGACGGGCGGTCTGCGAGACAGATCGCGGAAGATGACCAGATGATGGTCCTGACGCGGAAGATGATCGAGATCCGGAACATTCTGCAGCGGGTCGGGCAATCAAGCACATTGACTCTCCCGTCGATTGTTGTCATTGGCTCGCAGTCGTCGGGCAAGAGTTCGGTCTTGGAAGCCATTGTTGGTCACGAGTTTTTGCCCAAGGGTCATAACATGGTGACTCGACGGCCTATTGAGCTTACGCTTGTCAACACCCCGAACTCTCAGGCCGAGTACGGAGAATTTCCAGGTCTCGGTCTCGGAAAGATCTCGGATTTTTCGCAGATCCAACGAACTTTGACTGATCTGAACCTCGCAGTCCCCGAGAAGGAATGCGTTAGCGATGATCCCATTCAACTGACTATCTACTCTCCCAATGTACCCGACCTTTCTCTCATCGACCTTCCGGGTTATATCCAGGTCGCCGGCCGCGACCAGCCTCCTGAGCTGAAGCAGAAGATATCCGACCTCTGCGACAAGTATATTCAGGCGCCCAACATCATCCTGGCTATCTCGGCTGCAGATGTTGATCTAGCCAACTCGACGGCTCTGAGAGCCAGCCGCAGGGTGGACCCGCGTGGGGAGAGGACCATCGGAGTCATCACAAAGATGGACTTGGTTGACCCGGAGCGCGGTGCAGCCATCTTGTCAGACAAAAAGTATCCTCTGCGGTTAGGGTACGTCGGCGTTGTGTGCCGGATCCCTCATACAACAGCGCTTTTCTCCCGCGGAACTGGCAATATCACCAACGCAATAATGAAGAATGAGAATGCCTATTTCTCAGCACACCCCGCAGAATTCGGCCCTGAGTCGCAGGTTTCTGTTGGCGTGTCGACTTTGCGCAAGAAGTTGATGCATGTTCTCGAGCAAACGATGGCAGCGAGCCTAGCAGGAACTAGGGATGCCATCAGCCAGGAGCTGGAGGAAGCGACCTACGAGTTCAAGGTCCAATACAATGACCGTCCCCTCAGTGCTCAGTCTTATCTCGCGGAGAGCCTCGATAGCTTCAAGCACTCCTTCAAGGAGTTCAGCGAGAACTTCGGCAAGGCCCAGGTCAGGGAACTGCTGAAGAACGAGCTGGACCAGCGGGTCATGGACATACTTGCACAGAGATACTGGAACAAACCCATCGAAGACTTGACGCCTCCGATGCCCGAGCCAGACCCGCTCAGCGACCTCCCAAAGGCGGACCCAGAGTCACTCTATTGGCGCCGGAAGCTTGATGCTTCTACGTCCGGACTGACCAAGTTAGGTATCGGTCGACTGGCAACGACGGTCGTTGCAAACGCTATCCAGAGCCATGTGGAACAACTCGTGGCCTCCTCCACTTTCGCTACGCATCCATACGCTCAAAAGCAGATCTCGGATGCTTGCATGAGCATACTCAACGACCGGTTCTTCAGCACCAGTGACCAGGTCGAGAATTGCATCAAGCCCTACAAGTTTGAGATCGAGGTCGAGGATCCTGAGTGGGCAAAGGGACGGGAGAACGTCAGCAGGGTTCTGAAAGAGGAGCTCAAAGCATGCGAGGCCGCTTTTAAGCAGGTCGAAGATGCGGTTGGGAAAAGGAAGTTGAAGGATGTGATGACTTTTGTGGACAGAGTCAGAAAGGGAGAAATAGTCTTGGAAGGCGACGGTGCAGGTGGAGCAGGTGGCTTCAGCGCTGCCCTACTACAGAAAGGTTTGTTCCCCACCTTAACAGCTCCTCCGCTTGGTCCATGCGTCTAGACTAACAATACGCAGGCCGGGAAGCCGTCTTCCTCCGTGACCGAGCCGATATCATCAAGATGAGACTCATGGCCGTCCGCTCCAAGCAGTGCGCCAACAAGAAGAACAAATACTACTGCCCAGAGGTCTTCCTCGACGTGGTCGCGGACAAGCTCACCTCCACCGCCGTCCTCTTCCTCAACGTGGAGCTCCTCTCGGAATTCTACTACAACTTCCCCCGCGAGCTGGACATGAGACTCGGCCGGCACCTCTCCGACGCGGAGGTGGAGCGCTTCGCCCGCGAGGACCCCCGTGTCCGGCGGCACCTTGACATCATCAAGAAGAAGGAGTTGCTGGAGCTGGCCCTGGAGAAGATCGAGAGCCTGCGCCAGCTGGAGGGCCGTGGTATAAGCTTCTCTTCGAAGAACTCGCACCGCCCCACGGGGCCCAAGGAGAGGAGCCGTGGGTGGAGTCTCTTCTAAGAAAGAGGTCTTTCTTTGATTTGGATTGATTGGTTGTGTGTTATACTTCCCCCGTCCCTTTTTCCCCCTGTCCTTTTACCTCGAGATATACCAGCACAGCGTTGACTTGACGGACCCTTCCAAGTCCATTTTTTTTTTCCTTTTCTTTTTTTGCCTCTTTTTGCTATTTTGATTGTTAGCTTACGGACGTCATCACCATCACCGTCACGTCGAGCAAGCCTTTCCCTTCTTTTTTTTTCGTCACGTCCCTTCCCCCATTTTTTCCCTCTTTCCCCCTTCTTTGTATGTACCTTGCATGGTATTTACGCGTATGAATTCGTTGGGCTTGATGATGATCTATAGATAGAAGAGATAACAAAAGAAAAAGAAAGAAAAGAGAACCTCCTCTCCGTCGTCGACGTTTGCTGTGCTTGTTTCTTTATATAATATAGACTATCTCTGTCATATGCTATCCCTGTCTATCCGGTCAGGCTATGAATAGAATCTTTGGTCCATATCTATCTCCATCCATATCCATGTCATATCCATAGGATAAGATAGGATAGGATAAGATAAGGAGCCTGGACCGCTCACATCCATATCCGTCCGTCATATCATATCATATCCTAGAAACTTGATTCATTCATTCATGCAAATGATGCATACATGCAGGCCCGTAGGTAGGAACGGATACGCCAAAGACAAACCAATTCAATAGGCAATGAAAGAAAGATCATTCATTCATTGATTCTCTTGTTCGTTTGTTTATTTGTTGTTCCTGTCCTCTTCCCCTTCCTCCCTCTCCCCCAAAAACCCCGTTTCTAGGCTTATCTAATCTAATCTTATCTTATCTAATCTTGATCTGATCCATATTTCATGTCCATCCTGCGCTGAATGCGCCATCTATCTTAGATAGTCCAAGTCCATCCGTCTATCTAGATCCTGGATCTAGGTTTCCGACAACAAAAAAAGGTGATCTACACTCGCAGAGCGATACCACATCGAAGTCGAAAGAAAACAACGCGATTCAATACAATATAAACCAAAGGAATCTAATTTTAAAAAAGCCCGCATTGGTTGGAGAACAAACAAGCCACCGTAGATCTACTTGCTGGGTTTACCAGTTCGATGACACAGTCCTCAAGTCAAAAACAATCCCACAGGAAGAAAAGCAAATGATGAAAACAGAAAAGCACTACAGGATAAGAAGAAGAAGAAAAGTAACTCGATTCGTCAGTACAGGTGCAATACATCTATATCGGTAGACCAGGCCCCGACTCCAAAAAAAAAAGAACAGAGACAGTAGTAAAGAGAACAAAAACCCTTGAGAGAGAAAAAGAGGATGGTATGGAAATGTGGAATGGAAAAGGGAAAAAAAGGAAAAAAAAATGTTAATTCTCACATGAGCCGAGCCGATAATAAAACCCGAACCCCCCTCCGATCTAAAATCTATTTCGTACATGTTGGAGTGAATTTTTTTTTCTCTTCCTTTTTTTTCTCTTCTTTTTTGTTGATTTCAATGTTGTCTCTGCAGACGCAGATTTCGTTCTTTTTTGGACATTCTATCAATGTCGACATAGCCAACGTGATGGGGAAAAAAAATTGAGGGCACAGATGGCCATGGAGAGGATAGAATACAGCGGATGGAGAAAGAGGGAACGGCGGATTGGGAAGTGAAGGAGGTTGAACATGGGTGTGGGTGCAAGGTTGGTAACAGCAACGCTGCAAGCTGCGAGAAATTCGGTTTTCACAGCCACTGGATTGGTCTTGCTGTTACATGCTTTCAAGTTGAGGGATCACTGGGAATTTACTCCCGAGAGACATCACGGCCAAACAGCTTGGCCTTGAGCCAGTCGAAAGCAACGAGGATACGGTTGCGAGCTGTGTTGAAAAGAATTAGCATAGGATCCAAACAAATTGCGGTTGTGCCAGTGTCAAAGAAGGGATGCAACTCTGCGGTCAAAAGGGATACTTACTGCTGAAGCACATGCTCAGGTAAGCACTCCGCCAGAACAGGTAGGTCAGCGTTCCACCGCTAGCAATGTTGCCGCTCAGCCAGGTGATATCCGCCACAGCACGCTCCTTGCCAATATATGCCAGGCTTCCCTGGTGCGAGTACTGGAACGGACCGATCTGCTTCGTCCTCCGCAGCTGTCTTTGACGCTCCCGGATCTGCTCGAAGATCTTGTTCCGCTCCTCCTCGCTCTTGGCTTCCGCCTGAGCGACAGAGAGCTCCTTCAGCTCCTTCTCGATAGCCTCGGTCTTGGCCATGGTGTTGAACAGACGGGCGAGGAAAGCACCCTCCTGGCTGGCCACCTGAGCCGTCGGGGCATAGTTGGTGACGGCGCAGTCACCCACGGCCCAGATGTTCTCGGTTCCGTTCACAACGAGGTACTCGTTGACGGCCAGACCACGACGGGAGTTCTTCTGGGCAGGGATCTGGTTCATCAGGTCACGGACGACCGGGCGGACGGCGTTACCAGTGGCCCAGACAAGAAGACCGTAAGGAATTCGCTCAATCTCCTTCGACCCATCTGGCTTGGTGACTTCGGCCTCGATGTACTTATCGGTGACCTTCTTGACCATGGTCTTTGCGCGGATCGTAATCTTCTCTTCCTTGAACGTAGACTCGGTGTAGTCGATCAGCTGCTTGGAGAACATGGGAAGAACCTGCGGGGAATTCAGTGTCACAGTCTTTCCCGATACAGGAAAGGAGATAGGGCTTACGTTAGGCAGGGCCTCCACAAGGGTCACATGGAAGTGGTCCTTGATCTCAGGAATCCACTTCTTGAGGTCCTCCTCGAAGAAGTCCTGAAGCTCACCGGCGAATTCGACACCGGTGGGTCCGCCACCGACCACGACCATGTGTAGCAATCGCTTCACTTCTTCTTCGGTCTGGTCCTTGAAGAGGGCAGTCTCAACGCAGTCCATGATACGCTTACGGATCTTCTGAGCGTCACCAACTTCCTTCAGGAAGCACGAGTGCTCCTTGACACCGGGGATACCTAAGGCGGACGATTAATAATAGTGACTTTTTCTGGTGTTCGCGAATACCGACATACCGAAGGTGGCATTCTCGGCACCAACTCCAACCACGAGCATGTCGAACGGGACCACGGTGTTGGAAGTGTCGCCCTTGATCTCCGATTCGTCGCTGATGTAGACAAGACGCTTCTCGTAGTCGATCTTCGTGGCAGACGCTTCGTAGTATTTCACGTTGGCCTTCTTGTGACGGAGGATGTTGCGGATGGGCTCCATGATCGAGCGGTGCTCGATCAGACCGGTCGTGCACGAGGGCAGCAGGGGCGTGAAAAGGAAGAAGTTACGGGGAGAGATGACGATGACATTGTAGTTCTCCGTGTCGAGTTTTTTGAGCAGGGAGACAGAGCCCCATCCGGTTCCTGGAATCGCGATCGAGTCAGTCTGGACATGAAGAAGCACATAACGGAGCGCCTATGATCGCATACCCAGAATCACCAGGGTCTTCTTGCTTGGATCCGGCTCGAACTGCTCTACAGGATGGCGCTGCTGGTAGATGCTGTAGCCCAGGGCGCCCGTCAGACCCAGGCCGGAGAGCCAGGTCAAGCGCCAGAGCGTCCTCAGGAATCTGAACCTCTTGCGAGGCTTGGGCGCCTGCGAGGAGGCTGCATCCGCGTAGGTCCTCCGGAACGAGCGCTGGAAGGGCTGTCTCGAGAGGCCGCCAGCCCTCAATGGCTGTGCGGCGCGCAGAACCTGCGACCGCGCGGAGAGCGACCTGCGCGACAGCTGCATGGTCGACGGAGAGACCATCCTGAGAGGAGCCGCCAGCGAGCTGACAACCGTGAGGTTATCGCACCAGGGCGAAGAGGAGAGGAGAGGAGAGAGGGGAGGAGGGAGGGGGACAAGAGGGAAAGGATGGGAACAAAGGCAGGATGTGTGTGCACGGGAGCAGTTTGTATACGTAGGGCGTGGGGAGGCAGCGCGGCGTAGCTGTTTTAGGCGAGCCGGTGTGCTGGAGGACTTTTTTTTCGGCGGGTCTGATAAGCATCGGGGCGCTGCTCTCGGGGTCGGGCTGGCCTGCGCGCTCGGCGCTGGAGACGGTGAGGGGAACGCCCGGCCGTGAGGGGAAGCCGGAACGAGGCAGACGACGAGGAGAGGATTATTGGAAACGATCGTGCCCACGACACGACCAGACACGACAGCCTACAGTAGGAACAGAAAAAGAGCCGTCCGCCCTCTCCTGCGATCGCATGCGGCTCCGAAGGCCAGCGTGCGTGACCGCCGTGCGCGCTGACTAAGGCGGCTGCCCGAGTGCTCCTCCGGCCCGAGCAGCGCCAGCGTCCCGGCCTCGCCCGCCGCCCTGCCAGAGCGCGCACGCTCGTCGCGTCACCAGCGATGAGGAGAAATGCTACATGACACTGGAAATCTGGGGTACTGAGTCCCACCGTCGCGGGTCTTCCGCCGGTCTTCAAGCGCCGGCGTTTTTAAGGTTGGATCTCGGCGATAGATACAGCTACTCCTACGTTGTTGTCAAGACACGGAGCTTTCGGACGCTGCGGGCAAGACATCGTTTCAGCTCCCCCTTTGCTTCTCCTCACACGCGGTCTTGCGGTGGCCAAGGAAGACGACAGAACTTACGAGAGACGAAGGAATTGCCGGGTAGAACAGGGAACTAGTCCTCCGCCGTTGCAGTCTTTCGCTGTACTTTTAGAACCTGTTGGAGAATGTTAGTGAGTAGAGAGGCTGCTATGCTCACAAGCGGCTCTTGAAATTCCAAGTCCCGGCCCCTGGAAGCTTCTCCACATTTGATCTTCGCAGTCCCGAGCCCCGTGGCCGCGGAAGCTACCGGGGATAGGTCTGTCGTTCCCTAATGGTCAGCCGTCGAAAATCAATTGCCAGGGAGGGTCAATGGATGCGGGCACAGCAATTGTTGGATGCTGATTCCCAACACATATGGAACATAATTCATCCCTCAAATATCGTATCAGTTTTCCTCCGTATCATCCGACCCGGCTTCCGTTAGACCCGTGAGATGTTGGGACCAGAACGTCATCTGTTGACGTCAGACCCTTGGAGCAAAAGCTTTCGCCGAGTTTCCTCCAGAAGCCCGCCTTCAGGTCTATTCTTATCTCAGTGGACCCGAAGCTGTTTGTCATGACGGAACAAACGGCGGCAGTCTTTCGTGCGTGCCGATCATCATGACCTTGATAAACGGCCCATCTGCTTAAAGACCACGCCCTCTGTCTTCGACTTGTCGTGTCGCCTTGAAATACCTGATTTTTCTTCCTGTTCGCTGGAACCGTGTGGATTTTCAAGAGATCTCTCGGTCGTGGAAAAGACGCAATCTCCCCGAAATCAGCATCGGAGATTGACCAACTCCTGATGCCCAAAAGGATGTAGCAGAGAGCTGAAAGAAGTTCCTAGGTAAGAAAAAAAGAATGAGGATAGGACCTTATCGGGGAAAGAAAAATAAATAAAGACAAGTGAATCAGAAATGGAAAATCAACAGTCAGTGAGGTCCTATTTTCTGGGAACTGCACAGGACTACCTTTCGCACAGACCAGAACAGAGAGAAAATAAAGAAAGTCTCACATGCTCTCATATAGGAGGCAAAAGACATCCAATTAGTAAAAGATCAATTAAATCTGGAGGACATCTTCCGAAAGCTGTTATCAAAATTGGGCAAGGGGTAACATGGATTGATACCCATGAAGTTAGATGGACCCAATCCCTGTTGGAGCTTTGCAGGTGTGACAAAGTAATGCAAACTGTTTCTCGGAGTTTGTTTCAGCCACTGCTGAAACGGAAGATCTCTGTACGGAGCACTGATGGAATACGCGGGGAGCATATCCTGTGGCTGCAGATAGCGCTTGGAACATTATGTGTTCCTATTTGTGAGCTGTCAGATTCTGCCCGGAGCACAACATTACCGGATCGACCTTACCTGGATAACCTCCACAGCCAAACATGTTCCTACATTGGGCAAACAAAGTCAGACTCCTGAGTAGAGACTGGAAAATTCCTCTTCCTGTGCATAGAGATGGTATATACTCCATCTCACCAAGCCGGAGATTAAGCTGGCTCGCAGAAAACAAACCTCCTCCTGTAACAGAACGATATTGTCTGAGAATAGAGCTATTACCCGTGAAGGTTCCTGAGATTTTTTTTCGATCCTGGAGTATGCGAGTGATGAGACAGCGGTGACAGGACAAGATGAAAAGTGACTTACTCCCGAGCCACAGTATTTGACATATGCTTTTCTCGTTACAGATTCGCGACTGCTCTGTTGGCGGTCCGATCCCTTTATTCTCTCTTCATTCAAGCTCGAGTCCGAATGCTGACCTTAAAGAGTACATGTGATATAATAAATGAGCGAGTAAGGCGATCAGACGCGGCAGTACTCCTCCGTACTGGAATATGGTAAGAAAGCCACAATGCTTAGTAGGACCTCATAGTAATGTGTTCTCAGGCAGTTTCTCTTCAGTGTCACTGGAGATTAGCTGATATTCTCCTCATGGAAAACAGGCAACTCTTTTGACGCACAGAAGTAGTCCCAGTCAGACGCACTGTTGCGCACGACATAACTGGCTGATGAATAGTAAATGCCATTTGCGCTCATGCTGTTCAGAGTTCGCTCAATGTCTCATGTCAGAATCAACGATACATTAGGTCTGTATCCTGAAATTGCCAAATCGGGAGCTGAGCGACATTGGAATTGGGCCGTCATCGCCTTCAAGATATCATGTATCAAGTGACCTGGTCACATCACATGTAAATTGTGCAGCAGGGAATGTCGGCGTTGATGTGCCGTGCAGACTTCCCCGTGTGAAAAGAAATCTGCAATCTTGAGCGGCTTGCTGCAGCATCTGTTGTCCCAGACACACTTGCAGTCGAAGAGATTCGAAGATGGACGCGTCACCAAGGTGGCATAAAGGCATGGCTGAAGTTTGGACCATGCGTTGTATGGCGAGGTCATCGAGGAGGGCGCTCGTCTCACTGGAGGCTATCGCAGTCACGCTCGCAGATATCTAATTGCCCTTTGATTCCAAATGCCCCGGGAGATAAAATACGCCATGAAGCAAAGCACAGACTCATGTGGATGACTTTGCTGACCACAGCTGGACGAGGAAAGTGGGACAAAGTGAACGGCACCATTATTGCATTGCGAGTCTCGCGTGATTCCCTGCTGTCGAACGCGAACACGACTCATGCAAGGCTCCATGGGGCGATGGATACATCTGAAGATCGGACCGAAGAGCTGGAAGGGAAATACTGACTGGATGGCGGAGTTAGTTCCCTCGTCACCTTGCTCCAAGAGAGCGTCACATTGTGCGCCACAGGCCAGCCATCTCCTTCTATGATAACGGAGTTGAGTGCACGGCGTGGATTCACAGAGTCGTTGCTACACCCACTTTGCGCTGAATAATGCTGATTATTTTTGCATGCTCCTGTCCTGGTGCCCTCTGGCTGGCCGAACCCCGTTGGACCACGACGTCCTCATGTGGCATGTGCCCTTCCTCAGCCCTCCAGTCCTCCACATATCCACAATCACCTATACATAATCCGCCGCCTGACGTGGTATGGCGTCGGTGCGAGCTGCTGACAGTCCTGCTCGTTCCAGGCGCTCTGCGGACCCGCGCTGCATGGGGCTGCTGCGGCTCCGCAAGAGATCATCGTCCGTCTTGACTCTTGTGGCAGACCTTCCTCTCTTTTACTCCGTACTCTTTTATACCCCGGTCCGCCCCTGGTCCGTGATGCCTGCTGGTATTAGCGAATCCCAACTTCTCGCGCGGGTCCGCACAGCTGCGCTCCCATCACACCCCACACTGCTCGACACGGTAGAGCATGTACTCCAGACATCCCTGCCCAGTGCCCCCGCGCAGTTTTCTTCTCGGCTCACTCCCATTGAATCTTACCTGGACGAACCGTCTGGCAAATCATAATCCATTCTTCTATCAATGCAGGTACTGTCCCTACTAATGCTTCTGCCGTTAAAGTTTACATTGTTGCTGGTTGCCCGTGTTCCACGTCAGTATCAGCTTAATAAGATCCCTGCTTGCGACTGGACAACTGGCCATGTTTATCCAGCCATCAAAGTCTGATTTCAAAGATTGACTGAAGCTTTGAATGGCATTCTCTTAGCGATGAAGCCACCCCGGTGAGCCGTGAGTAAGTGATATCGGTCTATGCAGTCAGAGTAATACCGTCGAGACTTTTAAGTTGAACACTACGCAGCGCGCTAGAAGACTAATCGGCCCGTATTCGCCCTCACCATTATTCCGTTCTGCAACAGGGATGCCCAGCTGAAAGGCAAGGACTAGGTGTCCTCTCTGATGGGATATGAAGTCCTTTGAATGTGTTTCGTGATCCCGCATGAATCCTACCGTCCAAGTTGCATATTGACAGCCCTTTCCTGCATCAATACTCCTACATACTGGGGGTATCGTGCCACCCTGCGCCTCCGAATATCTATGCGGATTACGCAGTCAATAGGTATTCATCGAGTGCTACACGAGGCTGGCTGGACTTGCCCTCTTGTCTTCTTTACATCTTACGAGGCAGAATCCTCTCCTTGACGGTCTGAACCCCTCTCACAAAGCAGACTGGCATACGATAGCCCATATCCTGCGTTAAAACGCAGGGAATGGGAGTAGAGATGGTTGCGCGGCCCCCTTCATCATAACGTACACTCGTATTTTTCGACAGCTAAGATGCAGCCTTGTCGATATGGAACCTCATCGGGGCTTTATATCTTGTGATCCAATAATCTATGTGAGATTTGCGACCAGATTCTTCCTGAGACCGTTGGGGGGGAAAATGCGTGAGCAATATTTTTCCTCTCCAAAACCGCTGTTCCTGGGCCTCCCTAGGCGATTCCATCGGATATTGATTGTGTCTTTTTTGGCCTTATAGATTATTTCCACGTAAGCCGTCTTAAGTAGATACATTTGGAAGGGAATACGACGTCTATAGATTTATACCTGCTGCCGTGACCTAGCATCATAGCCCTACTATCGACAACACGTTAACTGTGTTCACCATGCAACGTTTTTAGTACGGAAGTCTTCTCCCGCTCAACAAGCTGGCTTACTGCTTTTTCCATTTACCACCCATTCAGGCCAGCTGAATACGCACTTTCTGGCAAATTTGGTTTGCCTGAATGTCACAGGCATCTCATAAATCAGTGGCGTATCAGCGGGTTTATATTCGCCCGAGTTCATCCCAAAGAACAAATACAATGCCGCTATATATATATATATATATATATATATAGTCATTCTCCACATAGAAGATGTAGTTCAAGACGTCCAAAGAAGAATGTAGAACTGGCCGTTGCCTTCAACTTGCCAAGGCAGCAGGGCAGGATTTATTTTAAAGGCTGCATGGGCACTTCAAGCTTCTTAGAGTTCCCAGGCTCTGGGTGTATTCACGCTATTCAATTATCGTATTCATTTGGATCTTCCTGATAGAAGGCGACAAATGGCAATGTTTCGATCAAATTAAAAGATAAAAAAGCTAATTACATCGTACCGTGCAATGAAATTTGATCGTGTGCGATGTCTTGTTCGGATTCTTGGTAAGCAGGGGAGGTGTTCTCGATTTCAAGTACCCTTCTTCCATCGAGAGTATTGGGAACGTTGTTGGTTTAAAATCGAGGTTTCCTAAAATGGATACCGGCTTGTATCTTTGACCCGTGGACAATGATCCTGGAAGTTCACCTTGGCGCTGGCACACGGCATGTCAATCCCAAGTAGTGTATATGCACAACATTCCGAAGTTGGACCAGAATAAGCGCCCCCTAATGGATGACCCCCTACCTACTGGCCTACTCTGACCTCACACTAGGCTCTCCAACCGCTCTTCAATCCCACTATCAAACTCTCATCGTGTTGATCAGCCATAAGCAGCAGTGGACTGAGAGCTGCAACTACCTAAATGGACAGAACAGAATAAATACAGCCCCCTACGGAAAACTGGGTAGATTGCAATACTGAACAGTAGACGCTACTTTCACTCAAATTTAGCACTCCAGAACTTCCCTGGGAGTTGCTCCAGTGCCTTTCAAGACAGATGCACACTGGAAAGCAGTAGTAGCATCTCTTGATGTCAAACTTTCTCAAGTCCAGTCCTCATGTTGGATGGACATCAACTGTTAGTCTGGCCACAACCACCCAGGCTGTCTTCAACTGATGTACTTCTTCTGATCTCTGTCCAACATTATCACATGTACATACAGTACAGTAGAATTGCCGGGAGCTGCAGCCCATCCTAAGACTCTGGCATTTTAATACCTATCTGGAGCCATGACCAAATCCTTGCGCAAACCATCACATTTGGCCACAACATAAGTTAGTGGTCATGTGTGTGAGTGTACCACTGATTCTCCCCGCCAGGCTCGATTGGTGCCTACTTACCTGTCTGGCCATGGAAAACTTACTATGCTCTGCGCTATATGTAGTTTTGGCTCCTTCAACAAGAATGGAGCACTGATGTGTCACGCCACTAAAGAGAAATTTCCAAGTGTCATGAATTGAAGCGGCTTGGTATACCTTGAAATAGAATAAGTACCGGCATGGATACTACCTACATTGCCATTGCATGGTTTAGTGAAATACGAGGGATTGCCCGATCAAGCCAGTAAACAAAAAAAGAAGATCTTCAATAAACTCACAAAGTCAAAGGTCTCTTTATCTAAGAAAAAAAAAGAAAAAGAAAAAAAAGAATTGGCCATCTTACGATATCATGAAACGGCGACAGACTCGGATATATGCTGATATATATTCTAAACTAAACCTCTTTAATAAGTCTGTAAGTGATTCCCAGAGGCTACAGAGGCCTCCGATGCCTTCAGAACAGAGAGCATTTTTGCGTCGACGTTGGGGTCCTCCAAACCCCCTATTCTGCAGAACCGCAGAACTTGTCTTATCAGGACTTCTTCATCAATGTTCGGTGGTTGTTGCTGTATGTACTGTACAGGACAGGAAGCCTTCGTTCATTGCAACTCAGTGATGGGGGAAACATATGCACTCAGGTTTGTATGTCGTTTTGAACTGATGAATTTTTTTTCCTTTTTAATTTTAAAGAATGATACGTAGGTATCGATCTCTCGACTGCCGCAGCTGATGCTATCCAAGGACAGAAACTTATACAGGGAATGTGAGAGAGGCAGAATTAGCGAATCTGGAGATGATCCGAAGGGCCGGGAGACCGAAATACTTTGGTGACAGTAGGGCATAGAATATTAAATATTTCGAAAATGTTCCTTGTATGCACTATATATCTTTCATTTGCGCCGAGTCACGGAGAACACGGCAGAGAGAACAGGAAAATGGTACTTAATGGGAAGACAGGCCTAGCTATCAATGATAATGAGAAAGAGCTTAGATCATAGTTCTCATCTCCAAGTAAATATCTATCTAACACTTGTTCTGTTTGCTAATACCTCTGCCTAGGGTGCATGTAATCGAACATCTTGTACTGTACGTACGATGATCCATTCATTGGCTCGATATAGAAGACACCATCTAGAGTGATCAACTCCTAAACAAGCAGTTTCAGGATGTGATTATTCATTCCATATGCAAGGAACTTATTCTGATTGATTCACTCCCGATCAAGGTCGCTTGTTGCTAGGGTTGTTATTTATAGCCAAAGGAAGACAATCGTCAGCGCAATGCTAGGATGAGTGACTCTGGCTGTATTAAATAAATAAAGTAGCCAACAAAATCATTGCACAAAGCATCCAAGGAACCTGATGAACGGTGAATTCTGTGAGAAACCAGGCAAAACAGAGGCACATTGCACTGTCGACATTATTGATATCAGGGCCTAGCTGTTTTTGACCCATCACTGGTTAAGCTCGCTGTGAATTTTCAGGTTATTAGTATTATCAGTAGTGGCCTCGTCTCCTTCATCATTTCTTCGATAAGGCCGAACAGAGATAATGTTGCAATTACAAGAGACAATCGTGCATTATGAACAACTGAAGGCAGGAATATCTCTCCCCTCTGGAGTCCAGAGACAAATGGTCTGGATCCCGGATCTTCGATGCGCGCAAAGAACACGTCTGCCGGCATAAACACCTTGCCTCCCTGGGGCAAATCAAGTTGGACAACGATCCAAGTCAACAATGTCCGGGGTCTCTTCTGCTATATTATTATACAGTCGAGGAGGGGTGCCTTCTGACGGACAGGAACTACAATAAAAAGGAAATACGGCTGTTAGATCGTCAGAAGCAGGAAAAGTAGCGCAGAGTTAACTGTATTCAAATTGCTGACAAGTCCACATTCATCTAGGATGACTTTTGTGTCCGTTCATGATTGGAGCAAGCTTCGAATAAGATAATATTTCTCTCTTCCAGTGCTGCCATATGGACACAGAATCAGTAGTGCGTTAAAAATTATTCTTCTTATTATTACTCTGAAACGATCACAGATAGAACTGGAAGGGACCATTTCTATAAGATAAGAACGGGAATAAGTCCGTTCCCGATCGATATCTCTAGGAGAACATGCGACTCTAATACAGTCGTTGAAAAAAGTCTTGGATCCAAGCTGCCTCGAGGAGAGCAAGGCTAGCGCTCTACCACCTTGTCAGACTCAGAGATGCCAGCTGAATCTGTTGGATTGCACTGATCCAGCCAAGGTACTACTGAATAGCCATCATAATTTCGCTGGGATGATAAAGTGGTAAGGTAGGATATGACAGCCGCCTGCCGCGTAGTAGTAGTTAGAGTACAGCAGGTACTGTACTTTCCCCCAAGTCCCTCCCTTTATCTAGGTAATTAGTTACAACTCCCATGGGGGGCCATGATCTCATCCATCACGAAGCAGTGGATTTCCATTATTATCATTATTCATTGTGAAGGATGACATCACCGGCATCGTCACTCGCAATCAAACAGAAAACGGTCTGGTCTTGGTCCGACCTCGATTCCCGTTCGAGTCTGGACTTCGGACGATCGAGGATGAGTCAGCAGAGCAGGCTAAAAAGGGGGCTCAAGTCTCAAAAAAAAGCCTCCCGACAAGCCATTTTATTTATTGAAGCCTCATCTTCTGACACGTGACAGTTTGCAAGTGGGCAAACGCCCAAAAGCGGCGGCTGGAACGGACAAAAGGGGCAGGAGGACGGTCCCGGCGCTCGAGCCTCGAGCCTCCAACATCTTAATCTAACACTGGCAGACGCCACAAACCATACGGGGTACTCCGTACATTACTATTGATTATTATTATGGCAGATCAGCATTCGCTACGCGTCTACCGTCTACGTGTACGTAAATTATGAAATGGGCATGAGCACTCCCGTGCCCGTCAGACGTGTTCCGTCCTTTACGGACTTAGCAGTCGCAGTACCTGTCCGTACCTCAGACACGGCTCGGCAGGAGACAAAAAAGGCGCCACCTCCAGTACGGCTGAGTTAGCTACACCTGACCGCGGGAGTAAGATATTAGTTCATTAAAAAGGAGGCTGTATGGACTGTACATCCTACATAGTGAGGTTGCGTTCGCTAGTAGTTCGCTGGTGATGATTTCGCTAGGTTAATTATGTACTGCGTACTGCATACTCCAGCTGAGATGAGACATGGAGACGGGATGCAACATCTATAATAGCCCCGAGCATTTAGACACATACATATTACTGGGTATTTCTGGGTAGTACTACTCCGTCGTAGTACGGAGTTGAGAAATAGAAGCAGTACCTCCGTACGGAGCACTCCGTAGATCTGAACCGTCGAATCAACAATAATACCTAGCGTCGGCTTATCAGCAATAATAGCTCCAGAGCCCATGACGCGGCATCTGGCATCACATCATCATCAAAATCAAAATCAAAATCAAACCTGTATCCGTATTTGATTCCGACCAACGACCTATCGCTTCCCGTGCTCGCAGCGCTTGAGAACTTGGAAGCCAGAAATTGGAAAAGTTGGAAACGGAGCGGTCGAACAATCAATAATCAACGCTTCCCGCCTCCCCTTTTTTTTCCCCTCCTCTTTTAAGGATATTATTATCATTGCGCCTTGCTGCTGTCACCTGTGGGTGCTGCATCACCATTAGATCGAGCAGCAACCGGGTCTGCCAGTCTGGGGTCATTAAGCAATAACTAATAATAACGCAGTAGTCATTATGGGTAGGTAGGTAGGTAGGTACTGCGTAATCGGTACACGTCTAAATAGTCGGAGTGTGTGTAGCTCAGGTTACCACTACTACCTACTACCTACCACCTACTAATGTACGGCATACGCAAGTACAGTACATGTCATGTACTCTACATGCGGTTTGTGGATATAATAGAAGTACCATGCAAGGAGACGGAGTACTCCGTGTGTACGGAGTACTGTACATGTACAACAGTAACAGCATAGCATAGCATTATTATGCAGGAGTAAAATCTAGGGCGTCAGCGTCAGCCTTTCTTCAGGTCAAGGTCAAGCCAGAATAATGACAGGCAGCCTTGCGTTCTTTTCTAAATTTGTTTGGGATTTGGGATTCCTTGCCTGCCTCTCAGTCAAGTACGTAAACGGAAGCAACGAAGGACTGGGATGTAGGAAGGAGTACTACTCGACAGACAAGGAACGACTGTCACCAAGTCACCACAACTGCTCAGCCTCTGCCTTGCAGATGTACTGTACATACATACGCAGTACTCCGTACTTTTAGACGAGGGATGGCTTGACGAGTTTTAGTACCCGGGCGTCAGAGAGGCGTGGCGTGGAAGAGGACGAGAGGTACGGTGCCGTCGGTGCCAAGGGCCAAGGAACAAAAGTTACTACATAATTAAAGACAGCAGATGCAGAGGGTCTGAGCCTCTGAGTCTGAGGGCGACGAGGAGAGCGGTCCTCCTTTGTGTGTCGAGTTTCGACCTTCAACAGGAGGACAACTGCGTAGTACTGTACGCGTCGGAACCACTCCTACTACTGTGCTCCGTACTTTGCATAGATGAATAAATAATGAAATGACATGACATAACTGGCGACACCGGCTGTGGCAGAGTGGCTGACAGGCAGTTGCGATATTATTATTTTCACTCGGACGAGACGATCTTGCTTTATCGACTGCAGTGGCGGATTACCTAAGAAAGGAAAATAATGGATCGTTCTTTTTATCGGGATTGAATTCGGGAAGAGCAGGGGACCAAGGGTCTAGAAACTGAAAAGTGTGCGTTCCGTCGGACATGCGATCGATGTCCATGTCGGCGCAGTAGTAGTACGGAGTACTACTATCTACTACGCAGTACTTTCGTACTCCGTAGTACTATCATAGGGACTACTGCGTAGAGCTGCTAGGGACTTGCAGTTGCAGCAACTTGCAAGCCCGAGCGGGGAAGAGAGGGGGGGGGGGGGGGCGCGTTTCAGGATTTGGGAACTACTCTGATGTCCCGTGACTTCGCGAGCGATTATTGCGCGCTTTTTCGGTTTCGAGAGTCTCAGATGGTAGGTGGAGCCCAGTCACTGGAGCGAAGGGGATGAGTCTATGAGAGGGGGAGGGGGGCCTGGCTGTGGCAGCGACCCTGGTCGGATTCGAGAAAGTTGCTGAGCCCGGTTGCCCGACGGCGGTGCTAGCTAGGCGCAGAAAGAAACACGGGCCCTGAAGTGAGCCGCGATAAGTTTGCGCATTCGCATTTCGCCGAGGCTGATTTTTTGTGGTTGACCCGTTGATGTCAAAATCTGAAATCTCTCACTCTCAGCCTGGGAGAGTGGGACTAACCACTGTACCGCCTTGTCAAGTTTCAGCTGATTAGATAACAGTATACTCACTCAAAAAAGAGCCGGATAAGGCTATATACGGATTTGCGGCTTTTGCCATCTTTCTGGGCCCTGGTCCCTTCCGTCTTACTACTCTACCAGTCGTTGTCTGTTGTCGAAAACTGTGGAAACTCCAGTTGTCGGGATATGTTTTACCTTCTTTTCAGGTGCTTGGTGGAGGACATGGTTCAGTGACGCGCATAGGACCGGGATCAAAACAACTCACGATGGAGCACCTGGCTGGGGCCCTGGGCGGTTTCTATAATAAAATAATCCATGCTGAAATGAAAACGCCTGTTGGTTGCCCGCCCGCTGGGAGCGAAGTGATAACCTACCTAGACATCATGAATGATGACTAAGCGCAGGAACGAAGGCTCTTCTCTCAGCTTCGCCTTCGAAGGCTGGTTTGATCCATCCTTCTCCACAATTCCTGTCACTGTGATTGTGTTCCGTCTCTATGTGTCTCAGGTGCTTTTTTTTTTCTGGCTTGAGGCTTTCCGCAGATCATTATCTTCGCTTGAATGCGGTCTAATTATTGACGTGGTCCTTGCCAACCGCAGATTAGCCGTGGACTACCCGACTACTGTACGAATCTACGCAATCTCCATTTTGCTGGTTGACAGAGGGCCTGCGCAGTAACGCTCACACAGAGAGTCGGATCGAATGGGAATGGTCCAAAATTCCCAGAAATATGTGTGTATCCAGTCATCTGTACACGGTAGCACGGTAGGAGTGGTGGTTCTTATGCATGCCTCAGATGGGTTGTGTGATGTATCATTGTGCATTTAAACATATCATCCAGTGTCCATCACCAACAAGTTGGAGGAACAGACAAGCAAGGAGGACTGCAGCAGCAGCAGTTGGGTGGAAGATGCTCAGGTACCAGGCTCAGCAGCTGTCTTTCGGCTGGTGGCCCATCCCTGAACCTCGTCATGATGATGCTGGCGCTGGTGCTGCCTTGTGGCATCCGGTGAAAAGAGGACTCGATAATAATATACGCCGTAGGTGATCATCTTTTTTGATGAGTAGGCCACCTGCAGCAATAATAACCGGCATTCATACCTGGTCCGATGATGTGAGAATTTCTCCGGTTGGCAGTGCTATATGTGGCATTGTTCTCCCAGTTATATACGTTCTGCATAACGTCGCCAATAAATGGCGCCTGCTTTCTGAGTCGTCCAGTGTTTCCAACAGACGTTCTGTTGGTCTATTCGTTTGCTGTTTGATCGTCCTGCTATATGCGGAGGAGTATAGTTCAGCTCCGGCGGGATTATCATTCCCCTGCTGTTCTCAAGGCAGAGCTACTTGCGTACGCAAATACTTCGTACACATTATGGCTCATGCGGAACTTGGCCAGTAGCATCCAGAGCCGCGTTAGCGAAGATTCTCGATGTCCATCAGCAATTCAGCATCACCGTTGGAGTTGTCGAACAGACGACGCCATCAACTCTGCGGCTCTCCGGATGATTCCACGATCACTTACTGATACCAGATGCACAAGTGAGCATGGTCTGGAAACGCGTAACGGATGCAGGAATGGGAAGCGGTACCTCGGCGGTACGTCGAACGTAGCACGGGACGGTCTCAGACTGGCGGCAAGCCCAAGACCGCCCAAGCCTGTTTGAACCTTGAGGCTTGAGGGTCCTTGCCGAGGCCGGCTGACAACGATGCCGCCTCGAACGGGACTAGCTCAGGCGAGCTGCCCGTTACCGTTGTCGTACCACGATACGGGAGAAGGCACGGGATGATTCGCCTGCCCAGTGGCTGGTGATACTTGTCCCGTAAGCAGGCGGTGGATGACGGTACCTTTTCCTCGCTGGAGGACCAACTTCCAAGGCTGGTCGACTGGACCGCCGCCGCAACCCTCGGTCTCAGCGTCCTGTTTGGGGCTGGTGGCAAGGAGCAGCCATCCAGCGCGTCCTCGGGCCCCGGAGATGGCAAGGTCCGGCGCCCTGCGTGGACGGCGATTGGGCAGGACGCCGTGCTGCGTCCCACGCCCAGCAAGCCCAGAAAAGTTAAAAAACGAAAAAAAATTTCAAGAGGCAAAGAGACCCAAAAGGCAAAAACCCGCCCTTCGGCCATGCCAGACCCAGACACAAGACACGTCGGTAGGGTTATTGCCCCCTGGATCGCCGCGTACGACGCTCCCCTTCGCAAGCCCCCGCTCATGCTAGTTATGACTGTTATGCCCAATAAGCCCCCATCCAGGAGCCAACCGACGGCTGCACGGTGAACCGTAGACCGGCTCTGCACAGCACTATCGCATCTCGTGCTCTTTTCTTTGCTGGTTCTGGCATTCCTCGCCAGGCAATCACACCTCTGCTCTGGGTTCTGGAACTTCCGACCTCGAATCAGACGCCCGCCGTTCCATTATTCCCATCCTTACGCAGTCATGGCCCAGATCAGCATGGTGGGAATGGCTCTGTCCGACTATCAGAATTTCTCGGGACGCATCCTGGAATTCGCGACTCTCGAGCAACCAAGCGAGACAAAAGTGCCAGAGTTGCAGGCCGATGCATTGGGGAGATTACTAAGGACAGGAATGATCGCGCCCGTCTCGGTCGACTCTCTGGACCCGCGCTCTCCTGCGCTGGTGCTGGTTGGTTCTAGTAGCATCTGCTCGACTTTTTGCATCTTCCATGTCTGCACTCGACTGCTGCATCACTGTCTGTGGCTTCTTTTTGGGCCTGGTGCGAGATTTCACCGGAAGCTGGTCAAAGAGCCACACTGGAGAACGTCCGAGATGGATCACCATCGACCGGGTTGAGTCGGTTGACGGTTCGATGATGAGATGTACGGAGTAACTCTGTAGACGAGCGTCCAGCGGCCAGCCGCCTCGTCCCGTCTGCGATACGCAAGCCGGGTTCATCCATCGATGTCCGCTTGCTACTTCCTGGACCGGTGATGCCTACCCACGCCCACGACTCCGTCGTGACTCGTAGAGAATAATACTATCTTCTGTAGTGTGGATGCGAGGCGTTGCGACTTTGCGCCTCGCGGGGACACGCTGTTACGATCGCGGTGAGGGATGAGGGGGGCAAATCAGAAGACGTTACGAGTTTGCTCCGTCCGTAGACCCCTGATTCAGAGACACGGCGTGCAGGGAAACGCGTCCGTATGATGCAAAGGATGATTACAGAGTTGGTGGTGATGATGAGGGGGGCGAAAAGGCAGGAACAGATTCAACACCAGATTGCTGAGTTTCGACGATCGGATCAACACAGCCCCGTCCAGTCGTCTCGCAAAGCCCACCGAGCCGAGGGCAGGCGGAGAGCCAACGCTGGCAAAAAGTCAAACAGGTCCATACCATCTGAGCGCAGGCGGTCACAGGCAGCTAGCTCCGCATGGGACTGTGTAATATCACACCACGATCAATATAACCCTTTTGAGCGGGACAGGAGGCTACGGGCAGTGCATTACTGCATCCAGTGTCTCCTCCGGACGTAGCGTGGTCAGGTCAGCGTGGGCGTTGTGCGCAGCCCTTAGCGCCATGCCCATGTTAGGGACCATGGGATGCCGTGAAGAATGATGATGATGGCTCCTGTCCCATCCCGGCAGCTGGACCAACCCGTGGGAGATGCAGCGCCGTCGACACCGTGGGCGTCGTTAGTAGGTTGAGGCAGCGTTGACGAGCACGACTGAAGTCAGCGTCTGCGCCATGGCGAGGCCTTGGCCCGCGGCGACGACCGGTGGCCAGTCGGTGCCGTGGTACGCGGGACGGAGGACGGGTTCTGAAGGCGGTGGACGGTGGATATTATTATTATTTCGACGGTGGGCTCCCTTTCTTTTTCCCAGCCCAGCCCTTCCCTGGGCGGCGCTGCGGCGTTGTTGCTGGCCTGTCGTCCCGTCGCCCCTCACACTGACATACCTGGACTCGTATCCAGAGATCCTCCGGTTCCATACCCTGGAGCGCCCCATCGCGCCCATCTCCGTCCATGATGCCCATACCCACGCCGACGCTGCCCTTCAGATCCGTCAGCCCCAATCCCCGACCATGCCTTCGTCCATGCTCCGTACCCATCGTGTCCCATTCCTGCCCTTCCTGCCCTTCCGCCAGCGTGACCAGTGATCGTCCACCGCGCTCAACCCCCCCCCCTCCCCTTCGCCATTCCGCCCTCCCGGCCTGCGCGGCCCCCCTTAAGCATCCTTACCTTAGCAGGTATCCTGGGACCTGGCGGCACACGGCGACGGTTGCAACGCGACGCTAACCCAGTCTGATCATTGGCCCTGGATACGGGTCCTAGCCTCCAGGAGCGCAGAGCCCTAGACACGGCGAACCGCCCTAAGGCTGCTGACCTGCCCTTGTAGCCCTGCATCCACCGCCGGTGGCTCTGACATCAACCGGTCTTTGATTCTCTTCAAGACAAAGCAGAGACAATCAAGTGAACGCCCAAACCGGACCAGACCAAACAGCCCCAGAAAGGAGGATCAGCCCGCTGGACTTGCTTCCGGGTCAAACTTTGTCAGCTCCTGGCACCACTTCTCCGGACGAGTACTAACCTACCCTGGTCATCCAGCGGAGTGAAGAGCACCGCTGGACGAGGGATGATGTCTTGACCTCATCCTTCATTATTACCCTTTCTCTCTCTCGTTTCTCATTTTTTTCTTTTCTGCTTCTGTACCATAGCTGCATTCTTTTTTTTTGCTGCATTCATCTGCTTCTCCTCTCTCATTGTCCCTTTATTACCCTGCGCAGTCAACTGCGCAGTTTCGATAGCGCCTCATCTTCATATCTCCGCTATCCTGATATGTGAGAGCCCTGCGCCTGGCCTTGGCTCTCCCTCTTCATTGCCCTCATTTCCATCGGGGCAGGCATGGTCTACATTCACCAGAGCAGCTCGTTGCGATCCTCCTAGCTATTGGACTGTCCATTCACGGCCCGTGATTGGGATCCTCTCTCCAACGGTCGTCGTCCAAGCCACTGGGTTCCAGTTATCACTTACATCCGTTCCCGCTTGCGAACAGTGAAGCGCACCGGATCCAAGAACGATTGAGCACGGGAGACTTCTTTTACTCGGTGTCCATGACCTTTGTTCGTGGAATTGCTCGTCTTTCACTTCGAACCCCCAGCGGTCCCTCATCTCTTCCTCCATCCCGCACCTATGCCTCCCGCTCTTGCCTCACAACCACACCTCTCGCTTCCAGACCCCATAACTCCAAATCTACTAGATTGCCAGCATTCAGAGGGCTCGGCGTGGTCTAGGCAGCCGTCCCAGAAGATTCCGTTGGAGACTACCTACTGTGCCGTTCCCTTCAGGGACGGTTTACCAACGCCTCCAGGCGATATGACTGGCGTGGCTTACAACGCAGCAGCAGCATCCAACTATGCAGACAAGCCATACGGAGTCCCTGTTCACAGCTACAGCAAAGTTCCCACCATGCCGCACGCACATGTCGATTCCCTCCCCGCGTCGCCGACCCCCGTCGGCAAGAACCGCAGTTATGCTCCCGCTGCTAAGGACCCCACTGCTACCGACACGGCCGACCGGAAGAAGAGTACGGAGAGCTCGATAGCCCCGTATCTGCAAATTCCGTCGTCCATTAATGACAGCAAGGGGAGTCTCGCAGAATTCGCTGCTCAGGTGAGCGTTCTCTGACAGAAATGCTTCTTTTGTTTGTCCCCGGGCAATTCTAACTTTCGGGGATTAGATTACCTGCCTCTTCTGGTTCGAGAAGACCGCGAAGTTGAAGGCCATCGAGGATCGAGTCTATACCACTCCCTCTCTTGTCCCCGAGGCTATTCCCACGATTGGCTTTCAGAAATGGGTCACGACTATACTCTCAACTACTCAAGTGAGCCAAAATGTCATTCTTTTGGCGCTGCTGTTCATATATCGGCTGAAAAAGTTCAACCCGGGAGTGAGGGGAAAGAAAGGCAGTGAGTTCAGACTGATGACTATTGCTCTGATGATGGGGAATAAATGTATGGGTCCCCTCTGAGGCTTTTTTTTTTTTTTTTCTTGGTGACAGCTTCTAACGTTTGCAGTCCTCGACGATAACACCTACACCAACAAAACTTGGGCTGAGGTCTCCGGGATATCTGTTCAGGAGATACATATTATGGAGGTTGAGTTCCTCAGTAATGTTCGTTACAACCTCTTCGTGTCAAAGGAGGAATGGACGCAATGGCACGTAAAGCTTGGGATATTTGCGGACTACTTTGAAAAGGCCTCCCGGATGCCTACGGAGAACGAACTGGTCCCAACGACCCCCGTGTTGCAGATTCCGCCAAATACGGTGTCTGGACATGTCCGATCGTCTTCACCGGCGTCGAAGTTGCCGTCGCCTCCTGCCACCGGTTCTCTGCCTGCTCAGCAGAACTGGAATCCGACGTTCAACGGTCTACCTTATCAGACCCGGTCGCCTCCAAGGCAGCTTCCTGAAGCAGAGTTTCCACCAGCCAACAGGAAGCGGAATTGGGATGAGCAAATAGAAGACCGCCCTGCCAAGAGGATGGCGGCATCAAGCAATCATCCTCTTCCGGTGTCGACCTTGGCTCCACCGTCGATGGTAAACGGTGTGCCAACTCTGCCCCCCGTCCTGACACCGACCTCCGTTCCAACCTCCAACGCGTCCGTGGCGGTGCCCCCCATGCCACGTCTGCCACGGCCAAACTTCCCACAGACCTCGAAACCGATGGTTTCAAACGTCCCTACGACTGGTTCTCAGCTTGCGCTACCAGCAGGACGTGCATTATCTTCGGTCTACCACAACCCCTCCACTACCTGGCCTCAGCAAGTGCCAACCACAACTACTTCGGTCGCTCCTGCGCCATCTGGTCTCTACAACACAGCAATGGCTGTACCAGACGCAGGAAGGCGTCAGAGTCCGTTCATGGTGTCGTCCGCAGCCGCTTCCCCTGCGCCGTCTGCATACTCCGGCCATACACCACAGACACATGTTTCGCCCTCCTTCTTTTTGACGAACAGGAATTCACCCTATCGGCCAGTTCGCGGTGTCAATACACTCCTGATTCCTCCACCGTCCGGATCTTTACACTACCCGCGCAACGTGTCTTATGATCAGATGCACTACCAACCGCTTGGGAAATCGGCATCTGAACGCAAGACCGGGGTGCTGCCATATCTCCACCATGAGGCATGGCCACAGGGTCAGATTGCGCAGCCCAATTTCCTCTCCGGACAGAACTATTCAACTTAGGTTTCGACACTCCTCACGGCCGATGCTTACGAACTCCCCGTACGAAACGCGTCCTCCTTCCTCTTCACCCGCCTTGTATAGAATTCCGAACCGGTTATGACATGAGCCATTGAGCTTCACGCTGGAATTAACCTGAACAGATGGGTCTTTATTTTTTTTTCTTATCCCCCCTCCGAGGCGTCTCGGTATTTGAACCGTATTACTTTTAACTCTTGCATGGATACGGCTTGCCGCATTTTCCTTTTTGCTAGAGTGACTTTTCCTTTGCATCTTCATGTGGATATTACGGCTCTGGGTGACATGGACATTTTGTCGATATTTGCATTATTAGGCGTTGGGCTTTTTTACGACAGACTTCGGCGGTTCTCTTGAGAACGCATGATACACTGGGTGGGATTCGTCTCTTTTTCGACACGGGATTCTTGATATTATTCGAGATTCTTGCTCTCTACCCCGTGCAGATGGTGCCGGAAATGAATTCGCAGAGCAACAAGGTGGTTTTGGGACACGTGTTTTACTACTACCAAGGAAGGAAGGTTACGAACGATGGACCAAATCGGATTCGGTTAGCTTTTGTCTTAGATTAGATAAGCAGTCACGAGGGTTGATGCGTGACCGCGCACCAATAATGAAATTGGTGACACATCGAGTTATGAGCTGTGATCATGAGTTCCTTGCAAGCTTCCTTTTCTTTCTCCCTGTGCTGCTGCTTCTGTGTAGCTTGGTATCACGTAGCCGTGTAATATGAAGTTGAACTGGAACCATAGCACTAGATGTTACCCTAACCACAACCAGGTTTTTCCTTGGCCAAATGCTATATGAGACCGATTCTCACCAACAGGAACCTATGAATTGACTGCCTCGTAATGCTTAAGTTCGGTCACCGCGTACTGTGCTATGTTGATAAAAATATCATGGAAATTTGTAAGCAGGCTCGAGCTTCATGAAGCTTGACAGTGCCAGTCAGTGAACACACCGTGTGTGACCTTTAACCTTTATTGGATAAAACAATTGCTTTTTCTAGGGTTGAGAGGAACTGGCCGGTTGAGTTGGAAGTATGTGGTTTATTATGCAATGCAAGTAATCTTAAATAGTAGGAGTATGCTGAACCAAAAAGGCAACCTTAACATTGCCAGTTTGTCTTGCAAGTTTTTGCTCGACCTTATATCCCAACATTTCGACCTTATATACTCCAACGACAGAGTATTAGCAGTTATAGGGAGATAGATAGGTTCCATTTAGCTGTTAACTGAGCTTTAAAGTCAAAAAAAGGCCATATTTGGCTATCGATCTATCTATGACCGTCCCATTCAGTCTAGGCCGCGACGTCAACGCTCTCAACGGCATTAATGGCCTTAACGGCCCAGCGCGGTCGTGTAACCGCGATTCCCTCCCCAGCCGAATGAATCCCCTTTCTTGCCCTGCATGTACAGTACGACAGAGGGGACCCTCCATTCCTCCTTCCGTCCCTCCTTCCTGCTGCAGGGCCGGCAGTTTCGTCGTCGTCGCGGACCGCCAGCGCGTGCGGAACGCCAGGATGCGTGCGCATCGCGAGGTCCATGGCGTCGCCGCCATGCGCGTTGATGCGTCGTCATCGTCACTGCCGGAGGTTGCTCCCGCAGCAGCGCGGCGGTAGCGGTAGAAGAAGCGGACGATGTTGATGCATGCATGCGACGGGGTCGGTTCGGGGGCGGGATGTGTCGAGTAGGCCTGGGAATTATATGATGGTGGTAATGGTAGGCTACGATTTTCCACCATGTTTAGGGTTTGGTTGCTGCGACGGGAAAAGAAGGGGGTTGCATGCCCCGATGATGCCATCTACCGTTCTATATCTCAGCATCTCGTCCATGACTAAATGGGCGTCTTCGGTATTCGTTATAGTGGTAATGTGAGTGAAAGACGAGCGCTGTGGTGTCGGCGTTCGCCTGGAAGGTCCGGGATGGTCTCCTGCGTAAGTACATAACATGTCCATGCCAACCAACTACACGGCGTCTTCAAGGACCTCAGGGCGTGTTGTCAACCTATAAAGTAGTTCCATGCCCATCTTGGATGTTCAAAGCTGACAAGATGCCTTCATGTACAGTAGGCTGCGTCGGCGATTTTACTAGGACCCCAGGGAATATACAACGGGGCTGTTCCTTACAGGTTTCCAGTACCCTCTAACTAAGATCAGCAGCTGCAAGAAGTTATCTCGAACCATTATGCCGCCTTCGTCTGCGCGTTGCTCAGGAATTGCCTTCCTCGCTTAACTGGCCAGATCTCCAAAGATATTCATTCAGAAGCTGATGCCGGACCTCAGCCGTGTCTCTGAACACGATGCCTCGAATCCCAAGGGAGCGCGCCGCGGCACGTTGTTCTCCTCGTCATCATCTACGAACACGACCTCTTCGGCGGCACCGCAATCGAGTCAATGTGACATTCCTCCTGGGATATCTGCCCGAGGTTGTACTCGCGCCATATGTGTGTGGTGTGGAAGGAACTCTTTCAGGAGCTGGGGCGGGATCGAGGTCGAGGTCGAGGTGGTGCTGCTGGACCAAGTGGACAAAGACGTCGTCGAGATGGGGGATGAGTGCTCGTACGGCTGCTGTTGTCATTCCCCCTCCCGATTGATTCCATCGGGATAGTGCTTGGGATGTAGTCCTTTAGCTGCCTTGGCTAGCTATCCGACGATTGCGTTCTGGGATGCAATTCCTCATGAAACAGATGTAGGCAATAAAAACATGGAACTATACATACCTACCACTCTCGTATAGGTTGGCGGTACCTATGTAGTCCCTTTATATATCAAAAGTCAAGGCCTGCATCCCGAAGACAGACGTGTATGTAAGAAAAGCAAACAAAATTCCGAACAAAGGACGGTCATGAATCCAATCTAATCCAGAAATACCTCCATCTAATTATTAAAACGGGGAGTTTGACCGACTATCTATTTATTTAATTACCATGACTAATCAAGAAAGAGAAGAACCACGAACGCTGGTTTAAGAAGCTTCTTGACAGTATGTGTAAATCGGCCGCTGGCATACATAGTATTCCACCAGTTTATTATTTGTCAGCGGAATTGAGATAGCAGCATTTTTCTTCGAGATCTGCATCCATAGAGAGGTCCCAACGAGGTCTTGTGACTCATAGTCGCATGTGCTGTTCTTGAACAAGAGTAGAAAGCTGTGTAATCTGAGGTCTTAGCTATCTCGTAAGATATTGACATTCCGACAGTATAATTATACTATGCCATGGAACTATAGGACTGTGGCGATTGACAGCTGGAAAATTTGTTCCGCGATGAGCATGAGGATGTTCTAAAGACGATCTTAGCGCGAGGAGGAACTTGGAATTTTGTTGATTGGCATATCATATGTGTTGGGAACCACCTTGGAAGCAGATTGTAGGGAACCGGGAAAGAACTAGATCTCTGATCCCTCGACTCCGTTCCAATCACAAGTTGATGAGATTGTCCGGGGATTTTACGACGTAGATGAAGTCTGCAGGAACGGAGGCAAGGATTTCATCAATGCCATGGTCGAGTGGATCGTCCATGGCGAGCCAGAGAAAGAATTTGACAAGGTGAAGGAGTACGTCGATTGCAGAGTTGGATCATGCGGCGAATAAGTAACCCAAAACTTATTTCCAAAGAAAATAAATGAATAATGGTGCTTGTTGCTCACTACAAGGTATCTATCCAGATGGATACTTATTCGCATGGCTGCAACTTAATCGAATCAGACGTCGACCTGGCCATCCTCGTCCGCCTTTGCCGGAGGTCAGACCACATGTCTGTGGACGGATCTCGCGTCATTCGATAAGGAGCTAGATCCGCGCCTTTGAATCGGGAATCGAAAAATCAGCCACGCTGATGATCAACGAATGAGATGTTGCTCGAGGAGCAAAGAAGATTCAGATCGAGCTAGAGGGCCTAAAATCGAAAGGGCTTGCAGGTTCTCTCTGGAGCAGTGGAGAGATTTGTCGATTCGGTCATTCCTGGTTGCGACCAGCGGTAATATTTTTCTATTGTATGGTAGACAAGTCCCCGGTATGTGGGTGGGGCGACCAGGAGTGTGAAGAATTAATAATAATGCAATGAACTTGTCGATAAGAAGATCCAGAAGCTCCCAGAATAGATATTTATTCAAAATGATCAGGATAAATCGTATTCGTCTTCGGTAGTACAATAGTGTGGGGATATCTTGCTGCACACGAAGTCAGATTCGCTAAAAGTACATGTAGTTCCAGGATGTCGTGGTATATGTACAATTCTATGTACATCGTCAGATTTGGCATTCCGTTAACACACCCAAGTATTTAAATCGTTGAGACTGAAGGTTAATACTCCCCAAGTTTTGTACAGTACTGTACAGCCGCGCTGTAAATCCCAAAAATGAAAAAGAAAAAAAAGAGTATGGAAGTGACAAAATGCCTCCGTATTTCAAATATTTATAGGAAGTAGAGCAAATATATGCAGTGGATAAATGGGTTGAGAAAGGGTATCCAGTCAATATAGAGATATCTTGAGATTAGACATCAGCTCGAATGTCTATCTCCCGGAGTAATAAATCGATGTAAGAGACATGATATGGTAAAGGAGATTACCAACAACGGCCGTCGTTATTTAAATAGAGGTCCAGTTCAAAGGGGGCGGTGACTCAGGGATCGGGTGCTCCTTGTCGAAATCGTCCAGCTCGCTCCCGTCGCCGCTGTATCCAATCTCGTCTCGGTTGTCGTCAATGATGCGCCCGTACTCGAGCAGGAGGCGGAACATGTAGATCTCGATGTCCTCGTCGCGAAGCACACGCTGTGCCCAATGCCTGCCCTGCATCGCGATCTTCTTCCCTTCAACGTCGTGCTTGCGAACATAGACATCATTGTTTGCGGAATTGTCTCCCGGGTTGGTTTTGCCAATCCCGATGAAGTAGGTCATGATCGAGTATAGGTCGTCGTACCGGTTGTCCAGCGGGATGAAATGCCGCCAGGCAAAGAGTCTCGAGTCATGCCACTCCCGGAAGATGGTCGCCTTGATCCCAAGCGACTTGCTGAAAAGGAAGGCACGCCACCGTCCGGAAAAACTGTGGCCGTCGACGTCGACCAGGAACTTGTCCTTGAATTGCTCGGACAGCGTTATGGGTTCTTTGAAGGTCCAGACATCCTTGTAGAAGGGGCAATCCCTAGGGATGCAGCCCCACGCTTCCGTGAATCCGACGTCAAAGTGCTTGGTCGCAAACGCGGATGGCTGGAAACCATGGAAGTTTTCATACCTCCCTTTCTCCTCGGGGGATTCGGTCAGAATCCTGACCGCCTTGTCGCCCATCAAGGTGCTGTTGGTAAACATGACGAGACGCTGGCGGTGCATACGCCACCAATTGTCTTCAACCTGGACACCACCGGACGTCACACTGCGCCAGATGAGAGTATCTGCCTTGTCCTCCCACTCACAGTCGTACGTTGGGTCGTACATATAACGCGGGTCCTTCAGGATGTACATGTTCGCGGGGAAGAGAATATCATTGTTGACGTTGACCTTGCACTCGCTGAAAACTGGAACCAGGCGCTGCGAGGCGATCATGCTTGACGCCGAGAAGAGGAACCCATGCTGATCTTTGATCGCGGGGCCAACGGTACAGAGATCCGTGGAGAGGTTGAAATTGGTCACCAAGCCTCCTAGCTGATGCTTGTACCTAGCGTCGGCATCCGCAATCGTAAGCGCCTCATTGCGGGCAGGGGAGTCAGGAGGACACGCGAGTTTGGCGATGTCCATGTACTGTTTTCCCGGGTAGGGAAACCATTCCGGGTTCGTCGAATCATCCCAATCGCCTGGAGGCTCGTCGAAGCCGAGAAGATGCTCCATATTCTCAGTAAAAGCGTCGCGAGCATCTGGTCTCATCGTTCTCGACCGCAGCTCGATTGCCAGCAACTCCTGCAGGTCTTCGAACGGCACCACCACCCGGGGCTGATCGAGACGATTCACCGCAATGTCCATGTCAGGCAGATACTCCACGAACCGCGATATCAGCTGTGCCAATGTCTCTGAGCGCCAGCTCTGATTCGTCAGTTTGGAAACCTTCTTGTTGCGAATGTGTATGCCCGCTATTCCTTCAGCATCGTTCTGCAACTTTGCAGCCATCTTCCGAATTACCTTGGGGTCAATCGCCCAGAACGGTCGCAGATCGTCCATGATCTGCTCAAAGTCATCGATATTGTGGACATTTCTTTCACGCGCATACTTGTACCACTGGAACAGAGCCATATAAGAATCGCGCGACACATCGGACCACTAAAGGGAGGCCTACCTCCTTGAAACCCGGGGGCGGATGCCGTCCATGCCTCTGCCTGTATTTTGCGACCGTCTCTCTGAAGGTCTTGGAGCGGCTCTCTTCATACTTGAACCATTTCTCATCTGCTTCCTTCATAAGCCCCGCAATTGGGTGCGCATCTTCCGGTTGGTAGGATCCATAGGATCCCTGGAAGCCAAGGCCATCGCCCGATGGGAACTAGGGTCGCATTAGTTCGTCGTGGCCGGTGCTGGATGCGCGACAAGGCCGTACGCACCGGAAGGGTGTCATAGGGGAGGTCGCCTCGAAGCGGCACCTTTATTGTAGTCGAATTGATATCAGGTGCGAGGAAGAGGACGCCGAGATCCAACAGGAGGATCAGAATACCGACGGAGGCAAGTAAAAAGAAGAAAAGTGCATGATTGCCCCGTATCCTGCGTTCGAGATCCAGCATATCTGGGGAAACACCCCGCAAGGGGAAAGGCGAGCGCGAGGGCCTATTGGGCGCACAGAGGCGCAGGCATCAGGTCAGGGATCCACTCCAGGGAACAACGATCGGGCTAGCTGTTTTGAGGAAAACGAATCAAGGGACGACCATGCTGGTCATTATGACGCACAAAGAGCGTTGGTGCAGATCGGGCATTGGTGTAACAAAGAACTATGAGCCGGGGCGCGGTCTCCCTGCATGCCGCGGGCAGGGGAGAGGAGACGGTGCGGGAGCGACGCGAAGCGGTCCCGAGCGGTTCTTCCGTTCCGGCGAGCACCGCAAAGATCTCAGAGGGAACATCGACTCGAGATCCCCGCAAGAGCACCGCAACAACGACACAGCCCGCCATCACCATGCCTCCCCGGCTGTCCGCGCTGTCGGCGCAGCTGCAGCGCCTCTCTCTCCAGATCTCGTCGCCGCTGTCCTTCTTGCTCCCCCAGCTGCAGCAGCAGAGCCGCAATGCTCACATCCTAGCCTCGCTCTCCGACAACCCAGGCGCCTACAACAAGCGCATCCGAAGAGGTCGAGGTCCTGCCTCGGGCAAGGGTAAGACCTCCGGTCGTGGTCACAAGGGTCAGAAGCAGCATGGCAAGGTGCCTGCGGGCTTCAATGGTGGTCAGACGCCTGACCACATCGTCCACGGTGAGCGTGGTTTCAAGAACATGTACGTTGAAATGCTACGTTTCCTATCATGGAATCACGTCTTTCCCTTCTGTCTCTGACTGATCCGTGTTCTCAGATTTTCCGTGGAAATGGCACCCGTCAACCTCGATCGCATCCAAGAGTGGATTGACCAGGGCCGTATCGACCCGGCCCGGCCCATCACCGTCCGCGAGCTTGCCCAGTCGCGCTGCATCCACCAGACCAAGGACGGAGTGAAGCTGCTCGCACGCGGCGGAGAGAGCGCCCTGAAGCAGCCCATCCACATTGTCGTCTCGCGCGCCTCCCAGGCCGCCATCGCCGCCGTCGAGGCCGCCGGGGGCTCCGTCACCACGCGGTTCTACACCCGCGCCGCGATCAAGCGCATCCTCCGGCGGGAGACACACCCGTTCGTCTCGATGGCCTGGACGGCCCAGAGCGGCAGCGAGGCGCTCAACAAGTCCCTGGGCATGGACGAGATCTCCGAGTCCAAGATCATGAAGGAGATGGGGTACAAGTACCGTCTGCCCGACCCGACGAACCGCAAGGACATCGAGTACTACCGTGACCCCGCGCACAGGGGCTACCTGAGCCACCTGCTCAAGCCGAACGAGTCGCCCAGTCTGTTCTTCGTCTCTCCGGCGGAGAGGAAGTCCATGGCGGGAGTCAAGAAGGAGAAGACGCTGCCGGAGAACAGGCTTTGGTAGTAGTAGTAGTAGTAGTAGTAGTAGTAGTCGTTCGGATGATGTCGTCTCGTCTCATTCACATGTCCTTTTTTCATGTATTATCATGTCTGTCCTTTTCTTTGGAGAGAAATATAGGTATTTCACGCTACGGACAATCGCAATGTGTGCCAACTGGGAAATTCGATTACACTCGCCGTTATCGCATCCTTTGATGCCACAATATTTTTTTTTTAAAAAAAACCATCTGCCTTTATAAATTATACTTATTACTGCAGCAATCAGCTCTTCTCGGAACATCAACCGCTATCAGGCCCTCTCTCTCTTCTCAATGCATGCCCACGTCACTCCGACTACAATGCGAACGTCCCTATCGTGCGCGTAACATAATTTCAGTACTATTATTACCCGAGAATCGCATCTTCCGCGAGTAGCAAGGAGTCCAGTCCCAGAATGATGAGATGAGCCGTAATGTAATTATTATAGTATGGAGTAGAAACGAGGTGACTGAAGATTGCTGCCCCTCTGCTGCATGGGGGGCCTAGTACAGTACAAAAGGGACTAGAGACCAACTGGTCCAACCAATTAAACGTTGGAGGTGGACGGAGAAAAGGAAAAGAAAAATGAAATCAGTCATCAACGCAAAGGGGTGAGTGAGACCCGGCGACGTCCCCTGAAGATACCACCCATATAATCACAAATACGAGTAGATGGAAAAAGAAAAAAAAACGAAAAAAATCCGAATACGAAACCAACATCAAAGCAAACGCCATCCCTTCTGCCACACTGAACAAATCCCTACCGCTCAGTGCGCCATCAAATCCTCGAGAGAATCCTTGAGACAATCCTCGAGACGAGAACGAGAGGGATTTCAACCCCCAAAATCGAGAGAGACGGACATGGGTATCCTCGATCGTCAACAGTGCAAAAAGCCATCAGCGCCTGAAGAAAAATTCGGAATAGCGCCTGAAAACGATCATCGCCGCCAAGTCCCAAAAATCAATCCAAAGTCCGTTCCGAAGCCATTCCATCCCGTCCAACCATCATGAGGCCCGCAAAGATATCATCCTATTACACATACATTCATACACATGCAGAAGTCCCCACAACGTCCGTGGAAAAAAAAAGAAAAAAGCCAGAATAATTAGTGCAAAGAAAAAAAGAACTGGAGTTTAGAGCTTCCATGTCGTGTCTGTAGCCTCTGCGCTGTCAGCATATTCTCGTAACCATTGAGAGTTCAGAACGTCTCGAATGGTCCACCGCTTGTCGGGGTCCATCTCAAGACAGCCCTTAATCAACTCTAGGGCGTCCTGACGATCCCGGAGATCCACCGGATTCGCCTTGTCTCCCAGCACTGCATCTCTATCCCAATTCCCGCCGAGGATGTTTGACTGGACTCGTGGAGAAAAAGCATCTTGGAATGGGCGTGAGCCGACAACGACCGCAAAGGCCACGACTCCGAATGCCCATATGTCAACGGCAGGGTCTATGACACCACCAGGTGAGAGAAGCAATTCGGGGGCGGCATACTCCAAACTCCCTGCAACGTTTGTGCTCGTGACGGCAGGGCCGATATTCCTCGGGGGGAGACGGTCTGCTGCGTTGTCATATGGGTCCAGTGAGCTGCCGCCGTTATCCGTGCTCATCCACTCGGCCATCCCGAAATCGCAGAGAACGAGATTAAATGACTGTGTATCGTCGGGAGACTCCACAGGATCCAGCAGGCAATTTTCAAGTTTGATGTCCCTGTGCACGACTCGAGCATCTTCATGCAAATACCGAATTGCCGAGGCTAACTGGTAGCAATACTTTTTCGCGAGCGGCATCTCGAGGCCGCGACGGTTCGCACGAACCAGGTCAAAGAGGGTCCCGCCAATGGCCAGCTTGGTGAAACAAAACGTAGCAAAGTCCGTTTCGTAGACAGCGTCAAGAGTAAGGACGTGAGGGTGGCTGAGATAACGCCAGACACGGACTTCATGGTCAAACTCCGCCTGGACTTGATCGTTCTCCCTCTCATTCTTCCCGGCCACATTCTTCCTCACAATCTTAACGGCCAGCCGTCTCGTTTCGCCATTTTCTTCGAGTTTAAATGCCTCCTTGACGGTGCTAAACCCTCCAAAACCTATCCGCTTGCCCAGAACATAGTCTGTTCCAACCATCTGGCCCTCATCATCCGGCTGGGGAGCAGGCTCTTCTCGACTGCTCCACATCGATAGGAACGCGCTTGCTGGAGATTTGCCGCTCGAGCCGGTCGACCGACGAGAGCGCTGACGCATGGAGTTGCGCAGGCTGCCATTTCGGTCAAACGTATAGCTTCTAGGCTTGGTGCCAAAAGGCGTCGCAGCGGCACCAGACCATATATTGGGATCGTCAAGTGAAGCTGACCGCTGTCCCGGTGACGAAACAGGGAAAGGTGGGAATATCATATCTCTGGAGCCTTCTGGGGGGGTTCGCAACTCCTCCGTGAACGGAGATGCCGTCGAAATCGAAGTAAGAGACGTGGGACGATCGAGCTCAGAGCTCACAGAGACATCATCATCAGGACCTGGGAAAAAGCCGACACGAGAATTTCCGGTCGGAAAAGGGCGCTGGCTCTCTCGCCTCCCGGAACCAGATTGCAGGTTTCTGTCCCTGGCATCGTGATGCACTTCATCCGACCGGGATTCGGCTTTCCTCAGCGCAGAAGATCGCATCGGAGGCCTGCAGTAGGCCCTATTTCTCGCTTCGGGCATTCCAAGTGGTGCATCGATGGTATGGCGGCGGCCAGAGTCAATGGTGACCTCGGGATTAAAGCTGATTGCGGACTGCCTGGCCCGGAGGAAGCTATCAAGCGGGGAAGGCTGAGCATCCTCCGGTCTGTGGGCGAAGCCGATGTCTTGGTAAACACCGGTCGAATGGTCATCAGGACGGGGGACAGAAATCGGAGGCGTCTCTGCGTGCAGTTCACTCAATATACTGTCTCCATCAGCGTCGCGGCTTTCAGCCCCAGGGCCTTGAGAGATGGCGGTACGATCTCCGATGGGATATCCATCCGTTCCTCTGCTTCCATTATTGCGCGCCCAGCCGGGATTCCGTGAACGTGAGAAAGTTGTATCAATCTTCAGGCCTGTAGGAGCGTCTCTCTCAGCATGCGCCATGCCCTCGCAGAGAGCACGAACTGACTCAGAGTGCAGGTGGCAGCGAGACGGCAGTGCGCATTCAGTTCAGGTATAATTTCGTTATGGGAACAGTATATGAATTACAGGCAAGCGTCTTCAAGACGCCGGGGCCAAGCGTGGTGGGCTAGGGTGTGCTCGTTGCCCTGCGTTCCGCGGGAGGGGTTGCGGATGGCGTTGGGAGGGGAAGCTTGAGCAGAAAATAATGATGTCGTCGAGACGGCCTCTTCTTGTCGAACCGTCGAACACTCCCGGGCTGACAGGACCGGTGGCCAAGGACGATGGAGATGGAGCAGGGTCCGGGAGGGAAGCCAGATGGCGAGGGGAGAAGGGAGGGGATTACGGGACGCCGCCGGGACGGTGGGAGGAGGAGGAGGAAAAGCAGCGGCGGGCCCAAGAGGAAGACGCGGAGAGCCCTGCCTGAGCATTCCGATGGCATTCCGATAGCGGCGAGGAGGCCAGCCCGCGTCACCTGACGCCGCCAGCCCTCAGCCCTTGCCCTGAGCCCTGGCTCTTGGCGGGGCTTGGCGGGCTTGGTGTGGCGGCGTGGGGGCAGCAGCTACGGCGGCGAGCGCGGCTCCTCAGGGGCTCCGCTTGCCGCGCGCAAGGGGCGCCTGTTTGGCTTGTTTGGGGAGCAACCTCCTTTCGGAACGTCAACAGGTCGGGGCACCACGAGGACCTCACAGGGCTCCAGATCGCTCGGAAGATAGTCTCAGCGTCTTGTCCCTTACGACGGCCCCGCGTCGTCTGATCATCTTTTGCGCTCCCTCTCTCCGGGATGCCCGTCTTGTAGTTCTCGTTTGTGTCCTGCCAAGTAGTCCTCTCAGCTAGTCGACTGTCCGACACCGTTCCCAACCACTCTCGTTTACCGACATTCTAGCCACCCATCTTACTCGTCTTTCGTTCCTCCTTCAATCGTTGACCGTCCATTTCCTTTGACTACCTGCAAGAGGGCCAGTGTACCAGGTGTCATTGCGCCGTCATTGTTCTTGCTCGATGCTCCTGACCAACCCCGTCGTTCCTTGTTACGGATCCTTGCTTCACTTTCCCTTCGATTGTTTACACGCTTCTTGAACGAGTCGCAACCATGACTAGACCTCAGATGATCCGAGCCGGTATGGAAAGGAGCTTTACCCTTCCTACTGGCACTGTTTGATCGTCAACACGGAGTTCATTCGCTGACGTGGAGGTTATAGATAGCCTGGATCTCCAGGATCAACGGGCACCATCCGCTCAGGACCACTCCCGACAACCCACGCGTCCTGCCCCTCTGGGGGGCGGCCGGCCTGCGTCCCATCACGAGCAAGCGATGCGTCATGCGGAGCAGGACGCGAGAAAGGAGATGTCGCAGAGTCCTCACTTGTCGGAAGACCACCGGGATGTTGACAATCACCACGACGGGGTCGATATCTACGACGAACCTGAGGACATGACCTCGGAGACTGGGACGGATGATGGTCGGAATGGACACTATAGCAGTAGCATGGGCGGAGTCTCTGCGGAGGAAGGAGAGTTCGCCGATGGCGAAGGCGATGACATCCTTGACGATGACATGATGGATAAGATTTCGAGCTCTCCCTCGATAGATGATGGTGGGTACCTTTCACCTTGCACGATTTGTTCGCATGGATTTTTCGACCCCAAAATCACCCCGCATCCCTCCGTTATTGGAACCCAGCTATTTGGATGAAGATACCAAGTTTTCATTCTCCTTTCCCTTGCCGCTGAATTTCTCTCTGTTATTGTCTCCTGAACACCGCTCTTAATAGCGTGCGTATCGCCATCGGTGCAGATGCCATGCGGGCTGCTATGACACTGAGAGTACAGTAGAGCACTGCTGGCGACGGGGCACTTCAAAGTCCGACACAAGTCCCTCCGAACCGGGAAGTAAGGAAGCGAGTCGGTCTGCGAGAGGTTTTGGGGGAGACACGGAGTCAGGCTCCGATAATGATCTAGATAGCATTCGTCGCTTCCTTCTTCCCGTGGATGACCCTCTTCTGGACAACAGCTTTGACGATGTCGGAGATGCACCATCACCTTTGAAGCCCTGTTTGTAGACACCCAGAAGGATTACGTACCCTTTGTTTCCGGCCCATCACATTCGAATACCCCTAATGAAAATGACTTTGAAACCATTTCCCTTTCGAACGACCCTCATTCCTTTGACTCAGGCTGGGGAGATCAGTGCTTACGAGAAACAGAGGACATCGATTTTGACTTTGTCTATGCTCTGCATACCTTTGTCGCCACCGTTGAGGGGCAAGCAAATGCAACGAAGGGAGATACAATGGTTCTCCTTGACGACAGCAACAGTTACTGGTGGCTTGTCCGAGTCGTAAAGGATGGAACCATCGGTGAGTTCGCATTCCGCTCTCTATACCGATATGACTGACAGACGGAAGGTTACTTGCCCGCCGAACACATTGAGACTCCCACCGAAAGGTTGGCCCGGTTGAATAAGCATAGGAATATTGATGTACGCTGTCGACCTGTGATTTTGAAGCATGTGCTAATATTATTAGCTCTCTGCAACGATGCTTGGCGATAACCCAGAAAAGTCGAAAAACCCATTGAAAAAGGCAATGCGTCGGCGTAACACAAAGACTGTTACTTTTTCATCGCCTACTTATTATGAGCCATCGGAAGTAGAGTACTCGACTGAGGAAGAACAGGGCGACGGAGAGTGCGTTGATGACGAAGAAGAGACATCCCGCGGAGAGGCACAGGATACCGAAGAGGAGAACGCGGACGAGAACATCGTTGTGGAACCACTCAGGCCAAAACATAAGGAAAAGAAGGCTTGGGAGTCTGAAATTGCACAGGAAAGAGATCCTGACCGTGGAAGTCCGGAGAAGCACCGGACAAGTGAAGAGATATTTGACCGACAAGGTAAGTTATTGCCCCATCTTGGGCGATACTTTGTTGACTTTCATTCCAGCGGAGACTACGATCAGCCGGACCAGGAATGGAACCGTACGAGATTCCTTCTTCAAGGATGACAGTGTCGAGACGAAGAAGATTTCCTTGACGCCTAACCTCCTGCGTGATGACACAAGCAGTAATGGGCTCTATAACGACACGAGAGAGGTAAAAGTTCCATGGCTTGCTATGCCTATAGAGCAGCGCTGACGTGACTTTTCAAGTTACAGGGTCGTGGCAGTCTCGAGGGAATTGACAAGGCCCCCTGGTTAGGTGGCAAAGACGACAAGAAACGTAAAGAGAAAAAGCCGGGCATGCTCAGCGGCCTTTTCAAGAGAAAGGATAAGAAAAGCAAAGCGCTGGAGGACGACGTTGAGGAAGCGGAGAAATCCTCGGGAGAATCATCTCGGTCCTCGCCCCAGCTGAAGACATCGTCGGAGTCCTTGTCGCAGGAGGCTCGATCTTCCAAGCCTCAGGGACCGCAGCGGCACGCGAGCAAACTGCAGAAACAGCCCCCGGCTGAAATATCTGCACTCATGAAAGAGCAGCAGGAAGAACGCGCAGCCCAGGAGTCCCCCAGCGATGACGAAGACGAGCCTTCACCGACCAAGGAGGACTTCCCGTCATCCATCCGACGGGTCGTTTCTCCCCAAGACGATGACGCCCCCGAGCCACTTCGCGTGCGATCGCCAGAAGCAGCACGTGAAACTGTTACATCTTCGTCAGAGAAATCAAAGGGCGGCAGAGAGTCGTCTTCTCCTGTTAAAATGAACTCGTCGATATCATCGATCGACCTTCAAGCCAGACAAATGGATAATGAGATCCGGCAAGACACTTCGGATCCAGGGTCGTCAATGAAGCAGTCCAGACCCGTAGTATCTCCACTGCAACAGTTCTCGCAGCAGATGATTCTCGACAATGAAGAAGGGTTCTCTGAATCTCCGGTCAATATCTCGCCATTAGACCCTCAAGGTCAAAATGTTCCCCCAGGCCTTATGAGAGATGCGTCATCACAGGACGAGCGTCCGGTCTCGCCCGTATCTCCGCAATCGTCGTCCCCTGAACTGATTGATACGGGCGACTCCAAAGGTGACCGTGAGACACCGGTGTCGACGTCGTCATCCTCAGCCAATACTCCTACATGGAGCGATGCTAGTCTGCGTTCTTATCTCGACGATGAGAATGATATTCGCGATCTGCTCATTATTGTACATGACAGTTCGAACGTCACTCCAGCTGGTCCTGACCATCCAATAACAGGTAGCCTTTTCAGAGAGGAAAGCAAGAGGCTCAAAGAAATGTCACGTCAGCTCGATGAAATGCTGATGAACTGGATAGCTCGCAAGCTTGAGCGCGCCGCCTCTAAATAAAGCGCTCAACACCATCATTGGAAAGCCTCCGGTCAGAATCCTCATCGAATGCTCGGGAATTCAGCTGGTGTACATGTAGCATGGGATATCATTGTTCGGCAAACCGAATTTCTTTGATATCTGGTCGATGGCGTCGCGATGACCATACCATCTACCTGCTCGCTACGTTCCGACTCAGCATCTGTCCCCCCGAGCTCGGCTGTCTGTTGTCGCAAATTTCACGAAAAGAAAAGAACGATCCAACGAATTCATCCGGTATATGAAGCCTTTCAAGCTTATGATGTGCTGGACGCGAAAGCTTCCTTCTTTTCTTTTTTTGGCTTTCCAAGCTTGTATTGCTTTATTTCCCGACACTTGTCTTCTCTATCCCGGTGAGCAGAGCGATGGATGCAACCCGGCTAGCAGTTCCTCCTTTCCCCGATTTCCCCTTCGCGTTTGCATGCACTTTCGGTCTATGCCGGGTCCACATGTTGGGGCTCTGATCCTGTGGGCTCCTGTCTTACTTGAATAACTTTCGGATGGATCTGGCACGGCACGGCATGGCACAACATCGGTTTTCAGGCGTCTGTTCTTTTAGTACCACTTATCACTTGGAATACCCCCAATGCTTATATATTCGTTCTTCCCTTTCATATTTCTGGGTTATTACGAGCACCGATCTCCTCGCGGGATCAAACGGTCACATTCTGTTACAGGTTAAACGTTAAAGCAAGCTTCTAATTGCGTCAAGCCCTCCACCTGGCCCATTCCCGGTCTACTCGTATGCTGGATGCCTCTGGGCACCGCCCTTGTGATATTCCCGTCAGCTCGCAGCTCTGGGCAGCATCTGCGGATCTTGGCGCAATGTCTCCATGATTCTGGTGTGTAGCCGGGATCGATATAAGCATGCATACAAGGCTAGGGACGAAGCTGCAACGTGACGAAACTGTATGCCGGTATTCATGCCGACTCCGAGCCCCATATGCCCAGGGCGAGGCGGAGTCGTGGATACGTACGTACTCCGTACGCGTCTAGGCTGGCAGGGAAGCGTCATCCTGCGGGTTCCCGCTGCGCCACGCCAGCCCTTCCGCAACGGCGCGCGGCGTGGCTGGTCTCCGCCACGCAAAGTGGAGTTTTCAGCCACGCCCGCGCGGGTCCGGTGGGTCATCCGCCCGCTGGGCTGCGCGGGGCGCGGCGGCACGAGCGCTCTCTTGGTCTTATATAGTAGCACAACGCCCGTGTCGTCACCCATCTGACTGTGATTCTTCGTGTCTCATCCTCAGACGTTTCTTCTCATTATTCTACGTTCCAGCCCCCGGGACAGATATATTAGGTATCTCATCATGTCTGATCCCTACAACCAATACACCCAGTACGCCCCTCCGGCGCCTGCCGGACAGGGCAGTCCACCAAGCGGCCAATATTACATGTACAACCCCTCATACCAAGCTCAGCCGCCAGTAACATATCAGAGGGGCGCAACGGAGAGCTTCGGAAATGCTCAGGGGAATATGGGATACTAGTATGCTTTATCTTTCTTCGTCTATGCCTCTTTTCCCCCTTTCACACAACGCTAATATATCATGCAGCGGCCAACCCCATCAGCAAGGCCAACATGGCGAAGGGGCCCCTGCTGACTCTAACGTGCCCGAGGGCGAGCGTGGCCTAGGCAGCGCTCTCATCGGAGGCGCCGCCGGCTACTACCTGGGCCACAAGAAGAACCACGGCTTCCTCGGCGCGGTGGGTGGCGCTCTCTTGGGCAATTTCATCGGCGACAAGCTCAAGGAACATAAGCATCACCACAATGGTAGCAGCCACTCTGGCTCCGGGCACAGCAGTCACGGGGGCAGTTTGTGGGGTGGCAAGTGGTGATTTAATCGATTCTCCCGATCTGCGATCGATTCTTCCTCGGTCGTCGCTGCGGAAATACGTTTTTCTTTTTTTTTTTCAACTACATATTCGTTCGGACAATGATTTCTCGTGCGCTATGTCTATTTGTATGATTGTTATGATTGTATACGTGCTGGTCATCATGCATTGTTGACGACGGTTGATGGATGTTTCTGTACTGAATTCTATGATGCACTATCAGGGATGCGTACACGGGGTCATACGTTATGGCTTTCGGTTCCACTATACTCTCTGCGCATGTCAGGTTGTTGGCAAAACCAATTGGGAATAGGTAGATAGGTATATGCTACTGTATACGCTCATGAATGAAGGAATATCTATGCATGTCGCCATGGTCTTTTGCGCCGATATTGTTGTTCTTTAGGTTAGACTGTGTGTACGGAGTACTACTGTACTGTATATACAGATTCGATATGTTCGTCCCATCCAGGAATGGTCAATGACAGAGACCTTCATAGTAAGCTCGGAGTGATCTTAACGCCATCCAGGATCAATACAGCGTTCAGAGGCTCTCCCAGCTCTATTATCCTTGTCACTGTAGGCCTGCTGGAGTCTATATACGAACGATTGAGGTCTTCCAGAGTACCAGTATCAGTGATAAGTTTCAAAATTAATTTTCCCTTGCCAAAGCATACCAAACATGCCTATGAATAATAAGCCAACAGACAAACAAGGACGTAGAATAAGAGACAGGAAAGGAGTCAGTGATTCCAAATCCTCAAAATAAAAAGTCTATAGAAAACAACTGAAGCATATTATTGAAATATATAAAATGTTAGCAACCCAGAAAAAGAGCGACGCCCTGGGTGGGGCTCGAACCCACGACATTTTGCTTTCAGTCACGTGAAGGCGACGTAAAAGGCAAACGCTCTAGCCGACTGAGCTACCAGGGCTTGCGCGTTGACGTGATATATACGATCAAAGGATCCCAAATTGCAATGCTCCCATGGCATCCCACTTTGCCCTATTTAAGATATCCACCGTCTACTGTAACCTGTAAGCGCAAGAAGGAAGGCGGAGACTCGGCACGATGTCTGGGCCGGCTGGACTGGTTACTGTTAACAGGTCAGGTTAGTACAGTACAGAGCACGTCGGACTCCTGCATAGGGATTGAAAAAGGTAACTGTCTGTAACGACAGGCCTTGATAACTAGACCAAAGGGGGTGGTTGGTTTATCTTGAGAGCAGAAAACAAGGGGGTGAGCAATATAATAGTAAGAACAAGCCTGTGTTACTGGCAATGTCTATATGACAAGTTGCCATGTGAGTCGACCACGAGGGTCGGAATCTGTCTGAAAGGAGCGTCATTATATACACGCTGCTCATCCTGGGTTCCTGGGGATCATAGAATGGGATCATAGCCTTGGATCATGGTTTTGGATCATAGGGTTGGATCGTAGAATTGGATCGTAGACGATCCATCACGTGACCTCCTTCCTAGTCCGCAACACTGTCTTAGCGATGGGCGGGGGAGCAGGACTGGATCAGGTTGACCTCCATGAGTTAGTAAAAACTAATGACTGAAACGAAGATCCATACCAGACCGTTCTAAACAGGTATGGAGTATATTGTCAGAGCTATAGGCTCTAGATCCGTGCGCTGCACTGGTGATTACCTCTTTTTGCGTAGCTGATATGCGGAGTATTCAGGCAGATCTCTCGTGTCTTTTCAAACAAGCGCTTTGGAGTGGTCCGTTCAAACTTTACCTGGAATACCCACCGTTTGTGGCTCCAACTATCGAGTCCGACTTTGTTTCTGGCTGGAAAGCAAGTTCCGCACCTAGGAAAGAGAAAATCGGACGAACCCTAGGGTTTCCGTATTCCCAGAATCCGGATTATCAACTTGTTTAAATGCCATCCCTGGGAACTTGGATTCATGGAATTTACCAATGATCTCTCTCTCAGACTGATTTGAATAGTATATTGTTCCCGAGGCAGGAACCGCTGACCCTGGAAAGTTGCTGGGTTGTTGAAACAGGATCCATCCCCATGCCAAGCTCCGAAAGGGCAGACATGAAGCGCTTCTCGTTACAGAACTCTAGGGCCACATCGTGTAGTGGGCTAGTGACAGGACAGAAGGCGACTGAACTACCTGCCTAGGTAGGTGACGGATGAAATCATGAAAGTTGAGGGCTATAAGCGATGCGCTCCGTATCTATTTCTTGGATTTCTTAGTCCACTTGTGCCGAGGGAGAAGCGTACTCTGACACAGGGAGGTTTTGGTGGTAGCGCCGTGTTTCTTATCCCTGCCGACTCTAGTCCAATCTGTGCTACTAGTACTTCTTTCGTCCTGTTCCTGCTGCGCTTTTTCTTCTGCCTTGCTCTGCAGTATCACTATTTTCATTCATTCTTTTAACTGCACTTTTATTCGAATCCAATATACACTGACCCCTATGTCATGTTTTTAAACTGCGTCGTTCGGCACTGATTCGTGCTGATGGTGACTATGAGACTTCAGCTGCTGGACAGCATTGCGACTTCGCTGCCTTGCCTTGCTTCCTCGTTGTCTCATTGATAAGATCCAGGGTTATATCTCTTTCATTCAGAAAATTTCTTTTCTTCCAATCCGGCCAATCCGGGGATATAAGCTTCCCTTCTCAAACCGATCCCACATTCTACCAGAAGAGGTTCTACCCGTCGTCTTGAAGGATTAGGTGGAGAATCGTTGGACTCGTCTGTGCTGACGTTCGAGGTTCGAGCCATCTGTTTGATGTGTGCATAGGGAGTATACACGATATTGTGTCTTCTACCACGCGCGGGTTGACGATAATTGCATTCCGTCGGGGATTGATTCCTTCTGACATCTTCCGACGGGAGTCCGTTCGTTACTATGTGTCCACCGCAGAAGAGGCATCTTCTCTCCCTCTTCCTGCTATGCTCCTACATCCAAGACACCGCGGCTATCACCCTCTCCCAATTCCAGGCAATATCACAGTTTCCAGAGGCATGCACAGCGGTCTGGCATTCGCAGATCTCCGGCTGTGACCGAGACGACTTTCGAAAAGGCAGGACCTGCTCCGAGGACTGTATACGTGGATTGGAGGAGATCAGTAATGCGCTCAACGAGGCATGCATAGGGTCAAAAGCGCGCAAGGACACGCTGATCGGGCTATTCTTCCAGGGACTGGGGGTTGAGACCCTCTGTCCCAATAATTTCGATTCCGATTCCGATTCTGATTCATTGTCGATTGGGAGCGCCGGTGAGATGCAAACCGACACAATCGTGCAAATGTCAACGACATCAGCGAGTCGGGCTGAGCTTACAACTACATCTACATCTACAACGGAGCAACAAGTTCAGACACAGCCTGCTCCTCCTCCCCCTTCTTCTTCATCTTCTTCACCACCACCGCCTCCCGCTGCTACAACTTCGACAACTTCAACGTCCCAGACGATCCAGTTGACAGAAGCTCCAGCACAAGCTGTAGCAACCACCACCACCACCACCACCTCCTCCTCCTCCTCCTCCTCCTCGCGGTCACTCTCCACCGCACATCAAATCTCAACCAGCTCGGTGACAGCAACCGCGATACCCACTGGCGTCGAGCCGGCGAGCCCCGCATCCTCAACCTTCTCATCCCTGTCCGACACATCATCCGCTTCATCCTCCTCATCAACAACGGGAGGAATCGCCGCGGAGGCGACGAGGGGGTTCGGAGGCAGCGGGAACGCCTTCGACATCCTCGCAGGCGAAGCGTCACGGGCGGAGAGACGCTCACGGCAAGTTGCAGCGGGGGTTGCGCTCGCTGCGGCGTGGGTCGCGGGCACAGCGTGGCGCTGAGTCTTGTCGATCTGGAAGATTCATATATAGAAAGATCTTGCGTTATCTATCACTGTGGATACGTCTTTGATTTCCTTTTTTGTCTTTTTTAATCATTATTTATTTATTCCTTCTGACCCTCTTTCCTGGACTGGTGTTTTGGAGCGGTGGACGAGATGTTTCTCAAGGCATAGGGCCTGGGACGTGCGTATGTATGTGCCAGCGTATAACAACCCTGAAGATGTAACCAACGGCTTCTAATACGGTCCAGTCGGCCTCTTAAACATGGTGTCTCCGATTAGGTACCTGCAGCTGCGGAATTTGTCTCCGTAGAGCGGAGTACATAAGCCGACATAACACCCTGTCGTAAGCATTATCCCCGAGCGGAGCGGCCGGGGTTCCGAACGTGAGCACGGAACCTGTCTTTCTGAACCCGGAGGTTTGGAACATATCACCAAGCCTTGCAACAGGGATCTCTGGAGACCCCTGACGGTGCATAGACTCCGTGGAGCAGCGGGCGCGAGATGAGGCGAGATCCGATTCCGGGCGGAGGCCGGGATGCGGCCTCTCCCGCCCCCGCCGCAGCGGTTCGTGTGTGTTCCTCCGTCGGACTCTCTCAGGTGAGGCATCGTGGATCGGCGGCCAACGGAGCGGAGCAGCCTATGAGACGCGCCGGCTGCTTATCAGCGATGACTTCCTGTGACCCAGCAGAGTCACACGGCAGATCCTCGTGTGGGGAAGCGTCTCGATAGCCTCGAGATCGCGCTGCGAGGCCGGGCCTTATCGCGGCCATGGCGATAACAGGCGTGACTTTCCCGGCCGCGCTGGCCATCCCCTTTCCCCTTCACCTCCCTCTGACCCTCTGTTCTCCAGGTCAGACCGTACGGAGACTCTCTTCGTACTCCTCCCTTTCTCTCTTTCTTCTCTTCTCCGTTGTTTTGTCTCTTGCCGCGTTCGTCACGGTTGCTTCCGCCCTGGGTCCCGGCCTGCTCTCAGCTCAGTGTCCAGATCAAGCACAACATCCAGGTGCTGATGAACGCGTGAGACCCCGGAGTCTAGGGTATGGTGGCTGTCGATTGATCGGATTCATCTTCCTCCGCTCCTGACTGCGTTGTTATCAGCATCCGCCCAGCCTCCCGTGCGAGTGAGACAGCGGAGCCACACGACTGCGGTCACGACAGCATTCCACACCCCCAGCCTGTATATCAACACGTCGTGCTGCCCAGGGGATCAACGGTCGATCAACTCTGGCCAGAGAATGCCTTTCCCGTCGCCGCAGCTCCCAGTCCCTCCCTCGCTTCCTCAGCACTGTGAGCCTTCCTCGCAGCTCCTGACCGCCATCTCTGCCCTCCTGCATACCTGCATTCCCACTCCGCTCGCCCTCCTCTCCTCCGCCCTGGGAACCTGCAGCATCGTGTCATGGCTGTTCGCGCAGCTCCCCCAGATCTACAAGAACTTCCGCCTCAAGTCGGCTTCCGGCCTCTCGTTCTTCTTTCTAGTTCAGTGGTGCATCGGTGACACCTCGAACCTCCTGGGGGCAGTCTTCTCCAAGCAGGCGACCTGGCAGGTGATCATCGCTGCTTACTATGTACTGGTGGACGTCGCGCTCGTGTGCCAGTACTTCTGGTATACATTCTACAGGGTCTGGCGGGAGAAAGGAAAGATTAGCCTTTCCGGCGCCGACCATGGAGACGGGGGATCTCCCTTCAGTCGGGCGCAGATCCTCGAAGGCGTCTCCCTTCTCTACGACGAGGCCGTCCGGCAGATCAACCCGTTCGCCGATCTGGCAGATATCTCCGAGCAGAAGGATGACGGCTCCCGGAAGAAGGGGTTGCCTTTTGATTCCTCGGACAGCCGTTCTCTGTCCAAGTCAAACGAGGACGAGGACGAGGACGAGGACGAGGATGAGAAACCCGGCCCGTCCAGGCACACCATCACCCGCACTACTAGGGTCAGAAGTGCCATCTTACCGATCGGATCGACAAAGACAATCCTCCTGGCGTCGATGCTGTGTGCAGTGCTGGCGAACGCGTCCCCAACAGGAGGCGCAATCTCGACGTCGGCTTTCCCCCCAGAGAACCTGAAAGAGACCACAGACGCCGTCATCAAGATCGCGGGCCAAGTCTTCTCGTGGATGTCGACCCTGTTCTACCTCGGTTCGCGAATCCCCCAGCTGTACAAGAACTACCGCCGCAAGAGCACCGCGGGCCTGTCCCCGCTGCTCTTCCTCTCCGCGTTCTCGGGCAACTTCTTCTACTCCGCGTCGCTGCTCACCAACCCGAACGCGTGGTACGACATGCCCCCGCACGGCGGCGGCGGCTGGGCCGACGGCGACGGGAACAGCCGCCTCGACTGGATCGCACGCACCATCCCGTTCTTCCTCGGATCCGCGGGCGTCCTGGGCATGGATGCCCTCGTCGTGCTGCAGTTCCTGATCTACGGCGACGGGCCGAGGGCGATCGCGCAGCAGGTCGTCCAAGTGGTAGAGGAGGTGCAGGAGGAGGGCGCGTCGAGGGTTGCCGTCGTCCGCAGCCGGTTGACGAGCGTCACCGGCTGGGTGAGGCGTTCGGTCTTCTCTCCGGAGCGGGGAGCTGTCTTGCAGGAGGAGCAGCAGGCTCTGCTGGGTGAGGAACAGGGTCGTGATCGTGATAGATACGGTGCGGTTTAAGGTATTTCGGTTATGGTCTTCATCCTTGCCATTGCATTCCGGATTTTGGTCTTACAATAGAACGGGCATTTCAAGAATTCGGGAAGTCGTGCATACAATCATATGATGACCGGCGAGATGGGAGCACTTGCATTGGTTCCTCTGCTTCTTTTTTTGGGGTTTGGTTTTGGGATACAATTCTGGGAATTTAGATATAGTCACAAGACTTATTTCTATTGCTACTGCAACTGCATCGGTGGACGGACGGGCGTTGTGTGTTTGTCTGATGATACACGTCCTAATTCCTTTAGGCGTCGTGTTGTGTCGTGTCTTGTCGATTCTAGGCTATAGAGTCGGGATCTAGTTAGACCTGACCTGACTTGCCGGCTGGAATGGAACAATATAAAGCGGTCATGACCATAATACCATATACTCTACGGCATCTACTTAGTTCCAGGTTACTTAGCTGCTGTACTGTACTGTGCTGGGCTGGGCTAAGCTGGGCTGTGATGGCAGATGGAAGGGTCCTATTTAACTACTTACTTAATAGTAGACCTTTAAGACTTTAGCACTGATTATTCCATTTATCATTACCATTATGATTGTTGTTGGTGATAAATATATCTATCTAGCTAGCTATCTATATATACCTATATCTTCTTGCCTGTAGTGAACATAGAGTATCTACTGTACGGAGTACTAGGACCAGGATGACGTCCCTGACTGCCCGGTAACTCCTGTACGCAACTATTTATTTACTTCCTACCCGCCTACCTACCTAACCTACCTAATTTACTTACCTATGTAGTTAGGAGCCACTCATAGGCCGGGTACAGAGCACTTTCACGCGAAAAAAAAAGTCCACTGCATCATCTGTTCGTTCTCCCAGCACAGTAAGTGATCTCATCTCGGAAAATTAGGTTGGTTCTGGACACCCTTACGCTAAACAACAGCTGGCTCCCTCTCTCTGCCTCCTATCTGATATGATAAATGCTTCCTCGTCATCATCAATCCTTTGTGTTGTACAGGATGTATGTATGGATGTATGTACATACTTGATTTTTATTATTTGTCAATCCCAGAATACTGCACTGCACAGAATAGCAACCCACAGAAGGAGAGAGAGAGAGAGAGAGAGAGAGAGAGAAGAATCCACCGTCTTGGATAATTATACACTGTCCAAAACTTCGATTCCTGTTGAAATCGTGAATGGACCAGTTTGGCGTGTGCAGTGTGGGAGGATCACACAGTAATAATAATAATAATCATCACAATCACAATCACAAAACTGGAGGGGAGCTCCAGCTGCAGCTAAGCTACTTACTGGCTAGCTAGCTTCACAGGGTGACTTTTGACTAACTAGTCAGACCTGATTATTATCGACTTGGTTGGATTTCAGGTCCTTTTTTTGTTCTGAAATGAAGCACTGTTTCCATGAATCTATATAATTTACAAATAACTCTTCATGAAGCTTATCTATCTTCTCGGAGATAACTTGAGGCAAACATATAAGGACAATAGAGATGGTACAGTACATAGTAAGAATCATGAAGAAGAGAGAACTGCTGTGGGAGAGAGAGAGACATGGGATGGGAATGCTGCTTAGTATATAAGGCCCAATTTAAAATATACTCAATCATTCAGTTGAGAGATATTTTCCCTATTCATGACCATGTAGGTTGTTGTCAAAGCAAAGTATTCTTTTGTGAAAAGGCCCTTTTTCCCCATGTCTTTGCCTGTGTCTGACTGCCTGGTACTACTACTGTGCGTATATCTATTTATCTACCAGGTACTGACCTAGGTAGGTACCGAACTTACTTGCCTAGGTAGTTGTTGCCTAGGTCCCCAGGCTACTTAGGTTGTACTGTGTACATGTACTTTCACACAAAGGATACACCTCCCTCGATGTCTGTCTGTTGTTGTATGTCTGACTACCTACCTAGGCTCCCACCGCTTTTGCTCCTCTGCTAACTCAAGCCTTCTGAATAAATGGATTTTGCGCTGCTCACTTGTCGAATTGCAAGTCAGCAGTGATCTCAGAAGGTCAAGTAGCTCTGGACGCCTTACACTAAAACCCATCGGCTGCTGCCCTCTCTCTCCCCCTCTCTCTGCTTCCCGCCTGATATAATAACCCGCTTGGCCACGCCCGAAGAAGTTGGGTGAATGGATGGATGGATGTGGCTGAGCCAGGCGGTGGTAGGCCTGATGTCCTGCCGGTCATGTACTGTACTTATCTATGGATGTCTTGTCTTGCCTCCTGCTTTCCTCACCATCAATCCGTTGCAGGTATGTACTGTACATACTTGATTTCTAAGTCAATCCAGGACACTGCATGAAATAACGACTCATGCGCGAGAGTTCACCTGCCTTGGGATGTATCATCACTCAGTTCAGTTCAGCCATCCTTGCATATATACACTACTGCAATCACAGTATCCTTCAACATTCCCACCATCCGTCAGGGTTTGCCTGAAAGGGTTATAACAACTCCAACATCAAACTCGAACAGCGATGGCCCCCCACCTGAACAGCCTCATCTGGCACATCCTCGAGACCTACGTCTACCGACAGCCCCAACCACCCCCGCGCGTCCGCACCAAGCCGATGCAGGTTCTCTGCGTCGCCCCCCCGCGGTCGGCCACCGAGTCCCTCCAGCAGGCCCTGATCATGCTCGTAAGCACCTGAGTTCCTTTCTTTCTCTTACCCACATCCTTTTTTTTTTGAAAAAAGGATGCATCTGTAATAATAATCCTATATACAGAACACTGCAACATGATCCGCGGCCTCGTCCCCAAGGAGCCGCCTCCACCGCGAGTGCTCGTTCCCGCATCTGAACTCCGCCGGGGGG